>Ga0074198_1001008_pt1 | contig 10306 bp, 7 predicted proteins | sample EPASupsiteSAE323_FD_64527 | JGI IMG/M metagenome (GOLD analysis project Ga0074198, IMG submission 64527) | Bioremediated contaminated groundwater from EPA Superfund site, New Mexico - Sample SAE3-23 | ecosystem: Environmental > Aquatic > Deep subsurface > Groundwater > Contaminated ...
CTCCTTGAAATTGGCAAGTCATTCCTTGAGGATAATGGTGAATTCTCTGTTGACACCGCACTATCCGCTTCTGTAGCACTTGATATCCTCAATAAAAAAACCTATGATGCTATCGTATCTGACTTCCAGATGCCAGAAATGGATGGCATCGAATTATTAAAGAGCGTCAGGGCTTTTGATAAAATTATTCCGTTTATTCTTTTTACCGGCCGAGGTCGCGAAGAGATCGTGATTGAAGCGATAAACAACGGAGCCGATTTCTATCTCCAGAAAGGGGGTGACCCGATATCTCAGTTTGCTGAACTTTCGCACAAGATCCGGCAATCTGTCCTTATGCGGCGGACCCAGATAACCCTTGCCGAGCAGGAGCAGCGTTACCATGACCTCCAGAATGCCAATGACCTGATCCAGAGCATAGCCCCTGACGGTCATTTCCTGTTTGTCAATAAAAAATGGCTGGATACGCTCGGGTATAAGGAGGAAGAGTTACCGAATCTTACCCTATTCGATGTCATCCATGAGGAAAGTCTCAAGCACTGTATGACTACCTTCCAACGGGTAATTTCCGGAGAGAATGTCGGAATTATTGATGCGGTATTCAGAACAAAGGATGGAAAAAAAGTCTATGTCGAGGGTATGGTAAACTGCAAACTGATAGAAGGAGCATGCCAGTATACCCGTGGAATTTTCAAAGATGTTACGGATCGTAAAAAGGCAGAATTTGAACTGCTCCAAAAAAATGAAGACCTCAATGCCGCTTATGAAGAGCTCACTGCTACTGAAGAAGAGCTCCGGCACAATTTTAATGAACTCAGTAAAAAGGAGGAAGTGATTCGTGCCAGTGAGGAGAAGTTCCGGGTTCTTGTCGAGCTTGCCTTAGATGGTATCATCATCACAGATTTTTTGGGAAAGCTGCTCTTTGCCAACCGTGCGGCGGGCTTGATTGTTGATGCTCCGGATTACGAGGCAATGATCGGGAAGAAGAACGTGCTGGATTTTGTTGCCCCGGAATCAAAGGTCGATGTGCTCCGGGATTTTGGTAAAGTAGCACTGGGCATCGACGCGTATCTCGTCACTTATAAACTCATCACGACAACGAAACGTGAAGTCTGGGTCGAATGCATCGGCAAGAAGATCTCGTTTGGGAACTCCTCTGCTATGCTGGTTTCTATGCGGGATGTGACTGAACGCAAATCAGCTGAAGAACGCAAGCAGGAGTCAGAAACTAAATTTTCCACTATCTTCCGTAACAGCCCGGTCTCACTCACCCTCGTATCCGCAACAGACGGGACATTTATTGATGTCAACGACGCCTTTTTGAGAAGTACCGGGTATTCCCGTCACGAAGTAGTTGGCAGTATGGCAGTAGCCTTGAGAATCTTTGCCGACAAGAGTGAATATAAGCGTTTCAGCACCCTTCTTCGGAACCAGCGGACTGTGCATGGTATGGAAATGAAGTGCCGGATAAAAAATGGCGAGATCCGGACCTGCCGGTTTTCATCCGGTATTATTATGATGGACGCAAAGCCACACATTCTCTCAACCGTCGACGATATTACCGAACAAAAAGCTACCGAGCTTGCGCTTCAGGCACTGGTCAGGAGCATGGTCGGTACAACCGGGCTTGATTCCTTAAGAAAAATAACCGAAAATGTCAGCTCCTGGTTGGGAGCCGACTGTGTTATGGTCGGGGAGATCCAGCCCGACAAACAGACCGTGAAGGTCCTGTCCATGCTCCTTGACGGGAAAGAGGTTCACGATTTTTCCTACACGCTCAAGGGAACTCCCTGTGAGAATGTTGCTGATAAGGGTTTTTGCCTGTATCCGGATAATGCCATTGCGCTCTTTCCGGAGAGCAAGGATCTCGTTGACCTCAAAATCCGGGGATACATCGGAACACCATTGCGGAATTCCGGGGGTCATGTCATAGGGATCCTCTGTTCGCTTTCCCGGAATCCTCTTGCACCAGCCCCGGCTATACAGGAAATCATGGATATTATTGCCGTGAAAGCCGCCGCGGAAGTCGAGCGTATCCAGACTGAACGGGCCCTCCACGAGAGCGAGGAGAAATACCGGACCCTTTTTGACAATGCGGGTGATGTGATCTTCATTCATGATATGAACGGGAGGATACTGGCATTCAACACACTTACCTGCGAAAAGCTCGGCTACACGCGCCCGGAACTTATGTCCATGATGGTTGGAGATGTGGATTCACCAGAGAATGCTCTGCATGCACCAGCACGTATCGCCCGGCTAAAAGAACAGGTTCATATCTCGTTTGAAACAGTGCACCGGCGGAAGGATGGTTCATTCATCCCTGTAGTAGTAAGCGCGAAACTGATCACGTGGGAAAGTCAGCCGGCAGTTATGAGCATTTGTCATGACATCACCGAAAGCAAACGGGCAGAGCAGGCAATCCACCAGGCGAACAAGAAGCTCAACCTGCTCTCCTCCATCACCCGGCATGACATCAGGAACAAGCTCATGAGTCTGGACGGTTTTGTCGCTCTGCTCCACAAAAAAATTCCTGATCCCTCTTTTGAAAACTATTTTTCCCGCATCACTACTGCAAGCAACCAGATCATGAACATGATCCAGTTCACTAAAGAATACGAGAAGATTGGTGTGCATGCCCCTACCTGGCAGGATATCCGTATTCTCGTGGAAAACACGGGCAGGGATAACGCACTAGGTCAGATCACGTTCAAAAATGATCTTCCTGCCAACACGGAAATTTTTGCTGACCCTCTGATTACCAAGGTCTTTTTCAACCTGATCGATAATTCGGTTCGTCATGGGGGAAAGATTACTACAATCCGGTTCTCTCTTGAGGAGCGGGATGGGTGCCGGATCCTGATCAGTGAAGATGACGGTGATGGTGTGGCCCCCGAAGAAAAAGAGAGGATATTTGATTTGGGATTTGGGAAGAATACCGGATTCGGACTGGCTATTTCACGGGAAATTCTTGATATTACCGGTATCACGATCAAAGAGACCGGGGAACCGGGAAAAGGGGTACGATTCGAGATCGCGATACCGGGAGGACAGTTCAGGTCAGCATCATAAAAACCGTTCTTCATTTCGTGAGTGCACTTTTCAGGACGAGGAGCAGGTATGAATTCCTGAACCGGGGGTGCCTCTTAATAATGAAGCGGAAGGAAAGTGAATACGGTTAAAAAAGAGGAACGTTGATCGCCATATGACTCACTCTTTTTTTTAGATATCCAGTATCTGGTGCTTAATCCCTTCCGGTGCAGGCAAAATCAACATACCCATTCATCGGGTCTGTCCTGAGCAACCGGACACGGACTTTCTCCCCAACCCTGAGACCCTTCTGGCCCTCCATGACCCGGCCTTCCGCCGGTGGGGTGATAAGCCGGACATAGGTACCTTTATCGGATGCACCGGTGACCAGTGCATCAAACGAGGTACCGATCCGGTCCTGGAGCAGCACGGCGGCCGCGGCTTTGCGCATGAACCTCTCGACCTTTTTCGATCCTTTTTCCTTTTCGGTCAGCCATGCCGACTGGTTGACCAGCTCTTCGATCGTGTAGGGACTCTCTTTTTTGTCCAGCACGGTTTTTACCAGCCGCTGGATAATGAGATCCACGTAGCGCCGGTTCGGGGCCGTGCCGTGGGTGTAATCGGTTACCGCAAGCGCGAAGTGGCCGATGGGTTCTTCGCCGGGATCGAGCGGAACGTACTCGCCGGCTCCCATCAGCTTCACGACCGCAAGCGAAAGGTCCGGGAAGCGTTCCGGGTCGGCCTCCTTTTGGCGACTCAGGAAGTCCGTGAGTGCCTTTGCATCCGGCTGGTCGGGCAGGGTCTCGCCGTACATCTCGGCGGTCAGCATGATCCCGTCCCAGTGTTTTGGGATCCGGACAATGCGCTGGATCATCGGGATTCCTGCGGCGCCGAGGAACGCGACCGTAGTGCCGTTTGCCGCCACCATGAACTCCTCGATCAGGTTTCGCGCCAGGTTCTTCTTCTGGACCACGATGTCCTTGATCGTACCACCCTCCACCAACGGCTCGGGTTCTATCGTTTCCAGTTCGAGTGCACCCTGCCCGACACGGAATTTCTTTAACCTGAGAGCGGCCTCATGCTGCAGCCGCACCTGTGCCTCGAGCTCCGCGGTCTCGTGGATAATCCGGGGCATGGAGCCGGCGCCTTCCAGCCAGTCCCCGACCTCTTCGTATATAAGCTTGGCCTTGTTGGCAACGATAGCCCGGTAGAGACTACCATAACGGACACTCCCGTCGGGAAGCACTGTGAACTCGATAACAACGGCCCGGCAGTCCTGGCCCGGCAGGAGCGAGGAGATGCCTTTCGAGAGCCGGTCCGGCAGCATCGGATAGGTGACGATGCCCGTGTACACAGACGTGCCGTTGTAGGATGCATACTGGTCGGCCTGCGAGTGCTTGGGCACGTAATGATCCACGTCCGCGATTGCAACTTTGACCTGGATTTCATCCCCCGGGCCCCGTTCGCAGTACTCCATCTGGTCCAGGTCTTGCGAGTCGGAGTTATCGATCGATGACCAGAGGAGGGCCCGGAGATCCTGCCGGTCCTTTCCGATGGCAGCCGATGCATCCGGGTGCAATGCACTCACTTCACGGATAACGGCTTTGGGAAACTCAGGTTTGAAACCGTACTTCTGCATGGCAAAATAAGAGATTGCCTTGAGGTCAATGGAGCGGCGATGTTTCATGGCGGTTGTTTGGGGTTTGGCGGCAGGGATAATAAATGGTGTTGCCGGATGCGATGAACCGGGGACAGCCATTATCTGCCATCAGTTCCCGATCAGTACTGGGAGCCCCGGCACAAGTCCTGTCTTTTTGTTATGAGCATCGAGATACCAAAAAAGAGCGTGTTGTATTTTCTTATCGTAACGCTCGTTCTCATCATGGGCATCGCGCTGGTTTTTTTCCAGTCTGCGGCAACCCACCCCGAAATTGTTCCGGACTGTGCCGGTGAACTGCAGGAAAATTACCTGTACCATGTCTCGGTTGTCACCCCCTCTATGTCCACGGTCTTCCTGCGGCTTTTCTTATCCAATGCCGGCGTTGTCCTCATCATCCTGCTTGTTCCTTTGTACTGGGTCTGGATCTGGTGGCTGAACCCGGATCTTCTCACCACGGTGATCCGGCTCATGAAAGGAACGGTATTGCTCCTGGTCCTTGCGTTCGGTCATAATTCGTTCAGCTACGCCTATGTCACGCTCAGCACCTTCCCCTGGCCCATCTTCTTTGCTATGTATGTTCCTCATGGCTGGCTCGAGATGCTTGCTTTTATCCTTGCCGGGACCTTCTCGCTGGTATACATCGATGCCCTGCACGAGTACGCGCTCTCTCTTCGCAAAGAGTCCGCACCGCATCCCGGTACTATTGTCCTTTTTATTTTCAGCAGGGTCTGGCGGGTCTTTCTCGGGATCGCTCTCCTCTTAGCGGTTGCCGCAGCCATTGAATGCTGGATTACCCCCCACCTTGTTACTTCAGTATGGGAACAGGTACTGGCAGAGTACTGGCTAAACCGGTGATTTGTCTCACGCTGGCGTCCGGGCATGTCCAGCATAAACTAAAAAAAAATTGTACAGCCCCGTCTCTTTTTTATATCCCCTGCGCAGATCACTCATTATGTCACCACGACAATCCACGCCAAAAGACAAGCCCGCCCTGAAAGTCCCGGTCAAGACAGGACCCGGCCAGGACAGGGATCGCCAGCTGGAAGATGCCCGGCACCATCCGGTTGCCCGCCCGCAACCCCATCCGGAGCACAAGCCTATCAAAAAGCCGGCCCTGCCCAAAAAACACACGCCCCATTCCCATCCCCATGGCGACGAGCTGCCCGCCCACACAAATCCGCCCAGTCCCATCAAACCCGCCAAGAAGATAACCAGGACCGGCGCAAAAAAGTGATCAAACCCCCTTAACTTATTTTCAGATAATTATATTACCCACTTTTGCAGATTGGTGTGCATGGCACTCAAGGAAAAGATCCTGGACGTGATAGAAGGCCCGCATCCGGCTGCTGTTGCAACAGTTGCTGACGGGTTGCCAGCAGTACGGTTCATGGTCCTGTCGGGTTTTCCTGACATGACCTTTGTGGGAGGCACCATGAAGGGTACCCACAAAGTTGCCGAACTGAAGAAAAATCCCCATGCTGCAATTTCCATCTGGTCGGGAAAGGAATTTACCGATCCTTATGTCGAGATCAAGGCAAAAGGAGAAGTGCACGAGGACCTGGCAACAAAAAAGCGGTACTGGAACCCGATGTTTGAACAGTATTTCAAATCCGTAGACAATCCGGACTTTGTTGTCGTGAAATTTACCGCAGAAGAGGTTACGTATCACGAACCAAAGATGATGGGACAGGAAGTCTGGAAGCGATAATTTCGTGCACCTTTATCGCAATTTTTTTTGGTGATTGTGTAACATCCACCAAAAGGTCGATAAACCTGAAACAAAATTTACATTGCCGCTCGTGGGGGCTCCGGCAAGCTTCCGCCCCGCCGGTCGGGCATCCCCCGGTTGCGATAGTGCCGTATTTCCTGTACCTGTGAGTGTGCCTGATACAGGTAATGCCGAGGCATTGTAATGCGCCCCGTCCCCCTTTGGGGACCGGCGGCGCAGGAGGGGGGCTATATTTTTTTATGTTTTTCCGGACCGCAGATCTTAAAAAAAACCTGAATCGGCTCAATACTAACCATGGGTTAGTGGTGTACTTTACCAAATCACCTTTTTTTTATTTTTATGGTGACTAAAAATCCGTATGTTTTTCCCGGTTCAGCATGCCGGATACCTCTTCTTTCCGCCCCCCCATACGATTGTTTATCCCGTCAGCGTGACAATCGATACGAACAGCGAGCCCTACCTTATGTCAGCTACCCAGTTTTTTCCTATCCCCTCTGAACTCCTCGCTCTTGCCTGCGAGACGGTGAACCGGCGTGTCGGCCCGTTGCCCTACCAGCAGGACGGCATAACCGTAACCCGGGATCTTATCGGTGTTACCATGGAATGCCTCAATGCGGAGTTTTCCAAAACTCTCCCCCTCCATACGAAAAAATCAACAGAATCAGGGACCGCCGAAAGCCTTGGCCAGTGCGTTGCCCAGCGCCTGAGCCTTCCGGAAGATGTTTCCCGTACGGACGTGATTGCCGATCTGCTCTGCCATGCGGGAATTTCCGAGAAAACGGAGGTCATTGACCGTGCATCCCATGCGAAGAGTCGCGGAGTCCGGCTACTGCCCCCCTGGACATGGCATAGTGCATCGACTCCGGTATCGCACCTGCCAACAAAGGCAGCAGAACCCGGGAAAGACACCCCTCCAGATCCGTGGATGAGTCTCTGTCCCGTATGTAAGACGGGTATCTTAAACCGGGTATTCGGAAAGCAGCTGTATGGCATTCCCCACACTGATTATTACGTGGAATGTACCCATTGCGGGGCAAAATTTATCCCGGAAAAAGAAAAATTCTGCCTAGTTTCCATCGCCACCATCCGCGATCCCATCTGGAAACACCATGTAAACAAGGCCTATCTGCCCGAATCATGGATGGAGATCGCGCGCGCCAGCGGGTCGGCCACATCAAAGCGCCCGGTTACGTCACCATCCCGGCGTTTAACTCCTGTCACCCCGTTCAGTGCGCCGAACGGTCCCCAGGTCCGCACTCCTGCTGCATCGGTAGTGCTGAAGACCGGAACGCTTCAACCCATGAAAGACGGTTCTCTGGGTGTCCCCGTGCTGGATAAGATCCTGTATTTCAAACCGGTAAAACTGATCTTTTCCGGGGGACTCAAAGAGGATGTTTTTGAAAAAGAACAGGGGCTCTTAAACGATGCCATCAGCACGCCGGCCTATTCCCACCTTAAGGCAAAAACCGAAGCGAAGTATGCAAATTACCTTCCCCTCCGCCTCGGTCTCTTTCTCTGGGAAAGAAAAGAGAAGCACGATCCTTTCTTCCGTGAATTCCTCAACCCGTGGGGCGACGAAAAATTCGGGACTTTTATGGTAGAGGACAGTGACCTGTCCGGCAGGAAAGGGGTATATCTTGTCATTGCGGACGGGAAAGCCTGCCATGCCGGTTACAGTCACGACTCATTTAAGCAGACCCTGACCCGTGAGTTCGGCCGGATTACCGCGGGGGACTGTCTCCTTGACCGGGACGGAACCCGCTGCCGGATTAATGCGCTGCTCTGCATGAACAAAAAAACTGCCGCGGTGTACCTCCATGCGAGCGATAACGGGGAAGAACGTGAACGGATTGCCGCTGCCCTGATGGGCAATACCCCGGTTTCCACTCCATAAAAACACAGTTGCCGTTCTGCGATACCGATCACAGAATTTTTCATATGCAATGTAAACATTATAGTTATCTACTCTGGTTAACGGTCAAGGAGATACTGGATGAAGTGCCCTCACTGTGGGATGAATATACGCGATAATATAGTGGAGTGCGGTTATTGCGGCGGTAAGATACAGCACAGCTCAGGGAAATCTTCCGCAGCGGGAGGCAGGACTGTCCCCAAAGAGAGTTCTGCAAAAAAAGTAACAAAACCGGTAAAACCGCAGGATGAAGAGACCGAAGATGAAGAAGAAGGAGGGCTCTCGCCTTACCTGCAGCCGGGCGAGCAGGTGCAGATCGGCTCTCTCAATGTATCGGTGAAAAAATTCTTTTTCCATGCATATCTCACCGACAAGCGGATTTTTTTAATCGATACGCAGGAAAAGAAACTCAAGGTAACCGCAAAGGATGTTGCCCGGGATACTATCGCCGACTGCTCCAGCGAATTTTCCGAAAATTCCGATCCTGTCCTTGTAATATCTATCAGGTCTCCTGACGATGAAATAAAGACAATGAAGATAGTCTTTGCCCAGAATGGCATGGACCGGTCTGCCGAGATTGACGAATGGCTTTCTCTCCTGCAGGACGCAAAACCGCATAAAAAACCAGCCCGGCAGAAAGTCAAAGAGCCTGTCCCTGATGAGGAAGAACCGGCCTTTGCTGCTCCCGCAGAAAAACCCGTGCAGAGAGAGGCGATGCACCCGGTAAAAAGGCCGGCCAAGGATCACGAGAAGCAACCCCCGGTAAAACGGCATATCTCGATCTATAAGGTTCCTGAAGAAGAAAAAGAGCCGGAACGCGAGGAAGAAGAGCCCCCCCGCAGTCAGCCTGCCCGGCAGCAGGAAGCGCCGAGACGATCGATCTCAATCACGGGATATGAGCGGGAGATACCCCCCACCCATGACGAACCGGTCAAACAGGTGAAAAAACCTGATATGCAACCGTCAATGAAAGTTGCCATGAAAAGTGCGATGGAGCCGCTCAGGCAGCCTTCAAACCCCGTGCGGAGAGTTACTGCCGAACCCATGCGCCGCCAGCCGGTTGCAGAACCCGAGCACCCCCCGTTTGTTGAAATTCTTCCGGAGGAGCAGCCGGTGCACCATGAAAAACCCGCACAGGATGAAGAAGCCAAAAATCCTAAGTTCTGTCATAACTGCGGCAAGAATCTTCCTCACAATGCAAACTTCTGCCCGGGATGCGGGACCAAACTGTCCGCTCACAAAACAAGGCATGCAACCGGAGGATCGAACGCTCCAAGGAAGTCAGATACTCTTCCGGCCCCGCAGAGAAAAGTGCCAAAGATCACGGTATCCACTGCCGATGAGGATGATGATGATAAGCATGAAGTTGCGCCCGCCCCGGTAAAACCCCCGGTAAAAAGAGCTCCTCCGGGCAGTGAAATGACGATCCTTCACAAATTCCTGCGACGATAAACGCTCAACGGATAATCCAACAGATCCTTTTTTTTATTTTTTTCCGGTTATCCCCCGGCTCCTTTTGCCGGGCAAACCGGTGGAAAAGTCCTCAACCACCTTCCCTCATACGAACGATCATTATTCACTCCAGTGATTATTCTAAAAAAGGATTAATCATGCAGTCTGGATAAAACGGTACGGATTTTGCCTGTTTCCGAAGAAAATAATCCAATAAATGTGCTTTTTCTATTACTCTCAATCATTTTTGGGTATAAGAAGAAAATGGTTATATCACTGCCAGTCCCAGTTTATTAGTACGAAGTTTCACGAGGACATCAATGAAGAGAAATATCCAGATTGAAGCATTGGACCAGATCCCCCTTGAAAAGCAGCGGATTGAACTTGTTGAACGCAAATGCCTTGGCCACCCGGACAGTCTTGCTGACGGGATTGCCGAATCGATAAGCCAGGCACTCTGTAAAACCTATCTCGAAGAGTTCGGGGTAGTGCTGCACCACAACACCGACCAGGGAGAAGTTGTTGC
>Ga0074198_1002295_pt1 | contig 10298 bp, 9 predicted proteins | sample EPASupsiteSAE323_FD_64527 | JGI IMG/M metagenome (GOLD analysis project Ga0074198, IMG submission 64527) | Bioremediated contaminated groundwater from EPA Superfund site, New Mexico - Sample SAE3-23 | ecosystem: Environmental > Aquatic > Deep subsurface > Groundwater > Contaminated ...
AGTCCAACACCAAGTTCATCAATCATCTCAATCATAGCCTTGGCTAGGATTTCCTTATCATCAGGTAATACTTGATAGGCAATCACAGTTCCCTGTATTGTTTCAATCAGAGCTTCTATTTCTTTGCCGCTCCCATCTTCCCGTTCGCCCTTTGCCCCTTTATCACTAGCCGTAATAATGCCTACAGGAATCCCCTGCCAAATCTCAATGACATCCTCAGTCCGTACCCATCCGCCAACTAAAACGCGGGCAAATATCCCTTCCTGAGGCATTACACAACGACCAATTTTCTTGAAAATTTCACATTCATGATGACAACTTTTCCCGATTTGAGTTACCTCTAATAAAGCTTCACCGACTTTTAGATAGGTACCAACGGGTAACGAAGAAAGTTCTAATCCTGTAATTGTTAGATTTTCTGCAAAATCCCCAGGTCTAAGATCCAGTCCTTTTTCTCTGGCCATTGTCCGCATTTTTTCAATGCTCTTATCACTTAGCAAACTTATTTGCCGATGCCATTTACCAGCATGGGCGTCTCCTTCCATGCCCCAACCTGCTATTAGTTTGGCCTCACCTATATTTTCCTTCGGTACACCTTTCGCCTTACTGCTACAGACCGCCACTATTTTTCCTGACATGGGTTATCTCCCCTTTCAAACAAACCACTCTTACCGCCTTTTTTGCGTAACAGGCAAACATTTCCGATACACATAGAACGGTCAATGGCTTTACACATATCATATATGGTCAGCGCAGTCACAGAAACAGCCGTCATGGCCTCCATTTCCACCCCTGTCTGCCCACTCACTCTAACCGTAGCCTCAATCACAATCGACTGCTCCTGCCTGCTAAACTGAATGGTCACAGCACTAATGGCTAAGGGATGGCATAGAGGAATAAGGTGAGGCGTTTGTTTGGCAGCCATAATGCCTGCTAAACGCGCCACTTCCAAAACATTACCTTTACTAATGCGTAGGTCATATATTTTTTCTAAAGTTTCTTTTTCCATAAAAATTTGTCCACAAGCCACGGCCTGACGATAAGTAATCGCCTTCCCACTAACATCCACCATCTGACTTTCCCCTTGGGCATTAAAATGCGTAAATTCTGCCATAGTGACCTCCTCTTATTTACCATACACTCTAAATAACCTTATATAGCCAATACAGGCGAGAGGGGAGCATAACTATAAACGTAGGTTAAGTAGAACGGCGAAGTGTTAGTTATGCTCCCCTCTCGCCGTTCTAAGTAAGAGATTCCTGTGACTACTTGGCAAATGAGCAATGAGGATAACGGCAGCCGCCTACACATTGACGGCATAATCCTCCATGCCCTAAAGAAGCAACGTACTCACGAGTAATTTTCTCCCCTGTCAGCACTAAGGGCAGTATAATATCTAGTACCGTTACCTTACTAAACATGCCACAAGCAGGAATACCAAGGATGGGAACATCTCCTAAATAAGCAGCCATAAACATGGCACCAGGCAGTACAGGTGTACCATATACGGCCACCTGAGCTCCTGCCTTTTTTACTGCAGCAGGGGTTACATCATCAGGATCAACAGACATCCCCCCTGTCACAAATACGATATCATTGCTACTACTTAATATTTTTATTTCCTCGGCAATACGATCTACATCATCTGGTAAAAACACAGTTTGAGTAACTGTGCTACCGAGAGCTTCAAACTTCTTGGTAATAACCCCTTCAAATTTATCTTCAATAATCCCCTGGTATACTTCATTACCTGTAATAATTAACCCCGCTTTTTTAACGCTAAAGGGAACAATCTTAATCAAAGGGCCCGCCCCACATATTTTTTCAACCTTATCGATTGTTGCTTGAGGCAATACCAAGGGTATAATTTTGGCACTAGCTATCAATTCTCCCGGCTGAACGGGAGTATTATTATGTATAGTAGATAAGGATAATCCGTCTAACATATTAATTTGTAGTAACCTTTCCTTATCTATCTTTAGCAACCCATGGCAATGGGCCTTACTATTGACCTTGCCTTCAGCAGCCTCCGTACCTAGTAGTTCATCCTGAAATACGAAACGTGCTAGCTCTTTCGCTGCATCATTTTCATGAAGCTGACCTGCTTCGATTTCCATCACATATACATTATTTTTCCCCATACTGCGCAGCATTGGGATATCTTCTTCTTTAATAATATGACCTTTTTTAAAAGCTACCCCTTTAAATTCCCCAGGCACAATGCGGGTAAGATCTTGTCCTAGCACCATACCAAGAGCCTGGCTTACATCAATTGCTTTCATGGCAAATCTCCCTTCTTACTCAACTAATAACCGAAGGTCTACCTCTGCTCCAATTTGCATACAATCACTCTCTGCTGGAATATCAAGCAAAGCGTTGGCAGACAACATTCCTGCTAACATACCATTACCTTGAAACTCCATGGGTATAGCATATAAAACGCCATTATCAAATTCACAGTTAGCCCAGATGAAGCGTCTCGACGTGCTGGGTTTACTAAAAGCTTTTTTTAGTTTAGCACGACCACTAGGACGTTCAACCATTGTAGCTCCTGCCATTTTTCTTAGTAGCGGTCGCAGCAATACCTCAAAAGAAATGTTGGCTGATGCGGGATTACCGGACAAAGCCACTACTAAAACATCCTGCCAATAGCCAGCTATAACTGGCATACCTGGTTTCATTGCCAGTCTTGTAAATAGCATAGGAATCTTTAATTTAGTAAAAAGCTGTCCCATTAAATCATAATCACCAACAGATGCTCCACCCGTTGTAATATACATGTCAATCTGTTCATTGCCCATAAGTCTTTCTTCAATGAGTGCTAGCTCGTCACAAACCTGCCCTAAGAGGACAGGCTGGGCACCGGCCTCCCGCACTTTAGCCATTAACATATAGTTATTAGAATTACGTATTTTCCCTTCTTCTAGAGGCTGATCAATAGCAACAACTTCCGTACCAGTTGCTAAAATAGCTACCTTGGGTTGCTTATAAACAAGGGGTTTATCTTTTCCCAACATTGCCAATAAACCTAAGGCTCCGTCCTTAAGAACGATGCCCTTTTTTAGCACAATATTGCCCTTACGAATTTCTTCTCCTTGCCGACAAATATTAGCTATTTTTACTGGAACAAAGATGCTAACCCTATCCTGATTTACTGTTGTATCTTCAAAACGAATGACGGCATCTGCCCCTTCGGGAATTTTACCACCTGTCATAATTCTAGCAGCCTGGCCTGCCTCTATTATTTTACTAGGCAAACTACCTGCAGGCACATAATCCACCTGTTTGAGGATTACAGGATTTTGGGTTGAAGCCTGCTCTACATCTATTGTTTTTACGGCATAGCCATCTAGAGGAGAGCGATCAAAAGGCGGAAAATCCATGTCGGCAACAATGTCTTCTGCCAAAATCCTCTGGTAACACTCACCAAGAGGGAGAGAGATTGTTCCTTGCAACTGTACGTTTTTAAGTAACATTGCTAAAGCATCTTCTAATAATACTGCCCCCTCTACCCCCGCCTCTCATTACTCATCATGCTTTGTAGAAAATCCGCTACACCCTCAGCATCATCAAGTCCAAAGTTTGGTATTCCGTCATACCTAAGAGCATCCGCCACGAGAGCAATGGTGTTGTCTTTCTTACCAAGATACTGACTTCCTTGTCGATTTACTTCAATTTGAGGTTTATTTTCTTGTTTGAACCCCTCCGTCAAAATTAAATCCACGTTATCAATCAATGGAATGATTTCATCAAGGACTAGTGGCGTAAGGGTTCGTTGCATGATTGCAAGTTGCTGAGCCGAGGCAATACATACTACATCAGCGCCAGCTTGCCTATGTTTCCAGGTATCCTTATCCCTATGATCTATCTCAAAATCGTGGCCATCATGTTTAATTACTGCAATGCGATAACCCCGTTTTTTTAATTCCTTAATCACTTTTACTAAGAAAGTTGTTTTTCCGCTATTAGAATACCCTACAAAGGAAACTATAGGCACCATCTTATCTACCTTTCGCCAATCGCGCTTTGGCCTCTTCATAATCCTTATACGTATTAACATTCATAAAAGAGCAGTCCTCTACTTGCTGGACAGCTACCCAATTAATATGGTTTAAAAAATTTCTTACGCTATAGTTTTCTTCTGCTAACAGTTGTTCAATTATCGCCCTACAATTTTTGCGATAACAAGCAAACAAAGGCTCTAATCGTCCCTTATAGACAGCTACGCTACCATCTGCATTTTTCACAGAATGAACAATGGGATAAATAAGTTCAGGCTTTAAAAAAGGCATGTCACAGGAGGTAACAACAACAAGATCATGACGAGCACACAGCAGCCCAGCATGAATACCGCTTAAAGGACCCTTACCAGGAATAACATCCCTTATTTGTGTAACGCCTTGAGGAACTTTGCGCTCTATGTTCGTGCTGACAAATACATCATCCGATAGAGATAGTAATCGTGTAAGCACGCTACCCAGCATATTCCCTTGTTCCCAGGCTAGCAGCGCCTTATCCTGACCCATCCTACTACTTTTCCCACCTGCCAACACCATCACTGAAAATCCCTTAGCCTCCAATACGAAACATCCCCCTTTCACTCTTTTGCCCCTGCTCTAAAGAATGTTGTTTCGGCTTATTCCAGACAACCTGCTTTATGACTTCTAGTAGATCTGAATCAGAAATACCTAAGCGCAATTGCTCGCGCAAAGAATATTCATCATTAGACAGCAGACAGGGTTTGAGATATCCATCAGGGGTAAGGCGAATGCGATTACAAGAATGACAAAAGTGCTGAGATACAGGAGTAATAAAACCAATCGAACCTTGGGACCTTGGAATATTATAAATTTGAGCTGGACAACTGCCACGTTTTTGCGGAATAAGCTCCGTAAAGCCAACTGCCATGAGTTGTTGTAGCATTTCATCTGCCGTAAAGAGATAATTTCCACCACTAGAAAAAGGCATATATTCAATAAATCTAATTTGATAAGGATTGTGAATGGCGAGTCTCGCCATCTCCACGATTTCATCTGAGTTAAAATCTTTTATAACCACCATATTGATTTTAATTGGTGTAAGACCTACTGTTTGGGCCTTTTTGATACCTGCTAATACCTGGTCTAGTCCATCCTGGCCTGTTAGTTTAATAAAGCGTTCTCGCTGTAGTGTGTCAAGACTGACATTGATGCGGTCAACGCCTGCTGCCTTTAAAAGAGGAGCATACTCTGCTAGCATACTACCATTCGTAGTTAGGGCCACTTCTTTTATACCAGCAATCTTCTTTATCCTATGTAAAAAAGCTATTATTCCTTTCCGTAGCAAAGGCTCACCACCAGTGATGCGCACCTTATCCACCCCTAAACTAGCAAAGGCACTAATAATCCTTACTAACTCTTCATAACGTAAAATATCATTATGTTCTATCCATTCCACACCACTAGGGGGCATACAATATTGGCAACGAAAATTGCACCTATCCGTCACGGCTACTCGCAAATAATGAATATGACGTCCAAATTCATCATATAATTCAGCCAATTTTCTTCACCATCCATTTCCCATATCCGGACTTTTTCAAAACCTTTTCATTTAATTTCAATGTAACATAGTTACTCTTTAAATGTAAAGAAAAGTCAACTTATACTAAGTTATTCATGGAATTCTAGGGTAAAAAAGGGCAATCCCGAAATAAATCGAAAATTGCCCCCTTACTAAAATGATTTACGTCTTACTCCACGACTATAGTATTGAATATAGGGTCTATTCATATATTCTATCGGCATGCTCCATACATGAACGAGTCGAGTAAAAGGCCATAGAGCAAACAAGGCAAGACCCATGACAACATGAAGCTTGAACACCAAGGGCACAGTGGTCATAAGGACAGCATCAGGACTACCTAGTAATAGGCCCCTAAACCAAGGTGCAATGGTTTCTCGATAATCAAAGCTACCAGAGTCAAAAACATTAGTCCCTGTACTTACTAACCCTAGTATGACTTCCGTTAAAACCAAAATAACCACTGCTAAATCAGCTCGGTTACTCACTGCATATACACGTTCATTACCAAAACGCCGCACCGTCAAAATTACTATACCTGCTAAGGTTACTATTCCTGCTGGTCCTCCACCATAAATAGCAGCCATATGATACATCTGCTCTGTAACCCCAATCGCCTCAAACCAAGCTTTGGGAATCAAAAGACCAGATACATGTCCACCTACCACCGCCAAAATGCCAATATGAAATAACAAACTACCCCATTGCAAGCTATTTTTTTCTAGCAGTTCACTAGACCGAGCCGTCCAGCCTAATTGGTCCGTATTATAGCGATAAACATGTCCCACTACAAAAATAGTGAGAGCGACATAGGGATAAATTATCCATAAGAATTGTTCACCAAAATTCATGATACACCTCCCTCAGGAGACATTGTTCCGACCGTTACTAAGAGGCAAGCCGCAAGCACTCCCCGATAAGGATTATTATCTTTCACCAATTGTTGACAAAGTTTTTCCATACCAGGACGTACGATGCCTAGCACCTCTTTACTAGCTGCCTGATCTGACACTGACAAAAACTCAAGAATCATAGGCAGATAGTCAGGCAATTCACGAGAATTCATATCCAGTCCCGCCTGCTGGTAGATACCTTTTAAGGTTGCTAGCAGTGGCCCACGCTTTCGATCATCAGGGTAAAGTAGGGATGTAAGATCCATATTACTCTGTTCACTAAAATCAAAGGTAGCAACATATTGCTGCGTTAATTGCTCCCAAGGATTATTTTCCACATAATGCAAGAAAGCATATACATGATTCTGAATGACTGAAGACTTAAGTTCACTTGCCATCTGACGAAAGGAAGCTATTTTTGGGGGAAAACTTTCAGGATACTGAAGGAGTAAGGATAATAGTAAAAAAACCTCTTTATCATCGTCCTCCATCAGGATCACCTCCATCACTACAAGAAGAACTGCCTTGCGGTAAGGAATAGCCGCAGCTCCCCTGCTCTTTATACACATTTACATATTTTTCTTGGTGAGAGGTTGGAATGACAAAACGATCTTCATATTTAGCAATGGCTAGCAGTCGATACATGCCTTCTACTGAATCCTCATCAAGATTCGCAGCCCTAAGTTGATTTTGATCAATCTCTTTCTGGATATGTACTGCACGCATATAAGAGCGCATGGCCAGTAACTTACCTAAAGCGGATTTTACGACCTTAACATTTCCAGCCGTCAAAATATTAGCCAAATATTCCATGGGAATACGCATTTCTTCTAAAAGAGGAAATAAGTTTTGACTCACTCCCTGTTCTTTGGCAACACTGACAATAGGACTGAGAGGCGGAATGTACCAGACCATGGGCAGGGTACGAAATTCAGGGTGGAGAGGCAATGCGACTCCATAACGTACTGCTAAATCATAGACAGGGGAACGCTGGGCAGATTCTAACCAATCTTCACGAATACCATCCCGCCGCGCCTGAGCAATTACCTCTGAATCCTTAGGATCTAAAAATACATCCAGCTGCGCCTGATATAATTCTTCTTCTTTTGTAGTTGCTGCTGCCTCTTTTACTTTATCAGCATCATATAGTACTACCCCCATATAGCGCACTCGACCAGAACAAGTCTCAGAACAAACCGTTGGTTGCCCTACTTCTACCCGGGGAAAACAGAAAATACATTTTTCTGCTTTATAGGTTTTCCAGTTGAAATATATTTTTTTATACGGACAACCTGTTATACACATTCGCCAACTGCGGCAGGTTTCTTGGTCAACTAAGACAATACCATCATCTTCACGCTTATAAATAGCACCGGAAGGACAGGAAGCTACACAGCCAGGATTTAGACAATGCTCACAAATCCTTGGCAAATAGGCCATAAAGGTTTTCTCAAATTCAAATTTGACTTTATCTTGCATATGAATCACATTTGGATCTTTTTTCCCCGTAATATGAGTACCAGCTAAATCATCTTCCCAATTTGGCCCCCACTTTAAATCCAAGTTTTTACCAGTAATCACAGATTGAGGACGGGCTACTGGTTGATACTTTTTGGTGGGACTATTTAGTAATATTTCATAATTATAAGTCCAAGGTTCATAGTAGTCATCAATAACCGGCATATTGGGATTGTGAAATAACTGAGTTAGTAATTTTGTTAAGCGGCCACCATTTCTAAGTTCTAGCTTATTCTTTTTGAGTTGCCAGCCGCCCTTATATTTTTCCTGATTTTCCCATTCCATCGGATAGCCTACACCTGGCTTAGTCTCTACATTATTAAACCACATATACTCGCTGCCCTCACGATTGGTCCAAGTATTTTTACAAGTAACACTACAAGTATGGCAGCCAATACATTTGTCCAAATTTATGACCATCGCTAATTGTGCTTTAATCTTCAAGCCAGGACACCTCCTTCAACTTGCGAACCGCTACATAAATATCTCGTTGGTTACCAATCGGGCCATAATAGTTAAACCCATAACTAAGTTGGGCATAGCCACCAATACATTGGGTAGGTTTCACATGTACCCTAGTCGGACTATTATGTGTACCGCCACGCTGACCTGTTATCGGAGAGCCTGGTACATTGATGTGCCGATCCTGGGCATGATACATATAAAGAGTTCCTCGTGGCATACGATGGCTTGTCACTACTCTTGCTGCCACTACACCATTACGATTGTATACTTCCACCCAATCATTGTCCTTGAGATCGGCCTGCAAAGCATCTTGATGGTTTACCCATACATGAGGTCCACCGCGAAATAAGGTAAGCATATGTAAATTATCTTGATATGTGCTGTGGATATTCCATTTGCCATGGGGAGTAAGATACCTAAGAACAATTTCTTTACCTGCAGCTGGCGGTTTATGTTCTTTTCCAGCAAATAACACGGGGGATAAGGTTGGCTTATAAACCGGCATGGCTTCGCCAAACTCAATCATGATTTCATGATCAATATAAAAATGCTGACGGCCTGTCAAAGTGCGAAAAGGCATCAACCGATCAATACTGGTCGTAAAGGGAGAATATCGTTTATCTCCTTGATTGGAACCTGTAAACACTGGAGTGGGAATTACTTGTCGTGGCTGGACTGTAATATCCGCAAAGGTGAACTTTTCGCCAGCCCGCCCAGCACTAATATCCTGTAAGGGCATACCAGTTTTCTTTTCTGCATCTTCCCAAGCTTTCATGGCTAACTTACCATTGGTAGCACTTGAAAGGGTGAGTATTGCCTCTGCCGCTTCCCGGGCTGACGCAATACTAGGACGACCGAATGCTACACCAGGCGCCTTCACCTGTCCGTTACTTCTTTTAAGTTCTTCATACTGTTCTTTGACGTGGAAAGCAATTCCATGAGCGCCTACTGGATTCTTTTCCAGTAGTGGTCCGAGGGAAATAAATTTATGATAAATTTCCTTGTAATCTCGTTCTACGATTACCATATTCGGCATGGTTTTCCCCGGTATAGGCTCTACTTCTCCTGTTCGCCAATCCAGTACTTTATTCTGAGCTATCTCGCCAGGTGAATCATGCATAAGAGGCACTGTCACTAGATCTCGCTGGACTTTAGGTAAGTATTCCTCAGCCATGCTTGAAAAACTTTTTGCCAGTTCTTTGAAAATATCCCAATCAGACCGAGCTTCCCAGGAAGGATTAACAGCTGGATTGAAAGGATGGACAAAGGGATGCATATCTGTACTGCTTAAATCTGTTTTCTCATACCAAGTAGCAGCTGGCAATACAATATCCGAATATAGAGCAGTACCCGCCATGCGAAAATCTAAATTCACCAATAAATCCAATTTCCCCTCTGGGGGAGCATCATTCCACTGAACTTCCTCAGGCCGTAGTTCTTCATTGGCCTTTGATAATAAACCATGGGATGTTCCAAGTAAGTATTTCAAAAAATATTCATGTCCCTTACCAGAACTAGAAATGAGATTAGAACGCCAAACGAACAAAGCCCGAGGATGATTTTTTCTATTATCAGGATCTTCTATCGCAAAGGACATCCTTCTATCTTTTAGTTTTTTGACACTATAAGCAATGACTTGCTCGGAGTTCTCCGCTCCTGCTTGGGTAGCCTCTTCACTTAATTCTAAAGAATTTTGGTTGAACTGAGGATAAGACGGCATCCAGCCTAAGCGAGCTGCCAGCACATTGTAATCAGCTGGATGACTGTAGCGAGTTTTTGGCACCGTAGGAGATTTGAGTCCATCCATGCTATGGGTTTCATACTGCCACTGATTGGTAGCAAAATAAAAGAAAGATGTAG
>Ga0074198_1002296_pt1 | contig 10297 bp, 9 predicted proteins | sample EPASupsiteSAE323_FD_64527 | JGI IMG/M metagenome (GOLD analysis project Ga0074198, IMG submission 64527) | Bioremediated contaminated groundwater from EPA Superfund site, New Mexico - Sample SAE3-23 | ecosystem: Environmental > Aquatic > Deep subsurface > Groundwater > Contaminated ...
CTTGGGATATGGCTGACTTGTGGACTTGTGCCAAGCTTTGTGGTTTATCAAATTACACACAGAATTATGGCAGTTCCGTATTATAACGCAATGGACGTGGCAACTATTGTATTTGTATTTGTAGGGTTGCCGATTATGGTCTATCTCAGAAGACAAGTTAAAAGAATTCGGGAATGGGAAGGATTAGGATATTATTGATAAGGAAGCCCCAAAAGGGCTTCCTTATTTATTTTCCTGTTTAAATTAGCTTAATCTTTGTACATTGTCTCTCGAAGAGCTGCTATATCTTCACTTTCTAAGTATTCATCATAACTCATCTGTTTATCAATTAACCCTTTTGGTGTAATCTCCATAATCCTGTTAGCGATGGTATGAACGAATTGATGGTCATGCGATGTAAACAACATTGTTCCTTTATAATTAATTAGGCCATTATTCAAAGCTGTGATAGATTCCAAATCAAGATGATTTGTAGGTTCGTCCAGCAGTAGAACATTCGCGCTACTAAGCATCATCCGAGAAAGCATACATCGTACTTTTTCTCCACCTGAAAGCACGCGGGCCTTTTTTTGTGATTCTTCTCCGGAAAAAAGCATTCTGCCTAAAAAGCCTCTTATATATGTTTCTGTTTGGTCTTTGGAAAACTGGCGCATCCAGTCAACCAGATTCAAATCCACATTATCAAAAAATTCTGCATTATCTCTTGGGAAATATGCTTGAGAGGTAGTTATTCCCCATTTAAAGTCTCCATTATCCGGGGCAAGTTCTTCTATTAAAATCTTGAACAAGGTTGTTTTTGCCAGCCCATTTGGCCCAACAAAAGCAATTTTGTCTCCCTTATTAACGATAAAACTAATATCGTCTAATACTTTTTCGCCATCAATCATTTTAGATAAATTATTTATCATCAGCAAATCATTTCCGGCTTCCCTCTCTGGCTTAAATTCAATAAATGGGTATTTGCGGGAAGAAGGTTTTATGTCTTCAAGAGTTAGCTTATCAAGCAATTTTTTACGAGATGTGGCTTGCTTGGATTTAGAGGCATTGGCGCTAAACCTTTGAATAAACTCCTGCAGCTCTGCAATTTTCGATTCTGTTTTCTTATTTAGGTCTCTTGCTTGCTGCAAAGCAAGCTGACTTGATTCATACCAGAAATCATAATTGCCTGTGTAAAGCTGAATCTTTCCATAATCGATGTCTGCAATATGTGTACATACTTTATTTAAAAAGTGCCTGTCATGTGATACCACAATAACAGTGTTTTCAAAATTATAAAGAAAATTCTCGAGCCACGAAATAGAAGCAAGGTCCAAGTGGTTTGTAGGTTCATCCAACAATAAAATATCAGGATTGCCGAATAATGCCTGAGCGAGAAGGACTCTTACTTTTTCGTTTCCATCTAATTCCTTCATCCTTTTCACTTGGAGAGCATCATTTATTCCTAATCCATTTAAAAGCATTGCAGCTTGTGTTTCAGCGTCCCAGCCATTTAGTTCGGAAAATTCGCCTTCCAATTCTGAGATTCTTATTCCGTCTTTTTCAGAAAAATCTGCTTTTGAATACAGCTTATCTTTTTCTACCATAATTTCGTAAAGTCTGCGGTGTCCCATTATAACTGTTGTTAACACTTCGAATTCATCAAATTCATAGTGATTTTGCTTTAAAACAGCCAATCTTTCCCCAGGGGTAATAATTACATCTCCACTATTGGCATCAGCCTCACCGGAGAGAATTTTCAGGAATGTAGTCTTGCCGGAACCATTTGCGCCAATCAAGCCATAACAATTGCCGGAAGTAAATTTAATAGTTACATCTTCAAACAATAATTGACCGCCATAGCGTAGGGTTATACCATTTGTGCTAATCAAAGAGATACCATCCTTTATAATTTATTTCAAACAACTTGAGTATTATACCACAGAATAGGAATGTGTACAGACTTTTTTAAGCGATAATAAAAGCGGTTACCAACAAAACTTTACGGATAAACTTATCAAAGTTGGAGTTGTCACCAAGGACTAAAAAGAAGCTTTTTATGAAACATAGTAATCAGGAGCCCTTGTAGAAATCTTTCCCATATAATAAAAAAATACTCCCCGATAAACGGAGAGTATAAATTAAAAAGTCGGAATTACGCGTCAGCTTCACAAGAAGAGGTCTCTGCGGTTTTTAAAACCGACACATTAGCATACGCAATGTTTTCGGTGAATGTGAATTCACCAATCTCGTAACCGACAAGTAGTGCTCTTGCCCTTAGAGCTTCAATCGAATCAAGAGCTTCCTTTGGGATTTCCTCACCACAGCCTCTTGTGAATCTGGTGGTGATGAGCGTTCCTTTTTCAGCAGCATTACGAAGTATTTCAAGTTCTTGTTCAAATTTGTTAAGGATTTTTAGTTGGGCATTATACCAATCGTGCCAGTAAGTTGTTTTTCCATATGGTAGGGGAATCGGGTCTTCAATTGAATAATCTTTCGGATGCAGAATACCGTAATTATGGCATGCCACAGTAGTTAATTCTGCCCGTGTCTCTTCCAAAATGAGGATAGAATTTTTGTCTGCATCTGACAGCTCATGGTCGCCAGCTTGAAGACTAACAATCAACCTTTCAATAAAGACAATGAACTTAAAATAATCATATGGTGTCCTTAGGTTTTCTATACTGAGAAGTTCCGAAATGTTTTTCATTGCTAATCCTCCTTTCAGTAAATAATACTGTTAAGTAATAATAAATATCCTCCCCTCTCAAATTATTGAAAGAAAAATCATTAGGACAATAGGCATATATCTTTATAGACAATCGTAAGTAATTTTAGCATAAAAAGGAAAGGGGAGCAAGAGGTAAAACACACGACTTACCAGTTTAATAAAAAAGAGGTAGCAAACCCTGTAAAAGAAAAAGAGACGCTTTTTTGGCATCTCTTTTACGATACTATACAATTTACTTGCGAGAGGTTTTTAAAGAATTCCTCTCGGGAGAGTTGATTTGTCCGTAAATCCTCCAGGACTTGATAGACCTTGTTGAGGTCTTGACCACAGTGCTCCCAAAGCTTCCACAGTTGTGAACCGTATAGCTCTGCTTGGTCGCAGAGTAACAGTGTTGTGTATCCCTTCAGGGGATTTGGATTCTCCTGAATTGCCATTTGCATCGCGGCATGGAACCCGTCGGGGTTGCCTTCTGCCATTTTGAAGGTTATAGCTTGAATCGAGTCACTATACGTTATCTTATTTTGCTGTCCGTTCATTTTTCCTTTCTCCCTTCATCTTTTGTTATTACTCAAATGAGTATCTATGCCGTTGCACAAAATAAAAAGGCAACCTGATAATGTGAAAAGAAATTAATCTTTTATGTACACATCTTGGCTACCCGAATACGAGCTTGGCATAGAATCTCATGATAAAGTTGTTTATATATAGATATATTATATCATGATTTATATGCTTTTACTATCAGTGTTCGAATCCCTCTTGACTTAAAAGAAAAAAGAAACACATTTATAACTAAACATGTTTCTCTTTTTCTTTGTTGGCACGCCCAGAGGGATTCGAACCCCCGACCTTTTGGTTCGTAGCCAAGCAGAACATATGTTCGTATAAATGTAATACTAGTAATAATTAACGTAACTTTTATTCATTGAAAAATTTGGTGAATTTTGGTATAGTTTAGAAGTAAAAATATTGTAACAGTTATAGCTCTAGTATATTAAAAAGTATTATTTAATTATAAGGAGAAAAATATGTTAGAAAAAAGAGATTATAAATGGATGATAGGAATATTATTATTAATTATTGTTTTCATATTAAGTTACAGATTAGTAGACAATATAAATTTAGTAAATTATATAGGTTTTGCGGGAACACTTATATCTATTGTATTGGCTATTATAGCAATTCTATATTCTTTTTATCAAAATAATATTTATGAAAATTCAACAAGAAAACTTGATGAATCATCTGAAAAAATAAAAAATTTGACAGGACAAATAGATGATAGTTTTAACAAATTATCAAATGATATTAGTAAAATTGAATCGTTGGGGAACGTAGTTGCATCCTTGCAAAATGCGGTAAGTTCAGTTGAAGAAATATCATATGAAATAAAAGGAGGAGTATTAAAAAATAGTGAAAGAATAGAAGGTCTAGAACAAGGATTTAAAAATAGTATTATAGCTTTTTCTAATAGAAGAGATGAAAATAAAAAAATGACAATTTTTTCGGAAGAACAAATAAAAGAAATAGTAGAAAATTTTGATGATAGTATTAAATTTTATTTGAGATTTTTGTATAAATGCTATAAAGAGGAAAGAAAAATAAATACATTAAACTTAATAGATGAAGTAAAGAAAGTATTAAATGAAAAAGTTGAAAGAATGAATGAAGAGATAGAAGTAGGGTATTTTATGGGGGTTTTGTATTCATTTAATGGAATGGGATTTATTGATTTTGATCTTATAGAAAAAGGTTCATTAGACTTCATCGTTTTAAGCTTTAATGAGATGTTAGGGGAAAATATTATAGAAGTGTGTAATGGAATAATAGAAAAGGGAATAGTAGAAAATAGCAGTAAAAAAATATTTTTGATGTTAGATAAAATAATAAAGAAAGCTAGTTGTTTAATAAAATAATTGAAATAAAGAATCCTGTAGAGGAACCTTTACAGGATATGTTTTTATTTATGTATTATCTGGTCTGAAACCCAAGGAATTATTTAGAGAACCATATTTATCTTTTAGCAATTTTATTTTTAAGGACTGAAATTCTTCATCTGTAATCAATTTTTCATCTAAGAGCCACTTGATTTTATAAAGTTGTTCGTCAATAGGATAATCTGGATCTACCTTACTATACTTTGATTTCAAATATGTATTACGTTTATTTATTAAATTATCAATAAAATCATTAATTTTTTCCTTGCTAGGTTTATTACCAAAAAATAAAATAAACCCTCCATCATATGTCATTAATTTTATAAAATTTTGGCAAGAAGCATAATAAAGAGAAATTGAAGCTATAAATAAGAAGCCCCAAAACAGCCATGATCCAGAATATGGTTGATGATATATAAATTCATTTATAATATAAGATAGTGTAATAAAAAATATGGCAATAGATATTACTAACCAGAGAATGCTTTTTTGCCTGTAAACTCTGATATCTTTAGTAATTTTTTCATAAGATATTGTAATTTCAGTATATTCTATCGATGATTTTTCTCTGATTTTTAAGCAATCTTCTAATAATTCAAATTCTTTAAAGTCAAAAAGGTTATGCTGTTTAATACTATCCAATTGATAATACCTCCTTATTGTTATAATTTACGACGGAAAGCTAAATAGCCCCAATGCCACCAATTCTGAAATCTTCCTATAGATGGCACCAATTATTCCAACTAGACCTAAAAAGATTGAGAAAACCCCAACAGAGTTATTCTTGGCAGACATTGCAGTAGCAAACAATAAAACCGCAGAAATCAGGACAACCTTACCAATCACTTTTACGCTTGTAGTTTTGAGACAACAGCCCACTTGGTAGCTCGATACTCATTTCTACTAATCTTTATTTTATCATAATAATTTTCAGAAACAACAGTATTTCCTGAAAACGTAAAATAATGTCCTAGCCCTTTAGAGAGAACGCACTTTTTTCTGTGTATAATTCAGAGGAATAAATACAATAAAAAAGTAGCTAACCATATCCTTGGCCATCAAAAAAATTCGGTCAATAACCCATTTTACCCAAAACAAAAAACCTTGAAAAATCAAGGTTTTCTTTGTTGGCACGCCCAGAGGGATTCGAACCCCCGACCTTTTGGTTCGTAGCCAAACACTCTATCCAGCTGAGCTATGGGCGCATATTATCACTGAATCCATATTATACAATAAGCAAGTGTAGAAGTAAAGCGTACTAAATCTAAAAAATAAAGTTCTTTACACCTAATTTTTTGGTATAATTAATTCGTATCAAAGAAATTGGAGGTACAAAATGGAGAAAACGGGAAAGGTTATTGGAGTAGGCAGTGTAAAGCACGGACAGGGAATAACATCTCTTGTTTACAATATTGGATATACGCTAACAAATTACACGGATTTGAGTATTCTCATATTTGATTTTAACTATTTATTCGGAGAAATGGATTTCCTAATTGATCGAAAAACATCAAATTGCATTGATGATTTAATTTCTATAGTTAGAAACCGGGAACTAACTTCTGAATTGTTAATTGAAAACACAGAAGTTTTAAAACCAAATTTGAGACTTGTTAACCCTAGCCGTATAGACAATACAGATTATCTGAAAAAGAACACAGACGAAGTTCTAAAGATTATTGAAGTTGCACGTAAGACTTTTGACCTTGTGATTGTAGATACAACGGCTGGAGCACAAAGCCCACTGAGTAGATTGATTTTTGCGAATTGTGAAATATTTCTGAATGTAATGACCCAAAATCCTTACATACTTGAATGGTACAAGTCATACAACCAGCACAAGGACATCAAGGAAATAAACGTTATAAATATGTTTGAAGAGAGCGTTTATCCTAATTCGGCAGAAATTAAAAAAGCTTACGGAATTGATCATATGAGCATAATCTATTCCGCCACCATGAGAGATTTTTATAATCAAAAAAGAACAGATGAGTTTGTAAAGCAAAAGAATAGATATAATGCTTGCGTAGAGAAGCTAATAAAGAGAGCGTTTCTGCTAATGAACATGAATATTGATTTTAATATAGAAAATGACGGCCATTTTAATTCTTCAAACAAAAATGGTTTCTTTAAAAATTTCTTTAAAAAGAATTAGCGCTAAAAGGTATGTTAACATTGTTTTAAAGGATTTAGGGGGAATTAAGCTGACGTGCTTTTTATAATGCTAGGAAAGTTCGATTTATTCCTTAGAAAAATCTTTCCGATAAAGCATTTCATAAACAGGATTCTTAGCTTTAGATGGAGCGGCTTTTCTCCGACTGAAGGTTAGAAGCCGTTATCCTTTAGGGCAAAAAGTTACCACAAGGCTTTTAACTACTGGAAATTACCCAACATTGAAAGCGTGGCGAAGCCACTTTTTTTATAAGAGGTGTGAAGAATATTAATGAATTTTAAAAAAGTAATAATTTACTGGCTGCTTGTAATAATCTGGATGTGCGTAATATTTCAGTTCTCAAGCGAACCAGCTAAACAATCAGATACGAAAAGTCTTTTTGTGATTCAAGAAATAAATAAAGTAGCCAATAGCTTTGGCTTCACAGGAGAGTTTTTAGACAACAACTGGAACAATTTTATCAGAAAGATTGCTCACGCGTGGGAATACGCAGTGCTTTGCATATTGCTCTATTTAGCAGTTTCGGCTTTAGGAATAAAGGACAAAAAATTACTTCTAGGGTCTTTGCTGATTTGTTTAATCTACGCGATTACAGACGAATTTCATCAGGCATTTGTCCCTGGAAGAGCGGCAAGAGTGACAGATGTAATGATAGATACATCAGGTGGTTTTATTGGATTGGTCATTATGAAGATAGGGGAATCTTTCCCGCGTAAAAAAATCATTAAGGAATAAAGCTACGAATCCTAAGTTCGATTCCTAGCTCTTTTGCAACTTGCTTGCATTTTTCTGTATCAACCTCGGGGACATCTACAACCGTAAGCACTACGTGTGGAATATACTTTTTGCTTTCGCGTGCAAAATCCAGAACGGCTTGATAGGAATCTGTTCCTGTTTGCGGGCTGCAAACATTGTAGTAGGTTTCGGCATCATGTGCATTTAAGCTTATAGAGATTGTATCAATACTTCCTTCAAGAGAAGGAAGTATTTTTTTATTCAAGGCTTTTTCAGCAAGACCGTTTGTATTTACTCTTATTTTAGAACCATACTTTTTTTTAATTTCTTTGGCAACCTCAGAGATTATTTCAGGCCTTAAAAGTGGTTCGCCAAAGCCGCAGAAGGTAACTTCATCAGAAACCGAAAGCTTTTCTATTGCTTCAAGCACTTCAGCGGTGGTTGGCTCCTTGTCCAGAAAAAGGTCGTAACCAACACCGTAATTGCTATTCCTAATACAAAAACAGCAATTGTTTGTACACTGGTTTGTTATATTTAGATAAAGCTTATTATTGTAAATATATGCAGGCATAAATGGCATTTTTTTCTCCCCGTCAGTTTCATATGATAAGAGATATTATCACAAAAGTATTGGGATGTCGACTGAAGTAAGGATTTATTTTTGAGCAAAAAAAAAGAACATAGCCCAGGTGTGCTCTCCCTTAAGGGATTGACAAAATACGGTGATGCATGTAAAATAAGTTTTGCTAAATCATGCGCCTGTAGCTCAGTGGATAGAGCAACGGTTTCCTAAACCGTTGGCCGGACGTTCGAGTCGTCTCAGGCGCACCAAACGAAGCAAAGAAACCCCAATACCGTCAAGGCATTGGGGTTTCTTTGCTTCGTTTGCAAGGTTGCGGTATGTTGACCAATATCTGGAGCTTCTTTTCTTAAAAATATTTATTAAATTCGGACTGACTCTGAGTAAAGGGAATATTCATCATGTTTTATTTTAAATCGTAATTAAGCTTCTAAAACTAAAGGGATTTCTTTTTATTGTTCTGTCTTTGTCAATACAAATGCTTCACTGCTTTTTTTAAAGAAGTACAAAACATCATTATTCTCGTAGTACATATGAATATTTCCAAAAGGAACATCCTTTGGTTCTCTAATTAGATACATACCATCTTCTGTTTTTTTAGGAAAAACAATTTTATATCCTTTTTTCAATTTCCCATCTGCAAAAAGATTTTTATCTATCTTTACATACACCCCATCGTCTGCATTCAAATTATATCTGACTGTATCTTCATTTGAGTAATTAATAAAATACTGGTATGGGTCAAGCTCAAAGTCAAATGACTCTGTCCCGTTTATATAATTTTTAACTTTTATAATATTCGAGGGTAGCCAAGGATTTGAAAATTCTATTTTTTTAACTCCTTGAAAATAGAAAATATTGCTTTTGTTACGCTCCCCATATTTAGTTTTCTCATAGATTAAGTCATCCTTTGATTTAAATACAAAATTTGGAATCGTAGCTGTTGTAGCCAATCCCTTTTCCAACTCTACAAATTTTGCACAGGATATTGTTTCTTTCCAATTTGTAGAACCCTTGCTATTTCTCGATTGGTTATTTACTATTTCGTTGTTTTCTGAAGGGTTTTCATATTCTCCTTTAATTGTATTAATTACATAAAAGTAACCAAAAAGCTCATTAGAGTTAGAATAGTAATTAGGATTAGAATAGTATTTATTTTTACGTTGTTCTTGTAGTAGAGTTGTAATTTGTTTTGGGGAATATCTACTCGTTTTAAAAACATGTGACTCAATTTTCGTAGCGTTTCCCTTGAAATATTCTTTAAGGCTATTGACAAAAGTCTTATTCTCCTCAACATAGCTTTTAGTATCGTCTTCACTCCACCAAATAATATTTAAGTATAAGTTCAAGTGACTTTCATGTTCTAAGAAACTATCTAAATCACCATCGTACTTAGAATCTGTAGATATATATTCATTATATCTATTAATTGACGATATCTTAAAAATGTCTATATAATATTCTTTTAAAAATCTATTTTGAATTATGAATCTATCCTCAATATCTTTTTTTATCTGCAATAATTCAAAATCATCATATGACTTAGGTTGCATCTTTTTATTTTTTATATCTAAATCAACAAAAACACTGTACCCATTCTTGAAAGTTATTAACACATTTCCATTAGGAGGACCTACCCAAATACTTGATGTATCATGGTATACGTTTGAATTTTTAATATCATCCTGAGATAGTTTTAAACTATATTTGTCTTCCATGTGTTTTATTGCTATAGATATTGCTTCTTTCTTATATTTATACCCATCTGTGCATCCCACAAGTATTGTTACAATGCAAGATAAAATAATTAATAGAATTAATCTAACCATGTTTGTGTATCTTAACGAAAATATTTTTGAATTTATCAAAGTTGTTCCTCCGTTTATATTTACATATGACGAATGTTAAGCATATATATAATTAAAGGTATATCAAATTCATAGAGACTTTTTATTGAAATATTCGATTGCTCAAATTATAGTTTAAACCTTAATAAAATTCTGACCCTTACCATTGTAATCTGAACTATTTTTCATATAACTCTATCACCTAAACTTCATAAGTTATGACAAAGCTAATATTATATTACTATTTAATGGTTTGTTTTTCAATCCTTGCATTATGCAAAAGGTCAATAATAACAGACATCATGTAACCTTTATATT
>Ga0074198_1002298_pt1 | contig 10286 bp, 9 predicted proteins | sample EPASupsiteSAE323_FD_64527 | JGI IMG/M metagenome (GOLD analysis project Ga0074198, IMG submission 64527) | Bioremediated contaminated groundwater from EPA Superfund site, New Mexico - Sample SAE3-23 | ecosystem: Environmental > Aquatic > Deep subsurface > Groundwater > Contaminated ...
CCAAATCGTTGGAAAAATTAGCTTTGATGCGAACAAACTCAAAGAAAATGTAGAAACCATGATTGAATCCTTAAAAAAAGTAAAACCTACTTCACAAAAAGGTGTTTACTTCAAAGGACTCTACCTAACAACAACCATGGGACCAAGTATTAAACTTCAAATCGTTTAAAGAAAACCGCCGAAAGGCGGTTTTTTATTTTGCCAAGCATTCCCCTATCTGTTATAATTTACCTGTATATTATTGTTATTTAATCTATGCCAGGAAGACTTGATGCCATTACATGGGATGAATGTTTCATGCAGATGACGTATATTATTGCGAAGAGATCGAAAGATCCAAGCACACAGGTGGGGGCTGTAATTGTAAATGAAGAGAACGTAGTCGTTGGACTCGGGTATAATGGGTTTCCAAGAAATATTGAGAACACTGATTTGCCTTGGGAACGTGAGGGAGATTGGCTGAATACAAAATATCCCTATGTTGTGCACGCTGAAGTGAATGCTATTTCTAATGCAAATGCAAAGACAAAAGGATGCAAAATTTATGTAAATCTTTTTCCTTGCAATGAGTGTGCAAAGATGATTATCCAAAATGGAATCACTGAAGTTATTTACGAGTCAGATAAATATCACGATGAACCTGCTTTTATTGCATCACGAAGACTTCTTGATGCATCAGGAGTATTTCACCGACAGTATAAATCACAGTTCTATTATAAATAGTATGAAAAAGGTTATTTTTGGTTTTACCGGACTTATTGCTTGTGGAAAAGGAACTGCAGCAAAATATTTAGAAGAAAAATACAATGCGAGTACGTATCGTTTTTCTACCATGCTTCGTGACGTGTTAGACAGATTCTATCTTCCTCACACAAGAGAAAATATGGTGAGTATGTCAGAATATATCCGGAATAAACACGGTGAAGATATTATGGCGAAAACCATGGCAAAAGACGTAGAAAATGACACGAATGATGTTATTATTGTTGAAGGTATTCGCCGTATGGCAGATATTGAATATTTAAATACTCTACCAAATTTTGTCCTGGTAAAAATTGAAGCAACTCCAGAAAAACGATATGAAAGAATTATCCAACGTGGAGAAAATTCTGATGATAACACAAAAACCTATGAGGAGTTTCTTAAAGACCATGAACGTCCAACTGAAATGACAATTCCAGAAGTGATGGGTCACGCAACAGAAACTGTAAATAACGAGACAGATCTACAAGATTTTCAAGGACAGTTGGATCATTTGGTAAAAAAGTACACAGAATAACTATGCAGGTGAAACTCAAAAAAATGCATGAAGATGCTATCCTCCCCAATTATGCTCACCCTGGAGATGTTGGAATGGATGTTTATTCACGAGAAGAAACATATATACTTCAACCAGGAGAGCGAAAGATTTTTTATACTGGATTTGCACTTGAATTTGAGAATGGATATGTGGCTCGTGTTTGTGATAAAAGTTCCCTTCCAAAAAATCATGGCATCCACACTCTCGGAGGAATTTTTGATGCTGGATATCGTGGAGAATATAATGTACAACTCATTAATCTTGGAAAAGAACCTGTAGAAATAGCAAAAGGACAAAAAATAGCTCAGATTATATTCTACCCTGTTATGATAGCAAGCCTCGAAGAAGTGCCTGAACTGGAAGACAGTTCCCGCGGTGTCGGAAGCTTTGGAAGTACTGGAAAATTCTAATATTCAAAAATTTTTAGCCTGTTATTTATGAATATCTCCACTCAATTGCAAAAAATAGAAGCACTTTTTTTGCAGTACAAAAAAGAAATGCAAAATTTTATTCTCGGGAGTCGGGAAATTTCTGTTGCGCAAGAAAATATTGTTCGTGATGTCAAAAAACATGCTGAAAAACAAAAAATGCTTAATGCCTATAAAAAAATATCATCACTCAAAAAATAATTTTCTTTTATGCCAGAAAAACAGAAAAAAAAGACTTCGGAGCAGGAAGATAATCTTTCAACAGAAGAAGGACGTGAAAAATATATTCATGATTTTATTGAGGATATTTACACAAACAAAGATGAAAGGCATTTTGGATATCTTGAAACTCCCGAAGAAAGAATTAATCGGCTAATAAGATTTCGCGAAAATACAATTCGTCATGAGGAGGATCCAGAAAAGATCCCCCTTCAAACAAAAGCTATTGATCAGGCCATTGAACGGGCAAAAAAAGAAGAGAAGGAAGAAAAACAAAAAAAGAAAGAATCCAAAAAGAAATTCGGTATTGGTTTTTCTGGTTTTTTTAATAGAAAAAGTGAAAATGAAATTAAAGAAGCTGAAGAAAGAGAAGCTCAAGGACAAGAAGTCCGTCTCGAAGAAATGGCAAAGGGAAATCGTTGGGAAAGAGAAGCTCTCCGCCTTGAACAAGAGGCTCATGACGAAAGAAAACAACATGAAAAGAAATTAAAAAATCTTGTATCACAACTTGAGCAAATGTTAAAAGAATCTGGAGAAAATAGAGAGCTTCAACAATTGGTTGAAAAAGCAAAAGAAAACCTTTACAAACTAGAAAATATTAATACTACTCACCACGAAATTATTACTCGTGGACAAAATAGTACACGCACAAATCTCCTTGCTGAAATAAAAAGACTCAAAAATTACCTTACTGAGGTAAATGGAGAAATAAGTGAAGAAAAATGGGATCAAGGACCACGTTTTTGGAATAAAGAGGATGAACTCAGAAAAACAGGAACAAAAGAAAAATCAACTCCCCCACCAATTTCTACTGAAACAATTGATGATGAAATGGAAACTTTTAAAGGAGAAACAGAAATAACTTCTGATGAACCCCAAGATGAATCCGAAAGAAAACTTTTAGAAGAAATTGATGATGAAAAACTTTTTGATAATGATTACTATACGCAATTCCTCACTAAGGATTATATTGTATTTCCAACAACTGAAGAAGAAAAAGAGAATTTAAAAAACACTATAAAACGATTAGAAAAAGAAGGGAAACAAGATGCTATACAAAAAATGGTTGCTACCACCTATAGTGGATCTGATCCTGAGATGGATCAACTCTGGAAAGATGTTGGAGCAGGAGAATATCTTACAAAAATACAAGATAAAATGATGAGTGCTGATGTTGAACAGCGAATAGAAGGCAGAAAAGAGGAATCAAATACAGAAGATATTCTTAAATCCTATACGAATTACGAAACACAATTGCAAGAGGAAAACACAAGGCTTCTTCTCCCTATTTCCAAAATATCTCGTGCTGCCTTACAGAATCTCATAAAAACATATACTAAAAAAAGAGATGACGACGACATTTCTGTTGAAAATTACGATAAACTTGTTCATGCTATTGCACGAGGTTATGATAAATCACAAAAAGATCGCTGGATTGAGCTTGGAGCAGAAGATATCATAGAACGAATTGAAGAGAGAGAATTAATTCCTGAGAAGGAATTAACTGAACAAGAAAAAATAGAAAATGAATATTATCAAAAATTCGTTTCTGGAGAACCTATTACTCTTCCATCTTCTAATTTAGAAAAGATGGCACTAAAAAACGTTATTACTGAACTTGAAAACGAAGGAAACCAAGCAATGATTGTACGAATGATTACTTATACATATAATGATGCAAATTCCACGAATAAACAAATATGGGTAGATGTTGGAGCAGGAAAATATTTGCAAAAAATATATGAAAAGATATTAAATGTGGATGCGGAACAATGGGTAGAAGGGAAAAAAGCGGAACAAGAAAGGAAAGCTGAAGAAAGAGATACTAATGAAGCAATTGATTCAGTAAGACATAAAAGAAATTATAAAGAAATTATTCAAGGTAATAAAGAAGCCCTTGTTCTTCCATATTCCAAACCCGCTGAGGCAGCATTAAAAGAAATTATTAGAGACTATCAAAGAAATAAAGAAAAAAATAAAATATCGCAAGATAGTTATAACAAACTCGTTCACGCTATTGCACGAGGTTATGATAAATCACAAAAAGATCGCTGGATTCAGCTTGGTGCTGAAAAAATAATTGAACAAATTGAAAAAAATAACTTACCTAAGATAGACGAAGAAATCCCAGAAATACCTGAGGATGAACTGGAGGAGGTTGTAGAACAAGAAAAAACAACTTCGACTCCCCCACCAACTCCTGAAATAGCAAAAACAGAAGCTGATATTAAAGAAAGAAAAGAACATGCAATTCAATTTTTGAAAGACCAACCCTTTGCCTCTCCGACTTTTAAAGATAGAACCCTAATACCACAAGAATACAATAAAACTCCTGAACTTCAGGAAAAACTTTTTAAGGCAGAAAGAGTAGTTATTGGTGATCTCCATGCTTCAGCAAGAAAGCTTGTTGAGGGTTGTATAGCTTCAGGACTTATTGAATTTCCGAGTACAGCAAAACAAGCAGAATTCTTAGCAGATTACGCTTATTTTATTGACAACAAAAGACAAAGAGCTGAAGCACAAAAAAACAATAATACAGAGGAACATAGACAACTTAAAGAAACAGCAGAAAGTGTCATGCAAAAATTCAATGAAACTCTTGAAGGAATAAAGTGGACTGGAGAAAAAAGAAAACTTGTTCTTATTGGAGATACAATTTTTGATCGAGGCTATTCTGATAGCGTTATGGTACGCCTCATCAATCATTTGCGTGGACAGGGTGCAGATATTACTGTACTTTCATCAAATCATGATTTTGATTTCTATGACGGTAAGAATCTTCTAGAACAGGACAAATCTCTCAGGATACAAGACAAACAGACACAAGCAAATTCCGGACATGATGATATTTATCCTCTTTCCGAAGATGAATATAAAGAGTATCTGAAACAAACCAAACTTTTTGATTATGATCCAAAAGAAAAAATATTTTATGCTCATGCATACCAAACGCAAGATTTTCTAGATCTTGTCGGAACAAGAATTAATACTCCCGCTACCCCGGAAAATATAGAAGAATTCGTAAAAAAAGCAAATGAATGGTACGCAGAAAAAATACAAAAATTAGAATCTGGAAATGATCCAAATGACAACGACATAGAACTTTTGAGAGCCGTTATATGGGGATATGGCTACAGAAATCCATTGACAGTAGAAACTGGTAAAGAAAAACTCAAAAATATTATTTTAAACCCTGCCTTTGATAATAAAGTATCCATTATTTGTGGTCACGACAATGAGTTAGAAAAAATAAGATACACAATTAAAAGAGAGCAGCTCAATGCTATTTCTCTCAATGATGTCCATCAAAAAATAGAAGTCCCTAATGGTGACAAAAAATCATTCCGTATCTTCGCTTCTTAAACAAATTGTATGTTATATTATCAAGGACAATCACCTAAAGGCAATATATCTCTTTTTAACAGAGATAGAGGCTATGCTCCAGAAAAAATTGCTCAGGAATATAAAAGAAAGGATGAATCTATTGTTCATGTTGGAGATATTATTGAGTATGCAAACACAAATGGCGATTTTGTAAAAGGAACTGTTGAAATGATTCTTCCTCATGCAGGATTTGGCGAAGGACTTGCTATTGTAAATACAAAAAATGGTAAAGAATATGTCAAGATTGAAGCAATGGAAATTATTGAAACAAAGAGTACACCTCCAATAAAAGTTGGTGAATTTGAAGAAGAATTTGAGGGAGAAATAACCGAAAGACCCGAAGAACCACAAGACTCTTCTGAAGTAGAACTTTTAACAGAGATTGAAGATGAAGAAAAGTCAATCCCCGCAATTGAAGAATCAAAAACTGAAATAGCAAACGAAAAACCTCAAATACAACCCACAGTGCAAACCCTTACTCCGGAAGAACAAAAAAAACTCGCAGCCTCAATGAAATTGGAAGATGATTGGGACATAAACAAAGATAAAGAAAATAATATTCCAGAAGAAACTCCTCCAGAGTCACCTGTGGAAGTAGAAAAACCACATACTCTCTCTAAAACTCCAACTACTCTTACTCAAAGAACTGGTAGTCCTGTTTCACAGGAGGAATATGATGCTCTTCTTGCAAACATGAATATACCATACGACGAAGATGGAGAACCAGATAATCAAGCAAAACTTCCTGAAACACCACCCACAACAATGGCCGAAGCACCTCAGGAAATTGAATCAGTTCTTTCTCCATCCACACCAGAGCCAGAGACTCAGGAAATACTCCCACACACAGAATTTGAAGATGATGAATTAACTGTCTATCAAGATAATGGAGAAGAAATATCTCTTTCTGAAGGAACTTTAGTTGAATATACTACAAAAAAAGGATCCAAAGGAAATTATAGAATAATAAAAATTAATCCAAATCTACAAAAGGTACAACTCCAAAATACAGAAAGGAAGGGTTTTGTATTCGCAATTGGAGAAAATAATCTTATTGATAGTTTAAGATTCAAGATCAAAGAAGAAAGTCCCCTCCCCGAGGAAATAGAAGCCAAAGATGAACTAGAGCTTGAGCCTGAACTTGCACGAGATGAGGAACGTATTATTGAGGAAGCACCCGTAGAAGAAATTACTGAACCAGAAAAAGAACCAACAGATTTTGAGAAACTGTCTGCCCTTATTGAACAGCAAGGAAACCTCTCACTTATTATTGGTGGAAATAGAATTAATCCAAAAATTGAAAGAGATGAACAAAATAACACTATTACACTTCGCTATGGAGAAAAGGAATATATCACTTTTTTTGTAGAAAATAATACTATAGTGGCAAAATTCTTTGCAAGAGTAATAGAAAAAACAAAACAAGGACTACAGAATATTACTCGTGAAAACTTTGAAGTTCTCTTTCGAGCAATTCAAGGCGAATTTAATGAAAACTATGCAGAGGGATTAGAAGGTGAAGGAATGGTTGAAAGAAGAAGTGTCGATCCATTTACAAAAGAAATACAAGAAAAAAATGACATTACACTTTTGTTACAAAAATACGATTTAGCAGAAGAAGATAAACAAAAACTGCAAAATTATCTTGATTTCCTTTCCAGTGATGACATAAGAAATCCTGAACTCCGTAGCGCTCTTCAAATAAACTGGGATGGTATAGATTCCTTCAAAAAAGCAATACAGAGAAAATTACAAGGAACTGAACCTGAAGGGGCACCCGAGGAAGAAGATGAACTAAACGAAGAAACTGAAGAAGATAGAGAAGAGGAAGCAAAAGAAAAAAATGACGACCATCCAATAAAAAATATTTTAGACAACTGGGAACCTGGAGAACAAATTCTCTACCTTTCCAAAAAAAAAGGAAACAAAGTGAAGACTTCGTTCGCAATAGAAAATGCTCCGCCCTGCGAACTCACAGAAACAGACAAAGGAATTCGTTTCTCCTATGGTAATAATTTTGCTTTAGAAATTACACCAACTGGCCAAGATCTTGTTATGGAATACTTCGTTGAAGGAGAAAGTAAACTCCGAAGAAAAATAACCGAACAAAAAAAGAAAGGTGTAATTGATCATATATTATTCTTCAGAAAAATGGCAGAACAAATGTATTTACAAAAAAAAGAAATTCCAAAAGAGCCAGAAGCAGAAGAAGAGATTCCCCTTGCTGAAGATGATGAATATGAAGCAGGTCTCCGTGAAATAGACCATCGCATAATTGATGCTGGTCTTGAACAATATATTTCTCTTGATCCTGACCAAAAATTTACTCCAGAATACAGAGATAATTATCTTACAGATAACTTTTTTAACACCCTCAAACAAGTCCTCAATGGACACACAAATATTCCAGACATATTTATCGCAGATAAAGAAGATGCAGAGAAGATGGGAGAGGATAAAATAAAAATAGGAGAAGATGCTCAAGGCAAAACAATTACCATAAACCCAACTGAACCAGGTTGGCCTGGAGAGCTCTCTCAGTATCTCATAAAAAATCCATAAAAAAACAAAAACACCTTCTTGCAAAGAAAGGTGTTTTTGTATACAATCAAGTATATAGTATAAAATTCTTCTATGAAAGCATATATTGATATTGTAAAAAAAGTACTGAGTGAAGGTGTTAAAAAAGATGATAGAACAGGAACAGGAACTCTCGCACTCGCAGGAACTATTTTTGAACACGACATGGATAATGGTTTCCCCCTTCTTACTACAAAAAAAGTTCCATTTCGTCTCATTGCAAGTGAATTAGAATTTTTTATTAAAGGAATAACAGATAAAGAATGGCTTTTATCACGGAATAATCATATCTGGGATGAATGGTGCAGTCCGGACAAAGTACCTTATGGACATGACGAAGAAACAAAAAAGAAAATGAAAGAAGAAAGAGAGCTTGGCCCTATTTATGGATTTCAATGGAGACATTTTGGAGCAAATTATAGAGATTATCAGTCACCACATACGAACGAGGGTATAGACCAACTAAAAAAAATAATAGAAACTCTCAAAACAAACCCATCAGACAGAAGAATGCTCGTCACAGCATGGAATCCAACTGCTCTCCAGGCTATGGCACTCCCCCCTTGTCACTACGGCTTTCAAGTGACGGTTCTCGAAGGGAAACTGAACCTACTATGGAATCAACGTTCTGTTGATGTTATGCTCGGCCTTCCATTCAATATAGCCAGTTATGCATTATTATTGCATTTACTTGCAAAAGAAAGTGGGCTCAAAGAAGGAAAACTTGTTGGTTTTCTTGCAGATACTCACATTTATGCAAATCATATTTCTGGAGCAAAAGAACAACTCATGAGAAATCCAAACACTTATTCACTTCCTAAAATTGAAACAAAAAACTTTACATCTATTTTTGATTGGAATTATACAGACTCAGAAATTCAAAATTATGAAAGTTATCCAACTATTAAATTTGATATTGCTATATAATCCTATGCTCTCAATTATTGTCGCTATCGCAAAAAACAATTGTATTGGTATAAAAGGGAAACTTCCTTGGAATATTCCAGAAGATCTCGAATATTTCAAAAAAACAACTCTGAACAAAACTGTTATTATGGGGAAAAATACTTTTGAATCTATTCTTTCTTATTTAGGAAAACCACTTCCTAACAGAAAAAATATAGTAGTGGCATTGGAGAAAGATTATCAAGTCCCTGTTGGAGTAATATTACACAATTCGCTTAACGAAGCAATAGCGAGTGCAAAAAACGAAGATGCTTTTATTATTGGTGGAGCAAGTATTTATGCACAAGCATTCCCCTTAGCAGACAAACTATATATTACTCATGTAAATCAAACTGTGGATGGAGATGCATTCTTCCCTGTAATAGATAAGACTCAATGGAGAGAAGAATGGAGAGAAGATCATGATGGTTTTTCTTTTGTTCGTTATATAAAAAAATAGAATATTTATATGTTTATCATCATTGACGGAATAGATGGCTCAGGAAAAAGTACTGTCTTTAAAATTTGGGCTGAATATTTGAAAGAGCAAGGGAAAAAAATATTTGACCTCAAAACCTATTGGAATGAACACCACAAACATCCAGAAGCTGAAGAACTTATGGAATATGATGTCATACTTTCTGGAGAGCCAACAACGGTATGGACTGGAGCAGCTATTCGTCAAGAAATGATACAAAATGGAAAGAATTATACTCCCCTTTCCCTCGCGAATGCTTACGCACTGGATCGTCTCGTCCTCTACAAAAGAATAATTGTACCATTCCTTCAAGCTGGAAAAATTGTTCTTCAAGACAGAAGTGTTTCTTCTTCTCTTTGCTACCAATCCACACAAAATAACGGACTTTCTATGGATGCTATAGCAAGTATTGAAGGAAATACCTTCGCACTTGAGCATGCTCCGGATCATTTTGTTATTGCGAATCTTCCAGCCGAAGAAGCCATGCGTCGTTTAGGAAACAGATCAGAAAAACAAGATAATGCCATCTTTGAAAAAACAGAATTTTTAGAAAAAGTACAAAAGAAATACCTTTCCGAAGAATATCAAAATTTTTTTACTTCTCGAGGGACAAGAATACATATTTTTGATGCGAACAAAGATATTGAAAGTATGAAACAGGAAGCGAGGAAATGGATTGAAAAGATTTTACCATAATCTCACTTCACTCTATACCAAAATACAAAATTTTCTGTTATAATAGAGATAGATAATTATCTCTATTTTTTTATGATGCAAAAACTTAAAGATTTTTTCCTCAACCGAAGAAATCAGTACATGCTTGCTTTTCTCGGGTTTACCATTATCATGGGAACCCTGCCACAATTTATACGAATCCATTATCTCATATTCATTGGCATCTATTTCCCAATTACAATTACCATGAACTACCTCATGGCTACATACCTTCAAA
>Ga0074198_1002302_pt1 | contig 10267 bp, 6 predicted proteins | sample EPASupsiteSAE323_FD_64527 | JGI IMG/M metagenome (GOLD analysis project Ga0074198, IMG submission 64527) | Bioremediated contaminated groundwater from EPA Superfund site, New Mexico - Sample SAE3-23 | ecosystem: Environmental > Aquatic > Deep subsurface > Groundwater > Contaminated ...
ATACAAAGACCAAATGGTATGATTATTACCACAGGTCCTACAGGAAGTGGAAAAACAACAACCTTGTATGCATTTATGCAATTGCTGAACAAACCAGGGGTAAAGATTATTACACTTGAGGATCCAGTTGAGTACAAAATGGAAGGAATTAATCAAAGTCAGATTGATAGAAGTAAAGGGTATACTTTTGCTGGTGGTTTACGTTCAATGTTGCGTCAGGATCCAGATATTGCAATGGTGGGAGAAATTCGTGATTTGGAAACAGCAGATATTGCAATACAATCTGCATTGACCGGACATCTTATTCTCTCAACAATCCATACGAACAGTGCCTCTGGTGCAATTCCACGCTTTTTGTCTATGGGAGTACAACCTTTTTTATTAGCCCCAGCATTGAACAGTGTCATTGGTCAAAGATTGGTAAGAAAAGTTTGTCCTGCTTGTAAGAAAAAAATTCAGCTTGATTCAGAACAGATGGAACGAGTACAAAAAATATTAAGTACACTTCCTGAAAGTGAACGTGCAAGTACTGCGAATAAACCAATGGAGTTTTATGTTGGGGAAGGGTGTCCTGCTTGTAACGGAATTGGATATAAAGGACAAATTGGTATTTATGAAATACTCCTTATGAATCCAGATTTGGAACACATGATTCTTGCTGGTCAGGTTTCTGAATTTGATATTGAACAAAATGCTATTTCAAATGGAATGATAACCATGGTACAAGATGGTATTCTAAAAGCACTTGATGGAATCACGTCTGTAGAAGAAGTATTTCGTGTCATTGAATAAAACTCTTTTCAAAAAGTTAATTTTTTTGTATAATGTTTAGGGGGGATATTTACATATCTTGTTTTTCCAACAAAAAATAATTGTCTGTCATATGTATAACGAAAATTCCGTAGGAATTGAACAACCCGTTCGTTTTTATAAAATAGTTGCTCTCTCATTTCTTGTTTTGACTCTTGTGTTATTTGGAGTCATTATTTTTATGTCTTCAAAAAGAGCAATGATTACTGTTGTCACAAAAAATGATCCAATAGATATTACTACAAGGGTTAAAATAGGGGATGTCAGTGCAGGTGCAGATATTCAAGGAACTTCAACAACCACTTTGGTAACTTTTGAGAATAATTATGAACCGACAGGTTCTAGACAAGAAGAAGGAACATCCACGGGATATGTTACTCTCCATAATGAAAGTGGGACATCACAGTCACTCGTTGCAACAACCCGCCTTTTGACTCAAGATAATATATTATTTCGTCTAAAGGATAAAGTAGTAGTTCCTGCAAATGGTACGGTGCGTGCAGAAGTCTATGCAGATAAAAAAGGAAAAGACAGTGATATTCCTCCACAGACAAAGTTTACTATTCCTGGATTGAATGAAGAAAAACAAAAAGAAATTTATGCTTCAAGCGATGAACCTATGACTGGTGGTCTTGCTACAGTGGGGGTACTCAGTTCTGAGGATTATAAAAAAGCAGAATTGGATATGAAAGACCGTCTTCTTGCAGAAGGAAAGAAGTATTTTGAAGAAACATATAAAGATACTTCTGTAGTAGTAACACTTCTCCAAGAATCTGTAGAATCGAATACAGAAATTGGAGAGGAAGTTAGTAAATTTACTCTTACAGGAAAAGCAACAATTATTGGAATCATGTATGATAAAACTGTTGTAGAAACATGGGCAAGAGAAGCACTCAAAAAACGTGAAATGTCTGCTGATGAAATTATTGAGCCAAGTCAGAATCCACCAACTATTTCTTTTGATGAATATGACAGTGCAACAGGAATTGCAACCGTACAAGTATTTTATGATGGTATTGCTACTTTGAATCCAGAAAGTTCTGTAATTCAAAAAAGTATGTTTTTTGGAAAAACAAAGGATGAGGTTCGAAGATATCTGCTTCCACTCGATCATGTACATGAAGTGGACGTAGAATTTACTCCTGCTTGGATTACAAAAGTACCATTTATTGCTGAACATGTGACTGTTGTGGTAAAAAGTATATAAGAGATAAAAGACTTGACAAAAAAAATAAAACTGGTAATATAGTGATGATACGTTCGTACAAAGAATTGTCCTGAAGTAATTCTCCTATAGAGAGGAAAATCCGTGGCTGTAAGATTTTCTAGGAAGAATGCTTAAAGGTACCCCCTTTGGAGTATTAAGACAAATAAAAAAGAGAAACAACGGGTGGAACCGTCCGTAAGGACCCCGATGCAGTATTTTTACAGTTTTTGTAGAAGTACAGTATCGGGGATTTTTATTATAAAAAATTCTTAAGGAATAATTCATTATTTTCTATTTATATTTATTCATATGTCTGAAGACAAAAACAAACTTGAAATGATACGCCATTCTTGCGCTCATCTCATTGCTGCAGCTATACAAAAGCTTTATCCAGAAGCACAATTTGGTGTTGGACCGGTTGTGGAAAATGGATTTTATTATGATATTAAATTGCCAGTGAATCTTTCTGATGCTGACCTAAAACAAATAGAAAAACAGGCAAAGAAAATGATGTCACAGAATTTGGAATTCATAAGAAAAGAAGTTCCAATTGATGAAGCAATTGCATTTTTTGCAGAGAAGAAACAAGTCTTTAAAGTAGATTTACTCAAGGATCTAAAAGAAAAAGGAACTACAAAATTGAACGAGGAAGAAAAAATGGATGTCGGCGAATCAGTAGACCATGTGACTCTGTACACAACAGGAGAATTTGTGGATCTTTGTCGTGGTCCTCATGTTGCAAATACCAAAGAAATTGGAGATTTTAAGCTCACAAAACTTGCTGGGGCCTATTGGAGAGGAAATGCAGAAAATGAACAACTTCAACGTGTATATGGAGTCTGTTTTCCTTCAACAGAAGAACTTCAAGCATATTTGTTTATGATTGAAGAAGCAGAAAAAAGAGATCACAGAAAAATTGGAAAAGAAATGGATCTTTTTAGTTTCCAAGAAGTTGGTCCTGGATTCCCATTTTGGCATCCAAGTGGAGTTATTTTATACAATGCTCTTGAACAATTTGCAAGAGATCAAAATAGTGCACGTGGATATAATGAAGTAAAGACACCTATTATTTTAAACAAAAGTCTTTGGGTCACAAGTGGTCATTGGGAAAAATATGCAGAAAACATGTATTTTACCACTATTGATGAGGAAGAATATGCCGTAAAACCAATGAACTGTCCTGGTGGACTTATGATATACAAGGCAAATCCACATTCATACAAGGAATTACCAATTCGGAATGCAGAATTTGGTCTTGTTCATCGTCATGAGCTTTCTGGAGTACTCCACGGTCTTTTCCGTGTTCGTTCATTTACACAAGATGATGCACACTCTTTCTGTACTTCAGAACAACTTGAACGTGAGATTGTGGATATGGTGGAATATGCAGAAGATATGTATTCTGCATTTGGATTTAAAGAATATACTATTTTCATTGCTACAAAACCAGTGAAATATATTGGAACGGATGAGGACTGGGAAAACGCCACCAATGCGCTTAAACATGCATTAGAGGTAAAGGGACTCAAGTATCAAATAAAAGAAGGCGAGGGAGCATTCTATGGGCCTAAGATTGAGTTTAACATCAAAGACTCTCTCGGAAGAAATTGGCAATGTGGAACGATTCAAGTAGACTATTCTATGCCAAGCCGTTTTGGTGCAACCTACATAGATAATAATGGGGAAGAAAAAGTTCCTGTTATGATTCACAGAGCTATTCTTGGTTCTCTTGAGAGATTCCTTGGAATTCTTGTTGAACATTACTCTGGTGCATTTCCTCTTTGGATTGCTCCAAAGCAAGTTCATTTTGTTCCTGTTTCAAATGAAAAACATTTAGAGGGTGCAAGAAATCTTGCAAATGAATTTAAAAAACATGGAATACGAGTTTCTATCGATGAACAAGATGAAACCGTTGGAAAGAAAATTCGTAAGGCTTCAAAAGAAAAGATTCCATACATTCTTGTTGTTGGAGATAATGAACTTACAGGAACAGATGTAACAGTACGTGTGCGCGGAAAAGAAGAACAAGAAACTCTTCCAAAACAACAGTTTATTGAAAGAGTAATCCGAGAAATCCAGGAGAAAGTATAATAGAAAACAAAAAGAAATAACAAAAAACAGGCAAATGCCTGTTTTTTAATACTCTGTTTTTATTTTCCAAATAACCCACCAAATATTCTTTTGAAAAATCCTTTCTTTACAGGTTGTGGTTGCATGGATGTTTCTTCTTGTGGAAGACCAACGGTATTTGCACGACGGAGAGGAGGAGTTTCTTCAATCATTCCAGGTATTCTGCTTGGACTCGTTGAGCGCATACGATCTGTTGGTGCAGTCACTCGTGGGGCACGATAAATATCAGGTTCAGGCATTCGGTTGATTTCAGTATCAATAGGTTCATCATTAAATATATCTACAGGTGCTTCCATGGGTGGAAGTCCAACTGATTTTGCTCTTGGTCGTTTTTCTACTGTATAGACATCTCCTCTTGTTTTCAAGAGTGGGTCTATAGGGCCAGGTGTGCGTGAAATTCCACGTCGGCCAGGTGTTCGAATAACAGGTGGTGTATAGTCCAGAATGTCTTCTTCTTTTTTTGGTTTTATTTCAACACCATCTTTGTACTCCTTAATTTTTGCTTCTATTGGAACAACTGGATACCAACCTTCTGTTTCTTTCTTTTTTTCTGCTATTTTCTCTTCCCATTCTGCTTCTTCTTTTTTTTGTCTACTTCCAGAAACTTCATCCTCAAATAACGGTGTTAATGGTTTTTTTGCTGCTTCTGCTTTTTTCATCCTTTTTTGTTCCTCAGCAATTCTTTGAACTTCTTTCTTCCCTTCTCCTTCAGCAATGTCTTGTTCAATAAGTTTTTTAAGTTTTTGTTCCGCTTCATCTTTTTTCATTTTTGCTTCAGCATTTGCAATTTGCATCTGTCGTTCATCTTCTTCTAGAGCAGTTTTTTGTTCAATGCGTGCTTTTTCCTCTGCAACTCTTTTTGCTTCTGTTTCCGTTTTTACATTTTTTCGAGTATCCTTTGCCCATTGTTTTAATTCTTCAGATAGAGCAAGAATTTTGTTCAGTTCAGTATCTATTTTTTGAAGTTTTTGAAGTGATTCAGAAGGAGAGAGTTCAGGTTTAGTTGCATCCTCATACATTTGTTGAATGAGGGGTGCTTTTTTTGATGTCAGAAGTTTTTTCTCGCTTAATTCCTTTATTTTTTTTTGGAGTTCTATTTTAAAATCATCAACCGCTTGAAGAACTTCACGATTAATAAATTCTTCTTTTGAAGGTTCATCATTGTCTTCCAGAACAATATCGTCAGTCAAATCTTCTATAAGAGCTTTTTCAGGGATTGGTGGAGGTGTTTTCTTTTGTAATTTTTTTATTTTCTGAATTGGCGGAACTGGTTCAATATCTCTATCTGCCAACATAATAATTTCGTCCTGGCTAGGAAGCTTTAGCCCTTGTGCCTCCAATTTTGCTCTTGATTTTTCAACATCTTCAGCCATTTCTCGCTCAGTTTTTCCGAAGCTCAGGCTTTCTTATTCTATTGGAATTGGTGGCGGAATGGCCTTTTTTCTCTCTATTTTTTGAGCGGATGTTTGTATATCACCTTCGGTGTGCATTTCTGGACCACCTTCTTGTTTGAGAAAGTTTACTCTGGAGTTGTTTTTAAGATCATCATTTGTAAAAAAATGACGGAGAAAATTGAGCTTCATAGAAGTATATTAAAAAAGTTTTTGCTATATATATAATATCCTTTATGATACACAATTGTCAAATAAGGAAGTTATCCTTGATTTTATTCATAATTTCATATATAATAGGGCAAATTTATCGTTATGGAAAACAGGCAATATTATTATCATATAATCACTTTTGGATGCCAAATGAATAAGAGTGATTCAGAAAGAATAGAGACCATATTACAAAATATGGGTCTTTCTCATACTGAAGAAATTTCTTCAGCTGATGTGGTTATTATTAATACCTGTAGTGTCCGAGATTCCGCAGAAATTCGTATATTCGGGTATGCAGAAAAAATGAGAGAATATAAAGAAAAGAATCTAGAATTTGTGGTATGTGTAACCGGTTGTATGCCAGGAAGGGATAAAAAGAATATTCAAGGAAGAAAAATGGATTGGGTAGATTTGTATTTTCCAACAAAAGAAATGATTCATCTTCCTCTGTGGCTTTATGAGTTGAATCCAAATTTGCGGAAAATAGAGAGCCTGGAAGGAGACTATTTGGCTATACGTCCAACAGTACAAAAAAAATATCAGACATTTGTTACCATACAAACAGGATGTAACCATTTTTGTACGTATTGTGTTGTTCCTGTAGCAAGAGGATTGGAAATAAATAGACCACTTCGAGATATTTTGGATGAAGTATATGCTGTGGTAGAAAATGGAGCCTTGGAAATTACTTTACTTGGACAAATTGTGAATCACTATATTGCTCCTGATCCAGAAAACTTTTCAAAAGAAAATCCCTATACAGAAAGTGATTTTGCAAAATTGTTGTGGGAATTAAATCAGATTGAAGGGGTTAAAAGAATATTTTGGACTGCATCACACCCTTTGTATATGACTGACGAAGTTATTGACGCATTAACATTACCAAAGATGGCAAACTTTTTGCATCTTCCTGTACAATCTGGGAATAGTGAAATTTTACAAAAAATGAATAGAAAACACACAAGAGAATTTTATTTGGATATTCTCGAGAAAGTGAGGCAGAAAAAACCAGATATTGCAATTGGAACCGATCTTATTGTTGGATTTTGTGGAGAAACAGAGGAACAATTTGAGGATACTTTGAGTTTGTATGATTTGTGTGATTTTGATATATCCTACAATGCTCAATACTCAGAAAGATCTGGTACTTTGGCAGCAAAAACAATGAACGATGATATCCCTAAAACTCAGAAAAAAGAACGCTGGTTAATACTCCAAGAGAAGATGAAAAAAATTGCTTTTGATAAAAATCAGAAGTATAATGATAAGAGAGTAGAAGTCCTTGTTGAGGACTTCCAAAAGGGGTGGTGCATAGGAAATTCAAGAGAAATGAAGAAGGTGAGTTTTCTCGGTTCCCCAAAGATGATAGGAACTTTGCAGTATCCAAAAATATATAAAGCAGAAACATGGATGTTATATGGAGAACTTGAACAAAAATAATATGCAAAATACAGGAATGAGAGAAAATCATGAATTACCAAAGGTTATTGTAATCCTTGGGCCAACAGCATCTGGAAAAACAGATTGGTCTTTGCGTTTAGCAAAAAAATATAATGGAGAAATTATTTCAGCAGATTCTCGTCAGGTGTACAAAAAAATGGATATTGGTACAGCAAAGGAACCAGGGGAGTGGCGTTGGAATGTAAGTTGGAATGGACTTCGAAGAAGCTATTATGTACAGGATGTACCACACCATTTGGTAGATTTTTTGGATCCAGGAAAACGCTTTAGTGCTGCGGAATTTCGTGATCGAGCAGTGAAGTATATTAAAATGGCATATCGTCATGGACGAACTCCGATTGTGGCTGGAGGAACAGGTTTGTATATTTCTTCCCTTATAGATAATTTTTATATCCCTCGTATTCCACCAAATAGAAAACTCCGTAAGAGTTTGGAAGAAAAATCCTTGGATCAACTTATGGAACTTTTAACTACTTTGGATAGTGATATTATTGAGAGAATAGATAAATTTAACAAGCGTCGTATTATTCGTGCACTCGAAGTCTGTATTATGACAGGAGAGCCATTTTCTAAACAACAGAAAAAAGGGGAACAGGTTTTTGACTTTCTCCAAATTGGAATCAAAACACAAAAAGAGGTACTTCATAAACGTATCGAAGAGCGTGTTGACAAAATGGTAGAAAAAGGATTGATACAAGAAATAAAAAACCTTTTAAATCAAAAATACAGTTGGGAACTCCCAAGTATGAGTGGAATTGGATATAAGCAGTTTAAATGTTTTTTTGAGAATAGTTGTACAGAAAAAGAAGCTCTTGAAAATCTCAAGAGAGATACCAGACAATTTGCAAGAAGACAAATGACTTGGTTCAAAAGGGATAAAAGAATCATTTGGTTAGAAACGTATGAAGAAGCAGAAAAGTTAGTGGAAGAATTTTTGAAGAAATAAAAAAACGCCATATGGCGTTTTTTCTTTATTCGCTGAGTTTTTCTCGTAAAAGTTTTTCTGCAACTTTTGGATCAGCCGATCCTTCTGTTGCTTTCATAACCATACCAACAAGGAATTGTATGATAGGATCTTTTCCCGCTCTAAAATCCCCAACTTGTTTGGGGTAGTTTTTTATAACTTCATCAATAACATCAATCATTTTGCTTTCGTCAGAAATTTGTCCATATCCTTTTTCTTCCATAATATGAGTTGGATCCATATCTGTTCCAGAATCAAGCATTTCTATAAGAATCTTTTGTGCGTTTGTTGAGTTTATCCTTTCTGTGTACACAAGAGCAATGAGCTCAGCAAAATTTTCTGGAGAGAGTTTGAGTGTTTGTATATCTTTTTTTCTTTCTGTTAAAAATCCTGCAAGTTTACTCGTAAGGTATCCTCCAGCAAGACGTGCCATTTTTTGTTGTCTTTCTTCGCGAATTTCATCAGTATCTCCGTGAATTTCTGGGAAATTGGAAAGCCAGTCTGTAAGTTCACTCATAACTGCTTCTGCAAAATTTGCCCAATATGTTGAGCTTGTTAAGAATTTTGCATCAGCATAAGAAAATCCATATTCTTCATGGAAGCGTTCACGCTTTGCTATGGGCAACTCAGGAAGAGATTGTTTTTTTGCGAGTTTGATTGGATGAAATGGGGGAATATCTGGTTCAGGAAAATAACGGTAATCTGCAGCAGTTTCTTTTATTCTTTGAAGTACAGTTGTTTGTGTATTTTCGTCCCAGCCACGAGTTTGCTGTGCCCAGGTTTCTCCTTTTTCTAACATCTCACTTTGTCTTTCTACTTCATACAGAATGGCACGTTCTACAGCTCGGAAAGAATTAATATTTTTTACTTCAACTTTGTGGTTCAAAATTGCTCCACCAAGTGGAAGTACTTTTCCGTCCACAATCTCAAAAGTTCCTTCTTTTTGTACAGACACATTCGCCTCACAGCGCATGTGTCCTTTTTCCATGTCTGCATCACTCACTTCAAGAGCCCGAAGAAGAAGTTGAAGCTCCTGACAAAATGTTTTTGCTTCAAGTGCAGTCTTGAAGTCTGGTTTGGTAACAATTTCTACGAGTGGAATACTTGACCGATTAAAATCTACTAAAGTTGATCCTTCTGTATCATGAAGAAGCTTTGCGGTATCTTCTTCCAGATGAGCTCTTTCGATTCCAATATGTGCTATATCACGAATATTTTCTTCGGTTGGAAATGTCAAAGTAAATGTCCCATTTTCTGCAATTGGTTCATCATATTGGGAAATCTGGTATGCTTTTCCGAGGTCTGGATAAAAGTAGTGTTTTCTATCAAATTTGGAAAGTTCACGAATATTGCACTGAAGTGCTTTTCCAATGAGTACGGCCCATTCTATAGCCTTTTTATTTGGTACGGGAAGTGCTCCAGGCTGTCCAGTACAAACTTCACAAATGTTTGTATTTGGAGTCAGGGCATCTGGATCATTTTTACAGGAACAAAACATTTTGCTCTCCGTTTTGAGCTCTACATGTACTTCCATTCCAATAATGGTGGTATAGTTTTCTTTCATAAGGATATTTTTATTAGTTTCTCTAGAGAATAGTATCATTTTCCCTAAAAAAAGAAAAGCCCTGTGTTTCCACGAGGGCTTTGTTATTTGAAGAGTTATTTCTTTTTTTCAAGGACTTTATTTTTGAGTTCAAAGTAGAGAATGGTTGGTGGAATAAAGAAAAAAAGTGGCATGAGGATTGCGGTTATAAGGGCGAGGACAAGAGCAAAGAGATTATTCACAATAATGGAAAGGGTAGAACCTTGGAGTATGAAATTTAACAGAAGAAGGTTAAAAGGAAAACTTATTATCGCTTTTATGAGAAAAGCAACTACCCAAAAGAATCCAATACTCACACTCAGTCTCCAGAGTATTTGCCAAGTTCGGGATTTTACAAGTTTCTTACTTGCAGAAAATGCACCGAGAGCTGTATTTTTTTCCAAAACCAGTGAGTGGATAGTATATATATACCAAACAAAAAGTACTCCAATTCCAACAAGGAAAAATATATTATTTCCAAGAATGTAGAAAGGAATCATGAGGCCTAT
>Ga0074198_1002305_pt1 | contig 10251 bp, 9 predicted proteins | sample EPASupsiteSAE323_FD_64527 | JGI IMG/M metagenome (GOLD analysis project Ga0074198, IMG submission 64527) | Bioremediated contaminated groundwater from EPA Superfund site, New Mexico - Sample SAE3-23 | ecosystem: Environmental > Aquatic > Deep subsurface > Groundwater > Contaminated ...
GCAAGCAGCCAGTTCCTGTGCACTCCCGCGAACAACGGCAGGGTGGCGATGGGTCCGAATGCCAATGGGCTGTATGCCGTCAACTATTATGCGGAGTCGTACACCAGCGAGTATTGGAGTTCCTGCTTCACCCCTCGGGCCCAATGCGTTTGCTGACCGGATTGACTGAATGAAGAGATGTTTTTGGAAATGGACGAAGACCAGATAAGGATTGCATTGGTTGCTCTTGCAGTATTGCTTGTTGCGGCATTGGTGGTGTTGTGGCATCCGTGGAGCCCTGCGGCAAATGCTGTTGCGCCTTCCCCTTCGCCGCAAGGCGGTCCTAACGTGATTCCTCCGGTTGCGTCTGCCCAGCCTTCGGCAGTGCCGTCCGTGATTCCCAGCCCGTCATCTTCTCCGGCGAACGCAAGCCCGCCAGCCCTGGGCGGCGCGACCTGCGTGAGGCCGGGTCTTAGTGAATCTCAATGCGCGAACGGGTTCCAACTGGTAAAGGAAGTCGGTTCGGACGGGTGCGTGTCAAACTATTCGTGCGCCCCTTCAAGGGAGTTGTTGGTCGAGGAGCTTGAAAGCATGCAGCTTCCCGGGTGCACTGGCGATGCGAGTTTTGCCGCTGAAATCCAGGCGTGCAGGGAAAAGCCCAACACCGCGGTTTCCCTCGTCCGGGACGCGAAGGGTTGCCTTGTTGGCGTGAACTGCACGACAATGGGTTGAATTGTGCGAAGGCTTGTCATGCCAACCAATAAATTATCGCGAGCAGTGGCGTTAACTATGACTGGACGTGGTCAGGGCGCTTTCGAGTACCTGCTTATACTTGGCGGCACGGTGCTTGTCGCTGCGGTGGTTCTTCTTATCGTGCAGGGTTCCACGGGCGAGGTGAACAACACCATCGGCGAGGCGTCCAACGACTACCTTTCCGCCTTGGCAAACAGGCAGCAGGCGATAGAGGACAACTACACTGCGGCGTACACCACTCCCGACGGCTGTTCCTACAGCAACTCGCCTTGTGCAGTAAACCAGACTTGTAATCCGCTTAACAATTCCTGCTATGAGCATGCTGGCACGCTGCGCAACGGTTGCGACTACGCGAACCCGAACTGTCCCGTGGGCTATTATTGCAAGTACAATTTCTGCCTTCCAGGCAAGCAGGCATCATCCGGCGCGTCCACGCCGATGCCTTCGCCTTTGCCAACTCCCAGCCCGTCACCTTCGCCTTTGCCAACTCCCAGCCCGTCACCTTCGCCTTTGCCTTCTCCCAGCCCGTCACCTTCGCCCTTGCCTTCTCCCAGTCCGTCTCCGACACCGGAAAACGGCGTTTGCGGCTCAAGCAATGGTGCGAGTGCCTACCCTGCACCATCATCCAATCTCTGCAGTGCCGGGACCAACTCGACGGTCACCGGCTCCGGGCCGTGGTCGTGGTTCTGTAACGGAAGCTATGGCGGTTCCAACGCGTCCTGTTCCGCAAGCCTGATGGCCCGGTGCAACACTACGCACACGTTATCCAACTGCACTTCGTCAGGCGGGGACCTGATGGCGGCACAAGGGTGCGTGCTCTGCAGGTTCAATACGAGTTCCTGTTCGACGGGTTGGAGTCAGTTCCAGAACTGGAGCACGACATCCGCGGTCACGTCCACGTGCACCACGGCCTCGCACGCGTGGAGCAACACTTCCACTGAGTCTTGCACGTACAACGGGGCCAATTTCGTTAACGGCTACGGGTACGCGTCACTCTGCTACATGTACGGTTCCAACTGTTTTGGCCCAGGCTCGTACAGTGCGTACTGCTACTGCGTGTACACCGTCAGTGCGACGGTCTCGCAAATCGGCTGCGGATAGCGTCCGCCTCCCGGGGCGTTGCGCCCTCATACGCAACAATAATGCGCGCTGGACCGCTCAGTATTGTTGTGTGATTATGCACTAGCCTGCCGCAGGTCCGGGTTTCTTGCAACTACCGTTGCGCGTGCAACCGTGGTTGTTCCGGCCAAAAGCTACGCTGGCGAATTCGTCATTCGGACAATGGCATTTCCGCTGTTTTAGATTCTCTTTACAATCTCGTCGCCGAACTTTGAAGTCGAAAGCCACGGCATGCCCTGCGCGATGTCGCCTGTCCTGCACCCGTCCGCAAGAGCCTTCTCTACAGCATCCTCGACTTTCTTTGCGGCCTTCGGCTCGCCCAAGAAGTCCAGCATCATCGCTGCCGAGAGTATTGCGCTGATTGGGTTGGAGATGCCCTTTCCTGCAATGTCAGGCGCGCTGCCGTGTATGGGCTCGAACATTCCCACTTTCGTGTCGGGATTCAAGTTGGCTCCTGCGCACAACCCGAGCGAGCCCACAATCTGGGCGGTCTCGTCGGAAAGGATGTCTCCGAACATGTTGTCCGTCACTATGACCTGATAGCGTTCGGGGCACCTAATCAGGTACTGGCTCATCGCGTCCACGTAGATGCTTTCCGTCTCAATGTCGGGGTATTCCTTCTTGATTTCCTCAAAGCGCGACCTCCAAAACTGCGAGGTGAACAGGATGTTCGCCTTGTCAACTGAAGTTACTTTGGTCTTTCCGTTTTTCTTTGCGTACTCGAACGCGTAGCGTATGATGCGGTCCACGCCTTTCTTGGTAAATACGCTCTCGTCAGTGGCCCTGTCTGCTGTCTTGGTGCCGCGGCGCGAGTACAATCCTTCCGAGTTTTCGCGCACAATGATGACGTCGAAGCCCTTGGCTATGACGCGGTCCTTAAGTGGCGAGATGTTGCCCATTCCGGGGTAGATTTTTGCAGGACGCAGGTTCACGTACAGGTCAAGCGCCTGGCGCGCGCGCAAAATCGCCTCGTGCTCGATCAACCCGGGAGGTAGGTCCGGCACTCCGACTGGCGCTTTGAAAATCGCGTCGCACTTCTTGTACGTTTCAAGCGTTGCGTCCGGAAGCGCGTTGCCGTACTTCTTGTAAGCCGCGCCTCCTGAGGGTGCGTCCACGAACTCGAACTCTACTCCATCCGTTTCGGTGATTTTCTTTAGTACCTTCACCACTTCCGCGGTGATTTCCGGGCCGATGCCGTCGCCTTCAGTTACTGCGATAGAGTATTTTGTCATTTGTAACACCCTCCCCAGAAAAGGTGTGCGGAATGGGTTTTCAACCTTTGGTTCATCCGTCAGGGGATGAACGCGGCAGGCGGCTTAACCAACCGCGATAAATGCGGCGATGATGGCCGCTAGAATAAGCAGGTCTGCAGCATCCGACCTTTTCGACCTGGTCTCTGGGGGACGGAAATCGTTTGCACGTTCGAAAGCGCAGCCCAAATGCATCGGCACCTTTTGCTTCTTTCTATTATGCCGCCTCCTGCATATAATCCCGGGTCTTTTGTGACAAAAAACGCCGGGGGGTTTAGGTGCTGCCCGGCTGTTTTTGCCAAGGGCGGTGCCTTTACGTTTCATCCTCCTTCTTTCACCCCCACGGCTTTTGCCGAACCATCCCCGACTTGTTTTATAAGCCGCCTGCCAAACTGTCTTTGTGATGACAATATGGAAAGCAAACCCGCAGTATTCGCATTGGCTATAGTTTTAGTGGCTCTTGTAGCCGCAGGCTGCCTCAACCCGCATCCAGCAACCGGTGCAGACGCAACCGCAAACCAGACTACCCTTGCAAAGTTCAGTAGCTGGGGCGAAGTCACTGACTTTCTCAAAAGCGCAAGCTCGGGCAATTATCAATCGTTCGGCCTGATGCGCTCTTCCAATATGCTTGACATGGTAACCTCCACTATGACTGGTGTTGGCGCAGCTGCACCCAGCGCGGAAAAGCTTTCATCATCAAGCCAGGGCTCTACGGACTACTCGACTACCAACGTCCAGGTTGCCGGAGTTGACGAGGCGGACATAATCAAAAATGACGGCAAGTACCTCTACGTTGCAAGCGCAGGCAACGGCTATTACGGGTATTCGCGTTACTATGGCTCATATGGCGAGTCGAACGGCACTGTTCGCATAATCGACGCCTACCCTGCAAGTTCGATGTCCGTTGTTTCCACGATTACTGTCAACGGCACTGTTGGCGAACTATTCATTGATGGCAACAAGCTCGTGGTGTTCGGCACCAAGCGCGTTCCAATCGAGCCAACCCCAATCCCCGACTCGGGCGTAGTTATTGATTCTCCATCAGGTTCCGGCTCATCCGCGGGCGTAAGCTCAAAGATGGTCGCGATGCCGGGCTACTACCCCTATTACTCCTACACTACCCAGCAATTTGTTCGCGTGTACGACATTACCAACAAGTCGAACCCGGTCCAGCTTAAGGAAATCAGCCTTGAAGGCAGCTATGTGACTTCGCGCATGATTGGAAACAAAGTCTACGCGCTTGTCAACCAGCAGGCTAACTACGACCACCCAATCCCCCTCTATTATGAGAACGGCATCAAGCGCGAGGTTGGCCTTTCGTCAATCTCCGTTGTTGACTGTCCGGACACCTGGTACCAATACGCGTTTTTCCTGACCATTGATCTGGACGCGCTCTCAAAGGAAGTTTCCAAGAGCGTGGTTCTCCTCGGAGGCTCGCAGAACGTCTACGTCTCAATGGCCAACGCCTATGTAACATCAATCGAGTATACTTACTCTCCAACATGGGACAAGTACTACCCGTTCATCGCCCCGCTTGACCCTGCCCTGCAGGCGAACATCACTGCAATTGATTCGCAGAACATCTCGACATGGCGCAAGGACAAGCTCAAGTTCGCAGCGTACTACGCGTGGTTCTACAACCAGTCGCAGGAAGTGCGCGACTCGCTTGAGACTAAGCTGCGCACAACCGCAGCAGACGTCGTTTCTTCGCAGTTTGCACCGGACTATGGAACCGAGCGCACCTCGATACACCGGTTCGCACTCGGCTCAACCGTGGAATACCAGGCATCCGGTTACGTTCCAGGGCACGCGCTCAACCAGTTCTCGCTTGACGAATCCGACGGGTACTTCCGCATTGCAACGACTTCAGGACGCGTAACGCAGATGGGCGGAAACACCTCAAACGACGTGTACGTCCTTGCACCCAACCTGACCGTGGTTGGAAGCCTCACCGGGCTTGCTCCGGGTGAAAGCATCTACTCTGCCCGGTTCATGGGCAGCCGCGCCTACCTGGTGACCTTCAAGAAAATCGACCCGCTATTCGTAATAGACCTGTCCAACCCGAACGCGCCCGCGCTCCTTGGCAAGCTCAAGATTCCCGGATATTCGGACTACCTTCACCCGTACGACGAGACGCACTTGATTGGAATCGGCAAGGACGCGCAGCCATCCGAGACCGGCGACTTCTCCTGGTACCAGGGAGTCAAGCTTTCTCTGTTCGATGTTTCCGATGTTGCGAACCCGCGCGAGGTTGCAAATTATAAGATTGGCGACCGCGGAACGGACTCGGAAGCGCTCCGGGACCACAAGGCGTTCCTGTTCTCAAAGCAGAATGATCTGCTCGTGATACCAATCACCCTTGCGGAGCTGAATGCGTCCAAGTATGCGAGCACCGAGGCCTTCCAGTACGGCGAATTCACTTTCCAGGGAGCATACGTGTTCAACCTGACTGTGGGTTCGGGGTTCCAGCTTAAAGGCAGGGTCTCGCATGCGGATGCAACTTCCTTGCTCAAGACCGGAGACTACTTCCCGGCGTGCAGCAACGTTGTACGGAGTGCGTACATTGGCGAGACGCTGTACACTGTTTCGCAGTCGAAGGTGCTTGCCAACGACCTTTCAACGATGCAAAGCACCAGCGGCCTTACGCTCTCGGAATGCAAGGCACAAAACTACGGGTATGTAGATTAAACAAAAATTAGTGCCCTTTAGTTGAGGCCGGCGAGTGATTCACTCGTCGTCTTCCTCATTTTCTTTTTCCGGCTTGTCTGCAGCATTAACAAGCCCGTTTGCAGCAGCGTCAAACAGTTCATTGATTAGCTTCGCCGTCTTGCCGTTGCTGTCCTTTTCCTGTTCGTATTCAGTAACGTGCAGGAAAGCCAGGTGGTCTCCGAGCTTTTCAAAGCAAGCGGCAATCCTTGCAGCGTCAAGCTTTGCGGGGATTCCCTTTTCAGCCATCTCGTTTGTTGCGAATTGCGCGTAGTCGCGGATTTCCTTTACTTTCTCAGCATCAATTTTGACATTGTTCTTCTTTGCGAAAGCGATGCGCTCTTCGACGAACTTCTCCACCTGCTCGCCGAACTTTTCGTCATACTGCACCGCTTCGATTTTTTCAAAAGCATCAAGGTCAACGTCGATTCCAACAATGCCCTCGGGGTTGCACAGTGCAACCGCCTTCTGCAGGCCGTCAGCAAAGTCCTTGACCACATCCGCGGGTATGATTATGATTTGCGCGCCCATTTCCTCGAAAGTGCCGCCCTCGCGCCACTCCTTTGCAAACTGGCGGTTGTACTCGGTTACCTTGCGGTCGTGCTCGCGCAGAATCAATTCCTCGCTTGCGCGCGTTCCCACGAAGACTATTTTTTCTATGAACGCCTTCTCGTCAAGGGCTCGCAGGACATTTGCCTTGGTCAGGCCGCTGTTGATGTCCTGCGGGTAAATGTCAAGGTGGGCGTCAAAGACAACGAGTGAGACGGGAACAGGGTCTTCCTGAGCGAAAGCAGTTATCTCGTGCCGGGTTGCAAGCGAATAGGTCGCGGCGTGGTCGTTTGAGACGAAGAACTTGCCAGCAGGAAGGTAGTCAAGCGCCATCTCCTCCGTGCTCACGTAGTCCGTTGCCCTTGTGCCTTCTATTGTGCTTCCAAATTCCTCGGGCCTCTTGACCAACAGCTTCGCTCCCTTTTGGGCGACGTCGTACCAGTCCTCGCCGCCGTCGGTTACGAATATGGGGAGAATGTCGTGCATACTTTGTCAGTCCTGTTTCGGTGAGTTATGTTTTTTCGGCTTTAATGAATAAAAAAAGGCCGATTGGCCGGAAAATTGTGGCGCCTTTAGGGAAAGTCCTTTTTCACAGGCATTTTGTTCAAGCCGCAGTGCTGGTAGAACCGCCTCAGGTCCGCCTCTTTTTGACTTTTCCTTGTGATTATCTGCGCCTGGTGGAAGCCGCCCTCCAGCCTGACTTCAAAGCCCTGGATTTCAAGAACGTCGGTAAGCTCCTTGGCGATGAAATTCCTGTTGGGGTGGTACTGGTAGAATACGCCTCCGACCTTGAGCGAGTTTAGGATGTTTTCCAGCGCAACCGCCTTGTTGGTTGCGTGCTGGAGCCCGTAGCGGCTCTGGATGACGTCGAAAAAGCCCTCTTTTTTCCCTTTTTTCCTGATTATTGTTGACTCAAAGTGCCTGCGTATCCATCCGCCCCTTGGCACGTGCGAGTCCGCCGAGGGGTAGTTCAGCCCCAGTGCGTGCGCGAATACGTTCTTTCCGGCTTCTTCGGCAATCCTCAGCCCCTCGCCGTGCCCGGGGCCGGCGTCAAGAAAGTGCACCTCTTCCTGCCCCTTTGCCCGGCTTTCAAGTTCGGCGTAAACGCTCGGCACCAGCGCGCCACGCGTGTTGCCGTAGTTTTCGTAGTTTATGGCCTCGACTGTATCGTGCCTTTGCTTTTCCATCTTCCGCTCCTCGAAGAGCTTGCTTGCAAAGGGCCTGCGGCAAGCCACTTCCATTTCCGGGTGCTTCGTCTTATTCCTGCGGCCGAGCTCTGCTGTGCTTTGCCTGATTTTTGCCGCCCTCTCCTCAACTGCGGACAGGATTCTTGGAATCATAATGAAAAGTATTGCTCGAGGGATTTAAAGCCGGTTCGAAGAAGCTAAGATGTACCTAAACAATTTCCAGAAGCTCGTCTACTTTGAAAACCCTTATTGTGCTTTGCCGCTCAAAGTGCCTGTCGAAGGTCCAGGTGCCTTCCGATGCGGTTTCGAGGCTTCCTCGTCAAGCGCCTTTCTCATCCCCGCCTTGATTTTTTTGTCAAACTCCATAACGTCCTTCATGGTGAGCTTGCTTTTTGAAGCGATTTTTTTCAGTTCTTCCAGCGTCTTCGCATTTGATTTCGGCTTCATCTTTTTCGCCTCCTAAATCAATTCTGCAACTTTCCGGTCTTAAGCGTTGGCGGGCGCGGCTTCCGGTGACTGTAAACTTTTCGTTTATTCTTTCAGCGGAAACGCGGTCTGCTTTGGAATAAATAGGCATACAGATTTTTTTATTACGAGGTAAAATGGACGAAACTCACACGAAGATTCTCGTAAAAAAGCATCCCCTTTTGTATGCGGATGTGGGCAAGCCGCCCACCCAGTCACTCATGTGTTTTGGGATTGCCTGCGGCGACGGATGGTTCAAACTCATTTATGAATTGAGTGACGAGTTGGAGCGGCTAATAAAAAAATGGCGCAAAGCGCATTCGAAGGAAACGTATTGGCCGTGTGCGTTCCAAGTCAAGGAGAAGTTCGGCGGCCTGCGTTTTTACATGACCTTCGGTTCAAAGGAAATCTTTTCTGCGATAAATGTAGTTGAACGAAAAAGCTTCCGCATCTGTGAGCAATGCGGCAAGACCGGAAGGCCGCGCAATGTCCGCGGTTGGATAACTACGCTGTGCGACAAGTGCAGCGATGCTGGCGAAAAACACTGGATGGAAGAGCAGGAGAAGAAGCTTATTGAATTAGCTAATGAAAACAAAAGAAATGCTCGGTCCGGCCGGGTTAAAAACGGAAAAAAGAGCAAGAGAAGTCCACCCCTGTCGAGACTTGACGAGATATCAAGCGCCTTTGAGAAGGAGGCCAAGCAAAAGGGAATCTCAAAAAAGGACCTGCTTCGTTGAACAGTTGTTTATCCTGCTTTCAATCTTTGGGCGCGTAAAATGCAGGTCTTCATCGACGAAAGCGGGGATTTGGGCGAGCGGGGCTCCAAGTACTTGGTTCTCGCGGCAATAGTCATCGAGGACCAGAAGCCCCTCAAGAACATAATCAAGCGCATGCGCACTGGCAAGTTTCGCAAGGAGCTGAGGACCGCAAAGGAAATCAAGGCCAGCAGCTCCTCAAAGCAAGTCAAAAGCCACCTGCTCCGTGCGATAAACAAGGTCTCCCAAATAAGGGTGCTGATTTTCGTCATACTTGAAAAAGGCAAGCTCTATAGCGAATTCCTCCAAAGCGACAAGCACAAGCTGTACAACTACGTCGCCGGGAAGCTTGCCAAGAACCTGCCTGACGGCTTGGGTTTCCTTGAAATCATCATAGACAAGTCGAAAGGCAAGCAACTCCTGCAGGAGGACTTCAATGCCTATTTCTCGCACAATTGCCGAACCGCGCGCCTGTCCATCCGTCACAGCCAGTCGGAGGTCTGGGCCGGCCTGCAGTTTGCGGACGTTTTGGCTTGGGCTTGCTTCCAGAAGTTCGAAATGGGCAACGGCGAGTACCTGGACTTGGTGACCCTGGAGCGGGAAGTCTACCACGTCTTCTAAAAATGCCTGAAAAGAAGGAAGCAGAACCCGGGCGCTCTGTTGTGCGTCCACCTCAAGGTGAACTTGGCGCCCGCGGACTTACCTGCCGAACAATAACTTGCAAACCGCGATATTAATTGGTTTGTACGGGTATTTTCCGGTATTAACTCTGTTGCAAGAGTTGCGCACGGCCGTCACGTATCCTTTCCGATTATAAACCAGTTTCCCGCAAACCATCCTATCCAATTTTGATTACGGTGCTTTGAGGTGTACGGAAGGGCTTTCTTTATTGCAGGCATTGCCCGGTTGTACTTCTAGTCTTGCACGCGTCCTGAAACTTCTGATTGTGTTTTCCAAAACCCCCAGCTTACGCTTGTTTTCAAGGCCTGCAAGTGGCCGAGAGTATTTTTCCAAAGGAGAGTGTGAACCATGCAAAACCAGTCAGTGAATTTTTCAAAGAACTTCTGTGACGACATCCTGGTGCTTGACACTACGCTGCGAGATGGCGACCAGGCTCCCGGCACGCACCTTACGCCGGAAAAGAAGCTCTGGCTTGCACGCAAGCTTGACGAGGCCGGAGTTGACGTGATAGAAGCAGGAAACGCGGCTGTTAGTGCGGGCGAAAAGCAGGCTTTGAAGGCAATTGCAGGCGCCGGCCTTTCCAGCCAGATACTTTCCTTTGCTCGCGTGGTGCCTGCTGACATCGAAGCTGCTGCCGCGTGCGGTGTTGATGGCGTGCACCTGGTGTTTCCTTCCTCTGCGCTTCACATAGAGCAGAAGCTGCGAAAAACCCCTGACGAGGCGCTTGGGCTGATTGTGGATTGCGTGCGCCAGGCAAAGTCCCTTGGCCTTGTAGTTGAGCTTTCCGCAGAGGACGGCAGCCGAGCT
>Ga0074198_1002307_pt1 | contig 10246 bp, 9 predicted proteins | sample EPASupsiteSAE323_FD_64527 | JGI IMG/M metagenome (GOLD analysis project Ga0074198, IMG submission 64527) | Bioremediated contaminated groundwater from EPA Superfund site, New Mexico - Sample SAE3-23 | ecosystem: Environmental > Aquatic > Deep subsurface > Groundwater > Contaminated ...
TCTACCAGGTTACCGAAGATCCGATTCCGGTACATGACTATGCTGTGGAGAATATTTTTGAGATCTACAAATCTCTCGATACGCTTAACCTCAATGAATTCATCAATACTGATCTTGAGCGGTTAAACTTCAATGATATTGATGCTGACAAGATCATCAGGTTTGTACAGGAGACCCTCGACACCATCACAGTTGATCATATGTTAACAGAAATACCGGTATTTGGGAGAAAAACCAAGTCCGGATCACTGCAGAATCTGTACAATCTCTTTATGCTCTCAGCAAGGGTTTCCAATAATTTGAGAGAGGAGGACATTCAACGAATTTTTACGGTATGGTTCCTGTGGGTCAGGGATGTCTACTCGAATCGTTCCAAACGACATTCTCAGGGCACATATAGCAGATTCTTCTATTATCTTCTCTCAAAAAAGGAATTTACCATATTCCTTATCCGAAATGTAATCTATTATAAATTGGCTCATGGAAATATCGGTATTGGAGAGAATGGCATTCTTACGGTGTTCGCCGATGTGAGCGATCGAAAGAGAGATTACCTGAATCTGATGGAGATTCTGAAGACAGAGGGACAAGGAGTTGATAATACCAGGATTTCTGACTCGCTGTATGATATTGCATCACGGAATAATTATGCTGCAAATTTTGTCTGTTTCTTACTTGATTATTATCTTTTTCAGAACCTAGATGATGGCCTTGTTCTCATCTCACGACTGCAGAAGAGGATGCATGAGGAGCAGGACCCGGAAAAGAAGATCCTCATCAGGTTCAGGATGATGTCCGGGCTGAACTACTGCGTTCAGGAGTCCTGGTGCCATAAGAAATATAGTCCTGATATTTTCAGGGAACGATTTAAACCGATCATGAATGAGCTTCTTGAGCTTGAACTGAATGATTTTAATGATGATATTGCCCGGGATTACCGTTCATTCAAGTACCAGTATTACTTTCCGTTCGGCATCCTCTTCTCCTTTGATAACGGTATCGGTGATGACCAGACCATCCGGGCAACACTCGAACGGGTTTTTCCCCGTGATGGTCCCATCAATCTTCCGTTATACCAGAAACTTATCCTTGATATTGCCTGCACCTCAACGGGAACTTTCTTCGTGCAGAACGAGGTATATTCACTCCACCGGGGAGAGGATGAGATCCAAAGTAGCCGGTATCTTGGAAGGACATTTGACTTCTTCGAAGATCTGATATTCAAATTTTATCCGGTTTCCTTTACTTCACCGTATGAGGAGGATCCGGTTATCTGGGAGTCACTTGTTGAGGCACTCTCCCTGTTATACTCACGATATCCGCTGAAAACCGAGAAATTTCTTGATCGGGTAAACAAGGAGTACCTTGAGAACGGTAAGGCTGAAAAACGTGCTGAAATCCTGAAATTAAAGAACAATCTGAAATCAACTGCTGAAAATATTTTTGTGCATCTATGCCAGGCACAAACTCTTGGTAAAGATATCACGATAAATAAATTTGTCGAGAATTATCAAAACGTACTGGTATTTGCCGATCTTGCCAATAATCTTTTTATTTCCTTCCCGGAAGTGACCAAAACTCTTACCCTGTGGGGTGAAAACTCATTTTACAAATACATCGATGATTATAAAAAAGATCCAAAAAAGTTTATCAGTCAGACATTACGTGAAGTGATCTCACTTTGTGAAGAAGATTGGTTTTACGCGATCCACCTCGGTGCTGCCAGCAAGGAGGATAATATTGAGAATGACAAGAATTCATTAGGAATATTTTGATATATTTCGTGACAATAATTTTTGCCTATTTGGGACTTTTTTTTGAATTTTAATAGACAATAAGCTCTATTACTTTTTATTACCTTTTGATACAACTTTTCCATGTTAGCATGATAGACATTATATTACGTTAATAAAGCAATCATCTCCCCTTCAAAACGGAACCGGCCGGCCTTCTCCAGCGAACGGGACGAACGCTCCCAAACAACCGTAAACCTTCCCACGAAACACCTCCGGAGGGGAGGATCCCCTCCAGGTCAGGCCATTGCAGCCTCCGGCCCGTAAAACCCCAGAAACCTCTTCTCTCTCCTCTTCTGCAGGATCTTCTCACGGTTTCGGTGATAATATTCCCGTGAATTCTTCCGGTGCCGGAAGACCTGGTATTCACTCCTGACCAGCCGGAGGGCATCAGCATGTTGCACAGGCCTCCTCCAGCGGACAGACCCGGAGATACCCTATTCCTTTCCCGTTCAGGTCACAGATCCGTTTTCTCCGGACCAAGCACTACACGAACTTCAGGTGGGGATACCCTTTTGTGAAACAGGCCTCAATGGTCGGCCTTCGGGACTGTCTCATACCGATCCCCCATATGCTAGTCGTCGCACCTGGGAATACCGATCGCAGTCCAGACAGTTCATCTGCCAGCGGTGTAGCGGGCATTGTCCGAGGGGATGCGGACAGTAGATACTCCGAAAGGCCGGAGAACGGTCCACGGCCAAGGGATTTATCATGCTTTCACCTCTGATTCGCAAAGCTGGGAATAACAGGTCTCACACATCCCGAAGTGATCACCCGGATCCTGCCAAGCCATCACATCACCATCACAGACATGACAACGGCCGACCGAAGCCCCGGTCCATTTCTGCAGCCGGGTGATATCTATAATGCCGGGAATGGTCCGGAACTGGCTGGACTGCATCGTCACTGCCCGATGGTACCAGACCTTGCAGAGTGTTCCTAGTTGGGCCTTCCCCTTCGCTCGCTCCTGGTAATGGGTCAGTTTTCTCCCGTAGAAGACGCATGGTTTTTTGTCAGGCCAGCCGTCCACCGGTCTGAACTCCTTCGGGTTGATGGTCGAGATTGATACCCTCCCCGGATGAGTGAGTCTTCCTTCTTCAGGCGGCCGGGGTGGCATGTCTATATATTATTATTAAATAAAAAACCAGAATATTGGGCGTAAAAGTCAAATTAAGCCTTAAATGCCCGGTTAAAACACATCTCTATATCCTGTCGCTATTCCGATTTTCCTATGCCGGCCAACCAAATGGTCATCTTAATTTACTGACTCTATAACGACCCTCTATAAAAGCGTAAATTATCGAATAAATTCTAATTAGAGAGTAATTATCCAGTATTTATTTCTTCAGTAAAAAACGAAGAATACACATATCAAATTGTCGTTTTTTTTAAAAACAGACTTTATATATCAATTTCTAAAATCAATAGATCACCTGAACTCAAGAAAAAATTGATTCCACTGAAGGTGGTTAGATTAATGCTGATATGGGGATTTGAACCCCAGTCGCAGGAGTGAGAGTCCTGCATGATTGACCGGCTACACTATATCAGCAGGTGCCTCTATATGTAAGCACTAAACGGATATAAAGAAACCGGTATCCTGATTTTTATGTCCCACAGATATATCTCACTACTGTTCATATTAATAGGGAAACATGGCAGGTATTGAAGACCAGATAAAAGCGATCGAGGATGAGCTCCTAAAGACCGTTTATAATAAAGCGACATCCAAACATATCGGTCGCCTTAAAGCAAAACTTGCCAAGATGAAAGAAGAAGCTGTCTTCCGGGCGATGAAAGCCGGAGGCGGTGGTGAAGGATATTCAGTCAAAAAATCCGGTGATGCAACCGTAGTTCTTGTTGGATTTCCTTCGACCGGTAAATCCACACTCCTGAATGTCCTTACGGGAACTGAAAGTGAGACCGCCGCTTATGCGTTTACCACTTTGACTGTCGTTCCCGGAGCCCTCGAATATAAAGGAGCAAAGATTCAGCTGCTTGATATTCCCGGACTTATAGCCGGGGCCGCAATGGGAAAAGGCCGGGGCAAAGAAGTAATTGCAGTGGTCCGATCCGCGGATATGATCGTAATCCTTGTTGATGTATTTAATGAAAAGCATGTAAATGTCCTGTTTCATGAATTATATGACGCCGGAGTCAGGGTCAACGTTATAAAACCTGACATTACGATTAAAAAAACCTCCCGCGGGGGTGTGAGACTTAACGCTGTCGGAGCCCTTGATCTGGATATCGAAGAAGTCAGATCAATTCTTACTGAAAACCGTATAGCAAGTGCGGATATTCTTATCAGAGGCAACGCAACACAGGACGACCTTATCGATGCAATAATGGGAAGCAGAGTTTACATCCCTGCAATCATTGCCGTCAACAAGGTAGATCTAATTGGAGAAGAGGAAAAAAAGGTAATAATCCAGGGAATCAATGACCGGTTTGATAAAAAACCTCTCCTGATCTCAGCTGCAACCGGATATCACATGGATGAATTGAAAGAAGAGATCTTTGATAAATTAGGATTTATCAGAATTTATCTAAAACCACAAAACGGTCCTGCAGATCTTGAAGAACCATTGATTATGAGAACCGGATCCAAAGTTGACGATGTATGCAGAAAACTTCACCGGGATTTTGTTGAAAAATTCAGATATGCGAGAATATGGGGTAGTTCTGTAAAGCATGAAGCTCAACGTGTCGGAATAAATCATACCCTGGCAGATGAAGACATCCTGCAGATAATTATTGAACACTAATGTTTTTCCTGATAATATCTAAAGGAGCATCGGTCTTAATCCCATAACCGGAATAATGTACCCTTCCTGCCTGGTATCCTTCATCAGACAGGTGATTTAACAGGATATCCACCGGTCCAGGGGATACCCGGAAAAATTTTGCCAGTTTGTGGTAGTTATAAGAGAATGAAATATCAGGCTCCTGATAGCATAAATTAAGTAATTTAGTTAGTCCAGAGGGATCTCCCGGTTCAAACTCTTCACTATCATTAATCATACCTTCAAGAACTCCTCTTTCATACATTGACCCAAGCCAGAGCGGCCCGGTTGGATGAGTCTCTGCTCCACATTCCGGACATTTATGTACGGATGGGAAAAAACCAGCCTCTTCCGTTCTGTAAGGGCACTTTGGGCATTGGTAAATATAACCAAGTCTCCCTATACTTCTGTCAGCCGCGGTAACTTTGTTTTGCAACTCAAGATGAAGCCTGATGAAATGTTCGTGTGCATAACAAAAAAGTGGTTTAACTCCCTTATCGTAGACTGCGGCATGCCTCACAACAAAGCCCATTAATATTCTCAATCCGACTTCCGTATGATAATCGGTATTCATCGGTCTTGCCATATACCTCCGGATACCTGCCTTAAGGTGTGCACCACATAAAGGTGCCGTGTCTGTTGCAGTAACCCCCAGGTACTTGCCTGAGCTTCTTATGGCAGCATCAATAAACGGCGCCGGTGTCCCAAAAGGATCAAGATCTACGAAACCGAATTTTTCATCAGACATCAGGCTATTCGCATCCCTGCAGGTTATTTCTGCATTAAGTCCAAGTGATGAGACATTCTCCCGAATTAACCTGACAGCTCCTTCGTCTTTATCATTCAGCGTTACAAAAGTTCCGGTTTCATTCCCTACACGGCATCCTCTGATACCAGAAGCTGCCATAGCATCAAGATATGAGTATGGATTAACCTGATTTATGAGCAGGACAGTAGTATCCCTGTTAAGTGCCATTCTCGAATTATAAAAGACCGGAGCGGTTCCAGGAGGAAAATTTGCATCAGGATCCTGAAGTGGAACTATGATGGTAGTCTGCCCTTCAGTAACCCGGGTGAGTTCCATTCGATACACATCGTGTTCGATAACCTTATACCTATCCTTGTTTCATGTAATGAGGCAGGACGTGTGGCCTAGTCAGGATATGGCGTCAGCCTCCTAAGCTGAATGTCGGGGGTTCAAATCCCTCCACGTCCGTTGCTTTTTTAAAATAGGTGAGATATGGTAGTTTCTGCCTGGGTACAGATAACAAGGCCGGTTAATTGTTTTTTTGCAGCCTTTGCCGGGATTCTGGCAACAATAATCGCGACGGGGACAATTACACCTTCGGTCTGGTATGTATTCTTCATCATACTTCTGGTAACCGGCGCAGGTAATGTAATAAATGACTATTATGATGCGGAAATAGATGCTATTAATCAGCCACAGCGTCCCATACCTTCAGGTAAGATAAACAGAAAATCTGCTCTCTGCTATGCAATAATACTCTTTTTAGCAGGAATTATCCTAGCATACCTTTCTGCTCCGGCTGCTCTTACGGGAATTGCGGTAATAAATTCTATAATTTTATGGCTATATGCTGCCTATCTTAAATCGACCCCGATTTTTGGCAACATCGCAGTCTCATACCTTACTTCAAGTATCTTCATCTTTGGTGGAGCCATACAGGGCATTTCCGGAATAATCTCATTACTTCCGATAACAGGAGCAACCTTTGGTGTCATTCTCGCTAGAGAACTTGTAAAGGATGCAGAAGATATGCCAGGAGATAAAGCGTGCGGGGCAAGAACCATCCCGGTACTGTATGGAGTTCAAAAGACACTAATCCTGGCAATGTTTTGTGCTATCGCCGGGATAATCATCAGTCTTCTTCTGTTTCAAAGATGGGGGATTTACTATCTTATTGCCATCGCCATCCCTGACCTGATTATCTTTTACGGCGCTATAAAAGGAGTGAGAAACACTTCAGCAGAACAGGTAATTAATTCAAAAAGTTCAAAAATATTGAAGACAGGGATGTTTTTATCACTTCTTATCTTTCTTTTATCTGCAGTTATTCTCGGATAAACTTAATAATTCATATATTTCTTTAATTCTTCAGGAACAACGTTGGGATTTACTCCAAGCAGTGCAATCCTGTAAACCAGTTCCCAGTCAGCTTCAGTTTCAACACAACCATCACTGATATTTACAGCTCCCATTGCGATGATATCAATCTGACTTGACATATCGAGACCCTCCTTGACCTCAAGCAGACAACCGACACCAATTATTGCTTTGGGCCGGTATTTCTTTATCATTCTTTTAATAAAAGATGAGCCTGGGACAATAAAAACCTTATATCCCAAATCCTCCAGATATTTTCGTGCTTCTCCAACCCTGCACAATCCACACGATCTACATTTCAATCCTTCGTCATGAAGATGGGCAGGACAAGCATTTGAACGCAGGCACTGGGGAATAAAAACCGCCCTTGAAGTTGTTGGAATTGCTGTAAATGCCTTTTTATTTAATGTATTCTGCAAGGTTACAACAATTCTTAGAAAATCCTGATCTTCAAATCCGAAGAGACGAAAAAGTCCCCTCATCATTCCTTCTAGAAACAGGAGTCCAGCCCGCATAAACCTTGGAAAAATTATATTTCCTGTACGGATGGAGTAGGCGGTAAGGATAAGGAGGATGAAACCACATAATAAAATTGCAAAAATTACAAGGAGTGTAATCTCCCCGACAAGTAATATCAAATGATTATAATGAGTCAGAAGGATCAAATCCTGCCTCCATTAAAAGAGAGTGATGAGATAAAACTCATTTTCTCTTTAATTACTTGTAAGTCTTCAGGAATCTTATAAATACCGTATTCGGTAATAATGCCCGTAATGTATGGCATGGGTGTGGCATCAAAGGCAGGATTCCATACCTTAGCATCACGCGGGGCAGTAAAACAGTTCCGGACCTTTCTGACTTCATCTTCTGAACGCTCTTCTATGATGATATCCTTCTCCTCTGCTTCAACATCAAAGGTGGAGAAAGGAGCCGCTACATAAAACGGAATACCATGTGCCTTAGCACATATAGCATGCATATAAGTCCCGATTTTATTAAAGACTGCATTTGAGACGATCCTGTCTGCTCCTACAACTACCAGATCTATACAACCCTTCCTCATAAGCGATGCAGCCATTGAATCGGTAATCAAAGTTACATCTATCCCATCCCTTATAAGCTCCCAGGTTGTCAGTCGTGAGCCCTGCATGAGTGGTCTTGTCTCACACGAATATACCTTTATCTTCTTTCCCGCTTCATGGGCTGACCTTATAACCCCAAGAGCAGTTCCCCATTCTGCGCAGGCAAGGGCACCTGCGTTACAATGTGTCAGGATCCCTGCATTCTCCGGAATTATCTGCTGGCCTTCTCTCCCAATAGCATGACAGGTTCTCTTATCCTCTTCTATGACTGCCTGGGCCTTTTCAACCGCTGCCATTCTTGCATTCCGTATATTAACGGAAGATTTGATGGCTGTCATCACCTGTTCGATCCCATAAGACAGATTTACTGCGGTAGGCCTTGTAGACCGAAGAAAATCAGCATCCTTACGAACGGTATTTAGAAATTTTCCCAAACTCTCTTCCTCTGTAAGCAATGCAGACAGGGCTACTCCGCATGCACCGGCACATCCGAGAGCGGGAGCTCCCCTTATTCCAAGCCTTAAAATTGCATCGGCAAGATCTTTTACTGATACTGCATCATTTATCTCATACTTTTCAGGAAGAAGCGTCTGTTCGATATAACTTATCTTCGGAACATCAGGATGAAAAGTAACCGGATTAAGTGGCTGCATGATCACCACTAATCATACTTATCACAACCTGCATGGCTGCAGCCCCGCCTTCTGCCACGGTATCCGGGATATCCATAGGCTCTCTGCAGGTACCTGCAAGGAAAATTCCCGGCTTTAAAGATCTTGATGTCCCGCATTTCTGATCTTCCGAACTGAAAAAACCAGTCTCATCACATCTTATCCCGAACAATTCTGCAACATGTTCTGAATCAGAGCGTGGACGCAAACCTACTGATAAAACGATTAGATCAGCTTCTATCTTCATTAATTCTCTTGTCTCTGTATTTTCTACCTGTACTATTACAGAATCATCCGATGCATAAAGATCTCCAGGAATTCCCCTGATAAACCTAACTCCAAGAGATTGTGCCCGGTTATAATATTCTTCGTATCCTTTTCCATATGCCCTGATATCCATATACAGCATCGTTACTCTTGTATCCGGATATTTTTCCCTCAATAATATTGCATTTTTAATTGCATACATACAACAGACTGCAGAACATGAAGAACATCCCAGGGGAATGTCCCTGGAACCGACACACTGAATAAATACTATCTCCCTGGGTGTCATGCCGTTTGAAATCCGCCTGATATGCCCTCCGGTAGGACCACTGGCATTAATCAACCGCTCGAATTCAAGACTTGTAATGACATCAGGGATAGAGAGATATTTATATGAAATCTTATTCCGTGCATTAAATGCCTCATACCCGGTAGCAAGGACTATGGTACCTGCCTTAATGGTAAACTCAAAGTCACTGTCTTCCGTATCACGAAGAACTGCCCTCTTACCGCAGACATCGTAGCATAATCCACAATCTATACAGTGCTCACTATCCCTGATAACGAGATTTGGAACTGCCTGCGGATGTACCTTGTAAATTGCTTTCCGGACTCCGATTCCTGCATCAAATCGATTATAGACTTCAACGGGACATACCGTTGTACAATCACCGCATCCTGTGCATTCATCGGTTTTTATATATCTCGGATGCCTGACCAGCCTGATGGTAAAATCTCCTGCTGATCCTTCTACTCCGCATACTGTCGTACAGGTATGAAGTGTTATCAGTGGATGACGTGCAACATCCACCATCTTCGGACTTAATATGCACATAGAGCAGTCATTTGTGGGAAAGGTCTTATCGAGCATGGCCATATGGCCTCCTATAGTAGGCTCCTGCTCAATCAGGGAAACATGTATACCATGACCTGCAATATCCAGAGCTGCAGTAATACCGGCTATACCTCCTCCGATAACAACCGCTTCAGGCATTAGCATGCACCTTTGCAAGTTTTACATATTCTAAAGCATTGTGAAGTATCCCCTCATATTCCTCATCAGTTACGTTACGTACAACTTTACCAGGGAGACCGATCACAAGTGACCCTGGTGGTATTACCTTTCCTTCGGTTACAACGGCTCCTGCCCCTATTATTGAACCTTCTCCTATAACCGCTCCATTTAGAATGATGGAACCCATACCCACAAGAACATGGTTCCCAATAGTACAACCGTGAAGAATTGCACCATGCCCTACCGATACATTCTCTCCTATGGTTACCGGAAAAGCCCTGGAAGTATGGACAACAACATTATCCTGGATATTTGAGCAATCACCGACTGTTATTTTATCCTTGTCTGCCCTGATTACCGCTCCATACCAGATATTAACATCCTTAGAAAGGATGACATCACCAATTATCGTGGCATTATCTGCGATAAATGCAACTGAAGGAAAATGTTGATCCTTTTTCATGATACTATGCATAATCCACCATATACCGTGCAATAAAATGATGA
>Ga0074198_1002308_pt1 | contig 10243 bp, 9 predicted proteins | sample EPASupsiteSAE323_FD_64527 | JGI IMG/M metagenome (GOLD analysis project Ga0074198, IMG submission 64527) | Bioremediated contaminated groundwater from EPA Superfund site, New Mexico - Sample SAE3-23 | ecosystem: Environmental > Aquatic > Deep subsurface > Groundwater > Contaminated ...
ATACCAATTGCCATAAACGGAAAGACTATGATGTTTTTTATTTTTCTTGTTTTAATATCACTAATAAGCACCAAAAGTAAAAACAAACCCAGCATAATTAATTTTACGATATTATTCACTTCATGCCCTCACTTTTGTCTAAGTTCAAAAGATGTTTAAAGTGACTGATAATACTTCTTCTTTCTTTAGCAAAATTGGAATTATTTATGGATTTTACTGAATTCTTAGATTTTTCAAGCAGCTCCGCTTTTGGAATTGATATTTTAAAATCCTCTCCCTTATCAACTACAGCAAATCCTTTATCTTTAAATCCTTTCTGTTTTTGAATTCCTTCTAAAATGCAATTAAAATCTTCAAGATTAAAATCGTTTGTTTTAAGGTATTTCACAATCTCATTTATGAATATATCGTAATCGTGCTCTGGTTCACTTGCACAATCAATAAGATTACTTGCGAACCTTTTCATGCCCTCGGCAAAATCTGCATTAAGATTTATTGGAGCGTATATCAATGAAACAGTGAGGTTATCAGGGCTGATATATATATAATTTTCGTGAATAACAAAGCTTTTTTCATCAAGCAGGTAATTAATACTTTCTTTTATTGCTCTAACTAGATTTCTAAGTATGTGAACGACTTCTTGTCTTCCAATCTTATTCTTTAAAAATTGCATAGCAGAAATTTTTGAATCTATTTCATAAACAATGGAAGTCTTCTCATTTTTCCTTTTTATTTTAAAGGGAATAAAAAAAACCGAAGGATTGCTTTGTATCATCTTTACCTGATAATCAATTATTTTTTCTTCACCAGTAAGGTTCAATACAACCTTGTTTCCGCTCATATCATTTTCATATGTTATGGTTATTCTTTCATTCGAAAGCTTCTGCATTTATAGGTCTCCTCCTAAAGTTCATCAATAGTTAGCTCAACATTATTTTGTTCTGCATTTTTTTTGCACTCTTCAAACACCTTGTCATAATCCGCATTTCTTGAACCCTTTGGAATCACTATTATCACTCTTCGGAACTTAATATCTTTTGCTTCCACATAGTATTCAATAGTTTTTCCATTCTCATCACGTGATTTGCGATCTTTGTCAAAATACCTTAAATCCCTTATGGCCTTTTTTACTTCAGTAAGAACTCTTCTCGGCTTTTTTTTATATGTACTTGCATTCAAATTTATACTTCTAACCAAAGTTGCAGTTCCATCTTCAAACTTGGTTATTGTTTTAAAATTGTCAGGAAGATTCCTGCCATATATTTTTTGAATTTTCCGACCTCTTTCCAAATCTCCAAGACTCCAAATATCTTCCTTGTCCTCGTTCTCACCATCTAGCCAAGCCTTAACCTTTACACTCTGAATAATTGGAATTTCAGGCACAATATTAAATGGAATTGGAGCCTTCACCTTATACTTCACAACAATTTCAATGTTTTTGCCATCATTAAAAAATTGGGAATCGCTGAAATTCAATCCCTGAAATCCTCCATCAATATTTAGCTTTCTCAATCTTACACTAACATCTTCATCATCATTGGCTTTTAAATACTTTATTAAGCAAGCTTTGGTCAGAGGTTTCAGAATTAATTCAGTTTTTACACCTTCTAGACCTTTTTTACCAAGTGCGCTAATTATATATTTCAATTCCTGCTTTGGGTTTGCTGTAATTTCATCAACAATTTTTTGTGTATCCTCCAGGTCTTTACTTAAATCTTCAACCGATTTACTAATTTCATTAAAATCATCAATTGCTTCATCTACATCAACAAATCTTATATTTTCAGCTGCTTCACTAATGTTTTGTTTTGCATTTTGGGGAAAAGTCATAAAGCAGTCATAGGTATTCACTAATGTTTTTAGCTGGGCGTCAACCTTCTGCTTCCCTTCACCCAACCCCTCATTTGCTGTATCATGAAGACTTTGCAACCCCGTAGCGGAATAAATATATGTACATGAAGCTATCTCATCAGCAGTTTCAGAAATAGCATGCTGAATTATTTCCTGAACATAAATAATTTTCAATATAAAAGCAATGGCAATAACAGCACAAATAAACACTGGCATCGCAATTGCAGCTTCAACCGTTACAGAACCTTTGCTATGAAACTGTCTAAATTTTTTTTGCATAACCCACCCCTACTACAAACCTCTTCTTAACTCCACCAGCTACCAACTTACGAACCACCAACCGTTTTTTAACTGTAAACTGATTAATACCCCTGATAAAGAATTACTTTAAAATTATGCCTTGAGCCATCTTTTGTTCTTACACTTTTAGGCATGAATGCCTTTGAAAGAAACAAATACTTTATTGAAACATCTGCCTCAACACGAACATAAGAGTTATAACCAGACAGTTTTTTCCCAGCTTTTAACTGAATTAAATCCTGAAGCCTGTTCATCTTATCATCCTGATTTTCTAGTAAGAGAAAAACTCGTAGGTAATCATGGTATGAGAATCCAAGCTGCTTTTTTTCAGTATTGGAATCTTCGAACTTCTTGAATGCAGGAACAATCTCTCCCTCCATAAGCTTATCCAAATCGTTAACAGCATCAAGCATTCCCCAACCACACAAAACTAAGTTTTGTATAATAGGTTCGGATAATCCAAAAGACCAGGCACTTGCCGCCGAAGCAATAGCTATAGCCGCTTCAACTTTTGCAGGATCCCTGTAAACATTCACAGTATCTATAGCAAATCTTATAAGTAAAATCTGTCCTTTTACATAATTTACATTAAACTTGTCCGAAGCATTTCCACAAAGAATGTATTCAACCTCACAATCTAAAATATTCTGTTTTTGTCTCCCCCTCAAATCCTTACGGGTATTTGTGCCATTTTTCAGTTCTGGTACTGCGTTACTAAACACTCCAATTAAGTATTCATCAATATAAATTTCATCTCTAAATGTTATCATTCCATTAGAAACAATCTTGTTGAACCATTCTCCTATATTTTTTACTATGTCAAAAGCTTTTTCAGAAAAATCATTACTTCCAAAGTCAATCTCTTTTTCAATGTTTCCAAAAGAAAAATCACCTCCATTTATACTTTGTCTATTTTGATTTTGTTTTACAATTTTGTCTTTAGAAAAAGCCTCATAGAGTTTCTTATACTCATTATCTTCCTTGGTAAAATCCGGGCTCTCACTTTTGTTTGGATATTTACCTTTATTTTTATATGAAGGAAGTTCTTTTTGATTTTCTTTTATTATATTTTTTTTCTTATCCTTGCTTTTTTTTAGTTTATCTTTTGCTTTTTTACCTGCATCTTTTCTAGGATCAGTACCCTTAGTACCTGTGAAAGGTGCTTTAATAATCTCCATACTTATACTATTATTAAATTCTTTTAAATTTGCTATTTGTGGAAGTATATACTTATCTAGTGATTCCGAAGGTATTCCAAATTTAATTGAATTTCCATACTTATTTTCAAATAACTCAATCTCATTTGATGCATCTTCAATCAATTTTGCATTCAAATCAGTCTTGCTGCACAATTCATCAATAACCTGTTTTTCAGGAATCTTTGTTTCAATTTCATTAATACAGGTTCTTCTGTTTTCAGTATTTGTTCCTCTTATGATTTCATCCGCCAGATTTTTAAGATAATCGCTTGATTTGTCATTAATGTTGTTATCTATATATTGTTTTAATAATGAAATACGCTTATTTATATCAACTATACTTGCATTTAATCGATTGCAATAACTGCGAACATCCTCGCACAACTTCTTATAGTTTTCACAATATTTATTTATCTTAATTAATGCTTCTTCCTTTTTATTCTTTGCATCATTTTCTTTATTTTTAGCCTTGAATAATTTCGTTAATAATGAAGCAATTTTTTTTGCTTTTTCCAAACTATCCTTTGCCGCTCTTGCTTTTTCAAGCTCTTCATTTATATCTTTAACCTTCTTTTTGCACATCCGATAATTTTCCACTATCTTAGTATACTTTTTAACTAAACCCTCAAAATCTCCATAATTAAATTTATTTATTTCTTTGCCTGTCTGATTAATATTCTGAACATCAGTAACAATGTCCATAAATACTTTATCAATCTGCATCTTAAACTCGGAGATCTCAACAATTTTACCGGTATCAGCCATCGCTTTAGCTTTTCCAACAAAAGAATCAACAACTTGTTTAGGTGCCCTGTATTTCATATACTCCACAATCTGCCTCCGGGTAACCGGATTTTCTGTCAGATTATATATAGGCGTAACCTTAATATTTTCAATCCTGTATCCATACAAATCAAGAAATCCCTTGTTCTTTTGATTTTTCCCAAGACTTGAAACCATATATTCATTAATTGCTTTTCTAATATCTTCAGAATTATTATCATTTAGAACAAATAACCCGAACTGTTCTTTTAAAGCTCTATCATAACCTGACAATACTGATGAAACAGCGCTATCAGCCGCTCTCTTTATCTGTATCTCTGCAGTCCTTATTCTTGCAGCATCAATCAGAATCCCTGCAATAATAATCATTGCTACAAATATTATGCATAAATAGATTGTTATTGCTCCAGATTCACGTTTAATCATTTTTCCCATCATCTCCTGCAAAATAACCTGCAATATCATTCTCCATTTCGTTCATTCCCTCTCTAATTTTTCTTATCATTTTGCCGTATTCGGGATATTTAGTTTCTAAATCCTTCTCAATATCAAGAATCAGGTCTGTATTTCTTATAAATTCTGAAGGTTGGTCTATTACTGCCTCAGCCTTAACAGAAATAGTATAAAACGGAGTTATCCCGAATATTTTCAAAAGCCTCCCTGGAGGTATTTTAAATTTTCTTTCAATCTTCACATTTAATTTATTTTGAGCAATAAAGCTCTGGCTGTCTATGAATATTGTTGGTCTTTCTGCTGGCATAATTAACTTATGCTGTACCATTCTTTGCAAGATAAAGTCCTCAACCTTTTGCTTTTTTTCTTTGTTCTGAAAATCGATTAACTGCCAGTAAAGCCCTCCCCTTTTTAAATCTTCCTTATCAATACTTCCCAGCATAATATCCTTTTCTTGATTTTTCCACAAAATCGCCCCTCTTTGAACTGCTAGGTCAGCAAGTGATTGCATGTAAGCTCTTTCAAAAAGGATCATGCAAATGTACAAAACTGCAATAACTGCCAAGAAAACAAGGGGAAAGATTATAGCAGTTTCAACAATAATTTTTCCGTCTTTAACAAAAATTTTTTTCTTGATAAGTGCCCTCACCTCCACCTTACGCAAGCATACACGTGTGTCTGCCCCTACATCAATTCATAATTGTCTCTGCTCTAAATAGTTGTATTTTCTATGTCACTTGGATTTACATTTGTATTTACAACACCACCCATTATTTTTGACACAAAACCAACAATATGCTTTTTGAAGAGAAGTGCAAGTCCAACAAGAATTGCAATAATAAGTACTATCTCAACCGTACCAAGCCCATCTTCCTCCATGATGAAGTTTTTTAAAGCTTCTTTCATATAATTCACCTCCCTTCCATAAAATAGTTGACAGTTAAAAACTGTTAAACCGTTTACATCAGTTATGACTAACTCCAACTAAAAGGCAAAATAATTTGTGAGTAAAATTTTTTGACCTCATTGAAATACATCTAAGTCAAAACATTCATGAACGACTTCTTTGGAAGAGTCCTCAGAACGGGTTGACGTTGCTATCAAAATTTTGAGAGGAAATTATTTTGCCTTTATATAAATTTGACACTATTTTAAAACCCCTGTAACTGCATAACCGATGGAGCAATTACAATTATTAATATCGCAAAAAGCATAAGCATCATCGGAAATAGCAGTTTGGTTTCAGCTTCCTCTCCTAATATTCGTGCAGTATTTTTTCTCATCTGCCAGCATTCTGAGGATTGAAGTTTTAATATGGAAACCAGCTCTGAGTTTCCCCTTTTAAGATTCTGAATAAGAATGCTTGTGAATCTCGTTATCTCCGGCAGTCGGCATCTTTTTGCGAAGTCTTCATATGCTTTGATTTCAGATTTCCCTAGTTTTATCTCTTTTGCGGTTTTCTCAAGCTCACCATAAAGTATCCTATTTGCTGAAATACCTAAAGTTCTGGCATCTGAAGTAATTTTTTCAATTGCTCCTGAAATTGTCATTCCTGCATTTATAAGCAAAACCAGCTTGTTAAGGAGTTCAGGAAAATCAATCAGCATCTGCCTCCTTCTCTTTTTTACTTTATCTTCCAGTTCTTTATCTGGAAGATAGAAAGATAATGCAATTGCCGTAATTAGAAAAAAGATAAAACCCGAGTCAATTGATTCCATAAGTGTTCCCACAAAAAGCCCCACCAATAAAACAGCTATCATCAGAACAATTTTGTTAGCACAATGTAGTTTTAAATAATATCTGGCATTAGCCGATTCATAAAGCTCTCCCAGTTTTATTTCGATTACGCTGTCGTACCTTGTGCCAAAACTCCACTTGATTGAATCAAGAATGAATAGTGAAATAGGCATAAATTCTTTTAATGAAAAAATTTTTTTATCAACTTTTTGAAGAAACTCCTTATACCTTACTTTTGAAATAATAAAAATAAAAACATTTATTGATAGCACTCCAAGAAAGGCAATTATCATCGTTACACCTCAATATCCATTACTTTTTTCGATATGAAATATGCTGCAACAAGTAGAAGTAATGCAATAGTCATTACAATCTTTCCAGAAATCTGAGTATATATTGGCTCCATAAATTCTGGCGAAGTACTATATATTAGATAAATCATCCCTATAGGAAGGATGCTCAGCAATTTTTGTTCAAACTTTTTTTGTGCAAGAATTGTTAGAATTTCTTGTTTTGTAGAAATTTTATCGCTGATTATTTCCGAAGTATTCCTAATAACCTGAACAAGATTTCCTCCTGTTCTTTTGCATATTCTGAATATGTCAACAAAGCACCTAACATCATCAAGATGAGCCCTGCCCGCAAAATCTTCAAGAGCAGATTCAATTGTTTCATTCGTATCAATCTTTCTGGATATATATTCAAGTTCTTTAACTATGAAAGTATTGTTGTTTGGATATAATATCGTGATATCCTTTAATGCTTCTTTAAATGCTAATTCAATAGATTTACCTGCTGAAAGAGATGATGAAACAGCATATAATGCATCCTTAAACTGTAGATTTAAATCTTCCTTTCTCCTTTTAATGATTTGTTTATTTCTAATTGGCAAATAAATCATCGCAAGTGGTGTAAGAAACAATGAGATTACAATACTTCTATAAAAAACATATGAAATAAGAACTATGAACAAAATTGCTGCAATAATATTAATCAATTTTTCTTTTAAATCCATTTCATATAAATCATAATCAACTGGCTTCAATTCAATCACCCCATATCAGAAATACCTGCCATTTTGAATTTTAATAGATTGTGCATAGAATTAGACGTTCTTCTAAGCGAACCAACTATTTTTCTATCTTCCGTTTCACCTTCATCTTCAAATGAGAAAAGGGTATTAAGCTTGATTTCTCCATCCAAATAACCTATTACCTCCGCAATCTCCACAACCCTTCTTGACTTATCTCTCAACCTTGCCAGATGAATTATGATATCTATTGCTGAAGCAATTTGCTGTCTTATTGCTTCTATTGGCAGCTCTGCTCCGCACAAAACCATGGTTTCAAGTCTGCTTAGCATATCCTTGGTTGAATTGGCATGTCCCGTTGAAAGTGAACCGTCATGTCCTGTATTCATTGCCTGAAGCATATCTAGTGCTTCGCCTCCTCTAACCTCCCCTACAACTATCCTCTCTGGTCTCATCCTTAGCGATGTCCTTATCAAATCTCTTATGGTTATTTCACCTTTCCCTTCAGTATTTGCATTTCTCACTTCCAGTCTTACCAAATTTTCTATACCCTGAATCTGAAGTTCCGCACAATCTTCTATGGTTATTATCCTTTCATCTTTGGGTATAAAGTTTGAAAGTGCGTTTAAAAAAGTTGTCTTTCCTGAACCAGTTCCACCACAAATGAATATGTTGTATCTCGCTTTTACCATCCTTTCCAGTATCTTTGCAACTTCTGAGCTCAAAGAATTGTTTCTAATCAGGCTGTCAATTGTCATTGGATTCTTCGGGAACTTTCTAATTGTAAGTATTGGACCATTCAAAGCAACAGGCGGCAGCACTACACTTACTCTCGAACCATCATTTAATCTTACATCAGCTATGGGATTAGATTCGTTAACCAACCTATTTACTCTTGAGACAATAGCTTGAATAACATCCTCAAGTTTTTCTTTAGAATCAAAAGCAACATCTATTTGATTTAACCTTCCACTTTTTTCAACAAATATGGTTTCAGGTCCGTTTATCATTATTTCAGTTATTTCTTCATCATCTATGAACGGCTGTATAACATCCAGTCCACAAATTGAGTTATAAACAGCCTGTATTATTCTTTGCTTAGCTTCTGCTCCTATATATCTTGTTTTGGATTTATCAAAAACGGCATGGGTTATAAGCTCAAGAACCTCCTCAGTATTTATGTCTTTTGCATAATCCATTGAAGCTCTCACGATTTGCTTAATTTCTTTAACAATAACCTCAAAATCACTAAAATTCACTTTCTTTCACCCCTAAAACACTACTGACCAATTGGTTTACCGCCTCACCGAAATCATTTCTCAAGCTCATTTCCTGTTTTTCGCCCATACTGGAAAACATCTCAGGTCTATTAGGAATCCTAGCCTCTATTAGCCTTCCTTCAATTAAAAAATTTTCTTGTGCATTAAGACACATTTCATCACATTTATTCATAACAAATCTTATCTTGTTCTGGATTTCTTGGAGCTCTTTGCTCTCTGCCATTTCGAAAAGCTTTAGAAACTGAGTTGCTTTTATCTGGCTGCATCTTTCCGTGGTAAGAATACAAATAATATTGTCACAAATCTCGAATATCTTCATATTTCTATCATCAATCATTGAACACATATCAATCAAAATACTGTCATACTTGTTTAGTGTTTTTAACTGATTAACCAGCTCTCGAATATCATCTCCAGTAATCTCATTTATTTCATAAGGACTATCAGGAGGAGCAAAATAATTAAGCCCGCCATTTAAGTATTCAAGACTTGCCCCCTCGACTTTAAGACTTAGGTTTTTACTTTTTTCTTTTAAGAAATACAATACATGAGAAAGATTTATTTCTGAATTACAATCAAGAAATGCTGATGTTGAAGGAACACTTTCGAGATTGAGATAGAATACTTTCATACCCCTTTGCACTGAACGCATAGCCATAGCAATTGCCATAGTAGTCTTTCCTGCACCACCGTTTGGGGAAAAAACACCTATTACTTTTGTTTTCTTATCAATAAATGGAACATGAACTTCATCAGGATTATTATCTGCATAAATATCAATTATTTTTCTAACAAGCTTTTGAACCGTCTGAAATTTCTCAACTGTTTTATATTTTTCGCATTCAGCCGTAATTCTCCCATCAGTCATCAAAATTATCGTGTTAACATTTTCCATATCTCTCAAAGGAAAAAAGCCAGGTACAATTAATAAAATGTCTATTTTCTTAGATGCATTTTTTATATATTCGTTTAAGTATTTAGAAGTTGTGATGCAGACCATTTCAAACCTTTCTCGATAATATGCTCGCAAAAATCTTTCAAGTGCTTCTAAAAATGCCTCATCATTATCTGCAATAACTATATTAAGCATCGCCATAATTTTTCTCCCAAATAAAAAAATGTGTGCACACAACACACACATTCTATCAATAATTTTATATTTCTTACATTTTATGTATAAATAGGGCGATTTTTTACATAAAAAACTATAAAAGCATTTTATATGTAAAAATATGCTTTTCACTTCACCCTCATTATTATCTGGTATAAAGATTTACAACATAAGTAAGCACATAAAATAGATATATGAGATTAATAGCAACTGCAGAATATAAAATAAAGACTTTTGAACTGGTAGAAAAGAAACTTTTCCCTCCCATACGATATCTTATCATGTTTATGACACTGCCAAGAGACCAGAATACCAGCATTAAAGCCGTTATTTTAAATGCAGTATTTATGATTATAAGGCATGAAATTGCCGCGTAAATCACATTGTACGCAGTTAACAATATCCCCGTCAAAAAAAACATCATAAAAGTGTTCAAGGGAGCTTCCTTGTACATTGAATAAACTTCTTCAATTGCTTCTCCAATATGTGAGCCTTCTTG
>Ga0074198_1002309_pt1 | contig 10232 bp, 14 predicted proteins | sample EPASupsiteSAE323_FD_64527 | JGI IMG/M metagenome (GOLD analysis project Ga0074198, IMG submission 64527) | Bioremediated contaminated groundwater from EPA Superfund site, New Mexico - Sample SAE3-23 | ecosystem: Environmental > Aquatic > Deep subsurface > Groundwater > Contaminated ...
TGAAAACAGGGCGGAATTTATTAGCACCAAGATTTTGAAAATCAGGCTTATTAAATTTCGGAATGGTGGTTTCTGGAGCAATTTTTTCTTCAGTTTTTTTGACTTTTGTGTCAGCCATATTATTTTAGTTTAGCAGATTCTTTGTGTTCAGTTCGTTTTTTACACCATTTACAATATTTGACAAACTTAAGTTTGTCTGGGGTATTGGTTTTATTTTTTTCAGTAAGGTAGTTTTGAGCACCACAAACCGAACAAACTAGGGCCAATAAAATTCGAGGTGTTTTTTTAGATTTAGACATGATTGATAGTTTATCACACCTTTAAGCGTGTTTGTATTTTTTAATTTGCTTTTCGATAGCTTCGCGAAGATTAGTAATAGTGGAAGTCAAATCTGGATGTTCAACTTCGGCATGAAAAGAATTTTTTTGACCAGGAAGAGTCATATCAAATTTAGCGATGTAATTTTTATACTTTTTATTTTTTTCTAAATGAAGATAGGCAGTTTTAAGCTCATTATTAAATTGGGGAATAAGTTGATCAAGTTTTGTGACAAATTTGTCGTTGATTAGACGGCGAACTTTGAAAGAAATTATTAAATTGATACCTTCGATCCTAATGTTCATAAATTGGCCTCCTAAATAATTTATAACAATCAGATTTCACTTAGATAATTAATTTTAACACTACTATTCGGTAACGATTTGAATAATGTCACAAGGTCCTTGAACTTCTTTAGCAAGATTAACAACATCGTTAAATTTAGGCTCGAGAGTGTAATAAAGTTGATTATCAACTCCCCGAAGATTTAATTGTAAAGTTTTGGCTTGAAAAATGACTCGAATTTGACAATTTTTAATTAAATTAGAGGCAGCTACCCAATCTATTTCTTGAACAATAACGGATTGATTTTGGGGTTGAGAGGGGAGTGAACGGTTTTTAGACTTATTTCTAATGACTAAAAAAGAAATTAAAATAATGACGATTATTAGGGAAATTCCTGATAATAAAATTATTTTTTTTAACTTCTTTTTAGATTTTTTGGACTGTGGCATTAATTAATGATAGCAATATAGAGGAAAACTGGGAAAGTAAAGAGATGTAAATGAATTATTTTCTCTTAGCAATAAAAACATCCTCTCGTTCACTAATTTCCCAATTCGAACCAATATTCCTACAAAGAAAATCATTTTTTATATCAAATCGTATAATTGTTCCATGTTTTGATATTCTATTTAAAGTTTGGATAATTTTATTTTTATCTTCAATTGGATTTTTTGGGCCTAATCCCCACATTGCTACACCTTGACAACTAATAATAGTGTCAATACTGGCATTTGGGATTCTATTTAAAGATCTCCAGTCACCATAGGTAAGTTGAAATCCTATTTTATGAAGAAATATTTTTTTGTTGTTATAAAGGATATCTGTTCCAATAATGGTTGTTAATGGAAATTTTTTGGACAATTGGATATCTGCGACTGCCTCACCAGATCCAATATCTAAGACAACATTTCCCTGTCTGAATGCCTGTTCTATGCCTCCAAAAACAGGTTTAGGGTTTTCTATTGGAACTGCCTCTTGTAAAAATATTTCTGGATCAAAAGATGATTCTGGAAAAGCATATGTTGGTTTTTGAAAAACATCAGGAAATAGCATTATTTGATAACTACTGATTGGTCGATCGCTAACACCTCCAACAACCTCTCCCTTATAAGGCATAAAATCATCTCTACCGATTGGTATAAATAAATCTGCATGAAATTTTGTCGTACTTCTATCTTGATGTAAAAATTCACTGGCTCTTTGATCATTAACTATAAAATATGAATCATTAACAATTCTATTTAAAGTGTCGAAAGGATTTCTTCTTGGGGTTGTTTCAAATCTCGGTGACTGTTCACTCATATACATATATTAAATAAAAATATTAATATTGTCGAATTGCGGAGGGGACAGGAGTCGAACCTGCATGTCATTACTGACGCTTGTTTTCAAAACAAGTTCCTTACCATTCGGAGCACCCCTCCAAGTAAGCTATAAAATCAAAAAATTTTAAGACAAAATTTAAAAAATATTTTTTTGATTTAATTTTTTGAGCCCGGATTGGAACTCGAATCCAAGACCTTCCCCTTACCAAGGGGATGCTCTACCAACTGAGCTATCCGGGCGTAATCTACTTTGATATTGTATCAAAAGTTTTAAAAAATATGAGCCCGAAGTCGGATTCGAACTGACGACCTTTCCTTTACAAAAGGATTGCTCTACCAACTGAGCTATTCGGGCATATCTACAATGATAGATTATATCAAAATAATATAGTAGAATAACTATATATATTAATAGTTGCTCTTCAAAAATGTCAAAAAGATTAAAACCTAGTTTTTGTTTGTGTTGTAGTAAAGAATTTTATGCTTATTATTCTAGTTTTGGTAAATATTGTAGTTTGAAATGTCAACATGAATACCAAACAAAATTGGAAATAGATAAGTGGTTAAGAGGTGATGATAATCCAATTAATACTAATGGTCTATTAAGACCATGGGCAAGGAAATATTTATTTAAAGTATTTAATAATAAATGTTGTCTATGTGGTTGGGGAGAAATAAATAAAGCTACTGGTAAAACTCCTTTAGAGGTAGACCATATTGATGGTAGTTTTAGGAATAATAATATTAAAAATTTAAGACTTTTGTGTCCAAACTGTCACAGTTTAATTTCAACATATAAAAATCTTAACAAAGGTAAAGGAAGAAGTGAAAGAAAAAGAATTTGAGGTAGAATATAGAGATGTCTAAAACTAAAAAGAAAATTTTGATACTGACAGATGATTTACCTTGGGGGCATAGATCGATTGCTAAGGCAATTTTTAATTTTCTAAAAAGCGAAGTTGGTAATAAATATGAGATTGAATTGGCAGAAATTAAAGCTGAAACAATGTTTATGTCAGATCTTTATGTATTTGCTTATCGATATTTTCCACAATCAAATGCATTAATGCATAAAGTGGCTAATACTAATATGGCAACAGATATTCTTAAAGAAGTAGCAGTATTAAATTTAAGGAATTTAAGGGAAACAATAAACAAAACAAAACCAGATTTAATAATTTCAACTTATTTTTTACATAGTCATTCTTTAGTCTATTGGAGAAATAAAGAAAATAAGAACTATAAGTTGTGGACAGTAGTAGCTGATCCGTGGACAATTAACCCAATTTCTTTTGTGGCTGATGCTGATTTGAATATTGTTTATGATGAAATTGGTAAGAAAGAAGCCAAAAAACATGGAGTAATCGATGAAAAAATATTAATAACTGGTTGGTGGACAAGAGATGAAATGTATCAAAAATTTGATGTTTTGAAGTTAAAAAAGAAACTTGGTTTTGAAGATAATCGACCAGTAATTTTTTTGGGTGGAGGAAGTTTAGGGACTAATTCATTATATAAAATATTACCGGCATTATTAATGTTGAAGAAAAAAGTAGCTTTAATAATTAATACGGGAACTGACAAGCTAGCTTTTAGAATGGTTGAACGATTCACAAAAATGTTGAAAATGATTAAAAAAGATGAACTGATTCAAATTAAACATTTGGGTTGGATTGAAAATATGGCAGAAGTATTGTCGGTATCGGATATAGTTTTTGGAAAAGCTGGCCCAAATTTTTTATTTGATTGTGTAGCTTGTAAAAAACCGTTTGTGGCTATGACTCATATAGGTGGACAAGAAGATGGTAATATCGATTTGATTAAAAAGAAAAAATTGGGATGGGTCAAGGAAAAGAATGGAGAGATATCAAATTTTTTATTTGAGTTTTTAGAAAATCCAAAATATTTTGAAAATAAATACAAAAAAAATATAGAACTAGAATCTAAGCTAAATAAAAAATCATTACCAATAATCTTAAATGCAGTAAAAAAAGAGCTTAAATAATTACTTGTATCTTCCACCCATTTTGTATTCTTCAACTAGAGGTGCGTGAAAACCATTTTTAAGAACATTGATATTTAGACGTAATTGTTTAAGAATAGAGTTTAAGGCACCTTTTGAACGATAACGACGAAGAGAAAAAATATAGCAAGGTTTTTTTAGAATAAGATATTTATAATTAAAACTGTAAAGTTTTTGAAATAATTGGCCATCTTCACCATATTTGGTCTTTGCATCATAACCATCAACATCAAAAAAAGCGCCTTTTTTGACTGCCTGCATTGATCCATAAGCAAGAGGGGACTTAATCATTTTTCCAGTTTCAAAAATTAAATTGCTTAAAGAGGCATACATTTTTTCAGATGCCTTAGTCGAATCGACAGTAATATAAGTGGTTAAAAAATGGGGATGTTTGGTTTTAAAAGCTTTGGCAATAAGGTTTAGATAATTTTTAGGGATTTGAGTATCGGCATCAAAGAATATGAAAATATCACCTTTAGCTTTTTGAGCACCAAGGTTTCGTTGATAGGAAACTCCTCTAGTAGTGGTTGAAATAAGACGAAGTGGATATTTTGCAGGAAATTCTTTAGTGACTTTGGCAGTTTTGTCTTCAGAATTACCATCAACCACTATAACTTCAAAATCTTTAAATGTTTGGGAATTTAAATTTTTAAGTAAATTGGGGACGTAATGTTCTTCATTTAGGCAGGGAATAATGATAGAAAAATATGGATTGGTCATAGAATCGTCCCACCAAAAGTGTTCTTTAAGCGGCTTTTCCACGCTAAATAAACGTGGGGGAAAATCGGTCTACTAAGACGAATCCGAGCAAACACTAATTCTCCTTTTTAGAAGTTTAGTTAGAAAAAACACCTTCTAAAAGAATTGGCTTTTGATAGGACAGTTAAGTCTAACAATATTGAAATTTTTTGTCACTTAAAATATAAAAGTGGTTTAATAATTTGCGGGGTTAATGCGTTAATTAATAAAATTTATACTGAGGTATAATAATCTTTAATGACAAAACAAAAAATAGAAATAACAAAAAATATTTTGATTGGGGATTTGGTGAAAAATTACCCAGAATTGGCTAGTGTTTTGGTAGAAAAATATGGTTTTCATTGTATTGGTTGTATGGCGGCAGGAATGGAAACTTTAGAGGAGGGAGCTATAGTTCATGGAATGGAATCAAAAGAAATTGAAAAATTAGTTAAAGATTTGAAAAAGAGGGTAGAAGTAAAGAAAAAATAAGATTAACTATCGGAGAAATAATTGAACTAAGAAGTGATTTTCCGGATGGTCCGATTGGGAGAAAAACTATGATAATGAGTAATATAAATCCGTAACGTTCAAAAGCCTTTTCCCATTTTTGACTAGATTCTGGGGGAAGAAGATTAAGAAAGATTTTAGATCCGTCTAGTGGAGGGATTGGTATTAGATTAAAGATTGCCAAAGAGAGATTAATCAAGATAAAAACATAGACAAATATATTATATATGTGAAATATATTACAAATTATAGAAACAAATAAAGCAATTAAAAAATTACTAGTCGGACCAGCTAATGAAGTTAGAATAATATCCCTTTTGGGATGGCGGAAATTAAATTGGTCGATTGGAACTGGTTTGGCCCAACCAATAGTAGGTATCCCAGTCATAGCACTGAGGAGTGGCAATAAAATAGTACCTACTAAGTCAGCATGGGCTAGTGGGTTTAATGTAAGACGTCCAAATGATCGAGGAGTAGGATCCCCAAGTTTGTCAGCAACAAGTCCGTGAGAAAATTCATGAATAGTAATAGCGATGATTAATATTAAAAAAGAGATTAAATTTAGCATATTTCAAAAAACGATTGCTTTTGTTATTATACCTTACTATGAGAACATGTAGTTTATGTGGCAAAAGAACAGTAATCGGTAAAAACCGATCTCATGCCCAAAATAGAACCCCAAGAACTTACAAAGCTAACATTCAAAAAGTTACGATGAATGTGGGCGAGGAAAAGATTAGTGGTCATTTTTGTACCAAATGCTTAAAGAGAATTAAGAAAGAGGCAGAGGAACAAAAAACGGCACTTAATAAATAAGTACCGTTTTTATTGACGAAACATAATTTCTTTATTTTTTCTTGCTTTTTTTGGCGACTTTTTTCTTAGCTACTTTTTTAGCAACTTTTTTCTTAGCTACTTTTTTAGCAACTTTTTTAACGACTTTCTTTTTTTTGACTGGCATGTTTTTTTACCTCCTTTAATTAATTAAAGAGATTTTGAATTTTTTTGTCAAAAAATGAAATGCCTATCTTGTGGAATAATTTCATTTTTTATAAACAAGATTTAGATAAATTGAAAATGTTTTTTTACCTATTTTAAGGTCAAAAGTTAATAATTAAAAATTAATAATTTAAAATTATTTTTTAATATAAAATAAAAAAAATGCCTAAGGTAGCAGAAAAATGCCAACTCATAATTGATTGATATTTAGGATAAATTTAAAAATGCTAAGTAAATATTACCTAAAGATAGGAAATTAAATTAATTACTAATTACTAATTACTAATTACTAATTAAATAATAAAAATCAAATATTGCCTAATTTCAGGATTTTTTTATAGTATAATAAGAAGATATTTCAGACCATTTGGTAATTTTTTTGCCTTCAATTTGGATCAAATTATTTGGATATATTTTCATTTTTAATTGATTACCTTTTTGGTCAGTGACATAAGTCCAAGCTGTTGGCCAAGGATTTAGAGCTCGAATAAAACGATCAATTTTATCTAAAGACCACGACCAATCAATTTGAGCAGTTTCTTTGGTAAATTTAGGGAAATAGGTTTTTTGAGAATGATCTTGAGTTTGAAGATCATTGGGATGTGAAATATAATTTTTTAAAATTGTTTCAAGTTGATCAGTAACTAGGTTAAAGGCTTTTTGGTAGAAAGAGGTGGAAGTTTCAGTAGGTGAAATATCAAAAGGGATTTGGCTAATAATAGGACCGTGATCAGGTAAAACATCAATTTGAAAAAAGGTAACACTTGATTTGGTCTCACCATTAATGATTTGCCAAGGCCCTGGAGTGGCCCCACGATATTTAGGTAGAGGAGAAGGATGAATATTTACAATTTTGAATTTAGGGATATCTATCATTTCTTGATCAAAATAAGGTGGACCAAAAGCAACACATAAACCAATGTCTAATTTCAAATTTCTAATTTCTAACTTAAATTTAGAATTAAATTCTTCAATTTGATAAAGAGGTAGATTATTATCTTTGGCAAATTTGGCTACAGGATTTGGGGTAATAATTTGTTGACGACCTGCTGGTTTGTCGATTTTGGAAACTACAGCTGAAACTTTAAAATCTGGTAATTTTAAAAGTTTTTGGAGAATAATAATAGAATATTCGGATGAACCAAAGAAGATGGTTTTTATCATAAAGGAATTATAACTTAGGTTTGGGTTAATTTGCTAAAATATATTATGAAAAAGATTTTAGTTTATCCAAATAAAATTTTAAGAAAAAAAACAAATATAGTTGAAAAAGTAGATACTAATTTGATTAAAGAGATTGAAATTTTAAAAAAACAATTAATAGCAGCGGAAAATGGAGCAGGGTTGGCGGCGCCACAAATAGGAATTTCCAAAAGATTTTTTGGAATAAAAGATGAAAATAAAAAAATAAAAGTGATTGTAAATCCAAAAATTAAATTGACTTTTGGAGAGAAAACTTTTCCGGTGATGGTTGATGAAAAGGGTAATAGCGAAGATTTTTTGGAGGGTTGTTTGTCATTTCCAAACTATTGGGGGACAGTCAAACGATGGTTAAAAATAAAAGTTGAGTGGCAAGAATTAATTGATAAAAAATTAGTTTCAAAAAGTGAAAAATTGGATGGTTTTAGGGCAATTGTTTGGCAGCATGAATCAGATCATTTGGATGGAATTGTGTTCGTAGATCATATAAAAGAAGACAAGGGTAAGTTTTTTAAGAGTGTTGAGGGAAAGATGGTTAAGTGGAATATTAATATGATTATTTAGTGGGGATTTTGGAAATAAGTGTTTGAGCTTCGATACTAAAGGGATTATATTTTAAAGTTAATTCTAGGTTTTGTTTGGCTAGTTTATATTGTTTTTGTTCAAAATATATTTGACCTAAAGCAAAATAAGCATGATCATAATTTGGTTTTAATTCAACAGCTTTTTGATAATAGGGTATAGATTGACTAGTTAAGTTTGCAGATTCCAAAAATTGACCAATGGTAAAAAAGTTTTTGGCGTCAGTTGGGGCTAAAGTGATAATTTGTAATAGTGAATTGATTGATTCTTGAAAATATTGTTTGTCGATGGTTGCCAAATAATAAAATACTTGAGCTCTTTGTTTCCAAATACTAATATTGGCCGGGGAAATTTTTATAGTCTGGTTAATATGGTTGATAACAGTATCAATGTATAATCTTTCTTTAGTAACAACAATTAACTTTGATTCAAGTAAGGCTGATTGGGTTAAATATTCAGGTTCAGTTGGACGTAATTTTAAACTTTGACTAATTAATTTATAGGCGGTTTGGTAATCTGAATTTTGATCAAAACTAATAGATTTAGCATAAAAAATATCGGCGATATAGTAATTAATATTTTTTTGAAGAAGATAGATAGATATTAATAGTATTGGAATAATTAAATATTTTTTTGGTTTTAGGGTTTTTGAAGGTTTTTGATATTCTATAGGTATAATTGGTAATAAAAATAACAAAATAGAGGTAGTGACTACTGAAAAACCAACTAAATTAGTAATCAAAAGAGCTAGGATACTACAAAAAATAGCCTTATCTTTAAAGATTTTAATAAGAACAGTGGTAATAAAAAATAAATAAGTGACAAGGCCAATAATTCCAGTAGTAGCTAAATAATTTAAATATTCGTTATGGGCTTTATTGTAAAGAAATTCCCATTCTGAAGTAAGATTATGTTCAATTGGACGAGTCCAATAATAAGAATAGGCAAATGTTTCAACTCCAGTTCCAAAAATAGGATATTGTTTCCATAGATCAATAGCTCCGTGCCAAACAATTTTACGAATATCTTCACTAGGAGTAATAAGTAAATTTTTAATTTCTAATGTCGAATTTCTAATTTCTAACTTTTTAGGAAATAACTTATCTTTAATAGGGTTGGAAATTAATAAAGACAAGATAATAAAAATAATGATTAAACCCACCCCTCCAATATTCATTGGATGACCTCCCTTAAAAAAGGAGGCTTTTTTGAAGTTGCCCTTTTTAAGGGAAATGTCACGCAGTGACAAAGGGTTTTTAAAAAAAGAAAAAATGAAATAAATAAAAAGAGAAATAACACAGGCGATAATACCGGATTTGGATTTGGTAAAAAGCAAAGCTAGATAATAGATAATAGATGATAGATTGTAGATTGTAGATAAGAAATAGTTTTTTTGAGAAAAAGTTTCGATGGATTTATGTAATGACAAAGGAATAAGGATAACTAAAAAAGCAGCTAGCCAATTTGGTTGACCAAGGGTGGAAAATACTCTTGATTGAACATCTTGAACCCACATGTTTTTGTCAATGCCAAAATGCTGGGCTATTGCATAAATAGAGACCAAAAAGCCGGAAATTAAAATAGAATTGATGATTCTTTGTTTGAATTTTGAATCAATGTAATTAGGTAAAACAAAATAAAGACTGGTGTAGGCTATTAATGATAATGAGCCACCATTAAGTCGAGAATAATAACCAAAAAATGAAGTGTGAGGATCAATAGAAATAAAAGTAGAAATGATTTGGCTGACTAAAAAAATAAGTATGGGAATATTTAAGAAATTTTTCTTAAATAAAGTAGTATTGCCTAATGACCAATTAATAAAGTGTAATGAAGTTATAAAAATAGTAATTAGGTAGATAAAATACATTTTGGGTAGTTCAAAAAGTTCAGAATTGGAAAAATTAAAAATCAATGGAGTGGCTAGAAATAAAAAAAGGAAAGACAATTTTATTAATTGACAGATTTTATTCATGAGTGTGGTTCTATTTTAACTTAAAAATGGTGTACTTGTTATAATTTTAGAGTGATCAAGTTTTCAAATATAAAAGATAAAGCTAAATTGTTAATATCAAGTTTTAGTTGGGACGTGGGTGTTGACTTGGGAAGCAGTAATACATTGGTTTATCTTAAAGATAGAGGTGTGGTAATTGATGAACCAACAATGTTGGTTAGACCAAAAAAAAAGAGATGGACAGGTTTGTCGGCACCAAAAAATAATTTTAGAGTTCCAATAGCTTTTGGTTTTAAAG
>Ga0074198_1002314_pt1 | contig 10199 bp, 7 predicted proteins | sample EPASupsiteSAE323_FD_64527 | JGI IMG/M metagenome (GOLD analysis project Ga0074198, IMG submission 64527) | Bioremediated contaminated groundwater from EPA Superfund site, New Mexico - Sample SAE3-23 | ecosystem: Environmental > Aquatic > Deep subsurface > Groundwater > Contaminated ...
GACGAGGGAAGCAGAGGGCTTCATATCCAGGGAGAGCGAATCCTGGACGCTCTGAACGATGCCTATAGTCGTCGTGGTCTGGGCAGGGCATCGATCAAGTCTGCACCAATAGCAAGCACCGCTTTGGCGTACTTTGGCATGGGCGGACCCGAGCAAGGTGCCTATTCTCCGGGCTTTATGGGACAGGTCGATCTCTTCGGCCTGACACCAATGCCCATACCGTATCAGACTTTCAAGTCCCAATTATCTCGACAAGAAGGGAGGTGAGACCGGATCTGCAAGCTTTAGGCATCTAGTGAAAATCAGTGCTGAACGTATCTAATTTCTTTATTAAGTATGAGTAAGGAGGCTAAGGATAATGGAGAACAAATCGCTAGAAAATATGCGCTACTGGATGGAGCCGGCTCATCCCATGGTGATCAGGCTCTATAGCGACCTGGTGATGATATACAAATTCCTCAAAGACAACTACCAGAAAGAGATTGATGCAGCTTTTGACAGGGCATCGCAGCAGATCGGCTTCGTGGTCACCACCACCCTGCCGGTGATGCTTGAGGTGGGAGATGGGGGGACCATAAAGAGCCTGACCATGGGCTCGGAAAGCCTGAAGAATACTCCCTTTGAGAAGGAGATATCGGCAGCTTTTGATCTCAAGAGAAAGGGAGAGAGCAAGCTCAATGTCTCCCCCGGTGTTTACAACCTGGCCCTACTCTGGTACGACGCAGTCAAGCTCAGGCTGAGGACGGATTGGATGGAGCCCGCCCAGCCGGTTTACCAGTTGCAGTCAGAGCTTATGGGAATGGGACGGTCGCCTCAAAGCGCCCAGGCCATGAGCATGGCATCCCGAGCACAGCCCTGGTTGGAGCCGGTCCATCACAGACCTTGGTGTGAACCGGTCCACACACCGTGGACTGAGCCGGTTCATCATATGCCCTGGATGGAACCTGTGCACACACCCTGGATGGAGCCTGTCCATTATCCCGGATGCAGGCCGTGGCTGGAACCCGCACATCCTGTCTTCCAGACGGCGGCGGATATGCAAAAGGCCGGGGAAGCTAAGACTTTTGAGCATCAAGAGCCTGTCCAGTACTTGAACAGAGTGAATCAGATAATCCAGGAGAAATCAATCCTGGTGTCTGCTATCGATGAGGTTTATCCGGAGCTGAAGCTGGGCGAGAGATTGAATAAGGCCCAATACGCCATGTCCCCGACGCTCCCCCTGCCGCCACCGCGTGCCGCCTGGCCTGGCGTGAGAGAGCCGGCACACATGATGGCTTTGCAGCCCGGATGGGGTTATGGTCCGCACCCTGAACCCTGGAGAGAAGCCATGGCGGAGATCGTCCAGGTGATAAGCAAATACGGTCCCTTGCCCGACCCCTGGAAGGATCAGCTATTTTCCGAGATTGCAGATCTGCTCGGCAAATACAGCTATGCGATGCTCAATCCCCAGCCGCTGCCACCGCGGTACGCTGCCTGGCCTGGCGTGAGAGAGCCGACGCACATGATGGCGGCCCTCCAGTCCGCCGGCAGTCCACAGCCCAATCCCTGGAGGCAGATGGTCTTCCCGGGGGTAAGAGAACCGGCGCATCCGATGGCTGCGCGCCCCTGGTGGTCAAGCGAGCCCGCACAGACGGCGGCTATGCAGCCAGGAATGCCACCGCAGATGCTATCCGAGATGGCGGCAGTGCTGCGCAGATACGGCTTCCAGGTCTGAGGTACGATTGGTTGTATGCTCGGCTATTGGGCATACGGCACCATTTTTTTTGAGTTACTAGAGCAGAAAAACATTAGAGCAGAAAAACGGATCTTTTCAACGGCCTTACCGGAGTCCATCAAAAGTAGACAACTCGTGGAATTGAGACCCATTAAGTCAACTGAGTTGAATTTAGATTTTCAGCGAAGGCAAATCCGCTTCTGAACTCAGACCTTCTGAAGTTGACCGGCTCTCCAAAAGATGATAACGAGGTAAATCTTGAGACGGAATTGGGAGATCGTTACCTGAGAACCCGCAGGTAAAGTTAGTGGCAACTTAACATGCATGGGATTTAATGCTCCCCCCAACTACCGGCTTCTAATACCGATTCCGTGAGTGCAGTACGGATCATTATGGAATAGCCCCGTATTACCGTAAGATTTGGATGAACATCCTCCCCGGCACTGTTCTATTTTTTCACAAGATCTGCAATTGAGCCCTATGCTTTCATCTGAGAACTGACGGGTATAAGCAAAGGATTTGGGGTTGAACCAAATATCCCATAAATCATCTTTGCGCAGATCACCCTCCACGATCTCATCCGGCAAAGAAAGGCAACCCTTAACTTTGCCATCGCTAGTAATGCTACAAGTGGCTATGCCTGCGGTACATCCTCGCCAGGGATGCTTATGCGCATCGGCCTCGTGGAAATAGTTCAGTCCATCCGCGCAGATCAGCTCGATTTCTCCATCCCCGGACCGCCAATGGGCGGCAAAATCTTCGAGCTGCAAGTAGGTCTGTTCATTCAGTTCGAGCTCCCTGGAACTCTGAACCCGTCCGAAGGGAACTAAAGGTTGAATCCTCCAGCGTTTAACTTGCTTAGACCCGAGCAATTCGGCTATCCCAGGAAGTTCGTGAATATTCAAGGCATTGACAGTGGTAATAACAGTCAGAGGGATATCAGCGTTCAGCACCGTCCGGATGCCCTTTAAAACATGCCGGAAAGATCCCGAATGATCGCGGATCGTATCGTGGGTTTGTTCCAGTCCATCCAGACTTATGCCGACGCCGGAGATTCCTACCGATTTCATCTCCGAGATTGTATCCGATTCTAAAGCAAGCCCATTGGTTAGTATCTCTGTAGATATGCCTAGATCTCTCAAATGTGCGGCGATATCCGACCAATCCCTGCGCAATAACGGTTCCCCTCCTGTGAAATCGACCTCTTGAACCAGGAGCGCAGGAAATTGATCACATAACTTCAGAGCTTCTTTTCTCGTCAGTTCTCCGGACCTTGGCTGACCGGCGGATGAACCACAGTGTTTACAGCGCAGGTTACATGCCAGTGTCAGCTCCCAACCGATAATTAATGGAAATCCTTCAAAGCACAGGATCACGACCCCCTAGAAGATAAGAGGAATTGATGTCCCCGTATCTGTTATAGTCAAAAACCAGGTGACTTATACATATTGAACTTATCGATAAGCAAAAATTTGATTAATTGCCAGTACAATTTTTAAATGTTTAAAATACTATTTTGCCTTTCTGGCATAGTTCTGTAGAGATATATAATCCCCAGCCCTCAGGGTCATAGTCCTTCCAGCGGTTTGGTCGTCTATCAGGTTCATTATCGCGGGAGCTATTTCCGCGGGAGGCATTTCACCTTTTTGCAGATAGGCATTCATATGTTTGGATATCAACTCGTAGAACTGTTTATCAGGAGCTCTCTCTAGAACCTCTCCAAACTTCTCATTGTCCCAGCCGCGGTTGGTGATAATGAGGTAGAAACATATTATCTTTCGTTCTAACAACCAGGCCGGTATTGAGACTCCGATCTTCTCCATAAATTTCAACTCCTTACTTCAAGTATGTGTGTTTTATTTTACTTAAACCTTTCTAATTTATTCATATATTATCGGCGATAGAATGTAGTACTAGGGGTAAAGGGATTAACCCGAGGGTAGAGACTGTAGTTGCGATGCCTGCGTATTAAGGTCGCACTCGCCAGGCTTTCTGAAACTGCCTAATGTCGGTCATGCGTGCAGAAAAATTTGAAAATGCCATGCCATGAACCCGATCTCCCATCGTTTTAGGCACACTAGATGAAGTGCATTAAGAATTTCGCGCTGTTTCTTGGTAATCGCATTACGTATATCTCACCATCCGGTAAGACCATAATCTCTGATATTTCGAGCTCTGTGAGCAATCCAATCCGTCCACCGAATATCTTTTATTCAATTTGCATCGACCATAATCCTCATCAGCTTCATCCTTAAGATCAGAGCGAGGAATGCGAAACTGCCGTTGCACCCTCCATCGTCGGGCAGTTCAACGGACATCTCCCGTCGCCCTTATCACCCCAAACAGCCTGCCGGATCAAGTACATCGTCTCCTTCGACAACACATCATTCGACATATCCTCATTCCATAGCCTCTCGCTCAAGCATGAGCAGCTATGCTCGCGGGCGGAACCGACGTCTCCTCAGGCACGCAACCGCCCAGCCACGCGCGGTCGATGATCGACCGGTTCATGAAAATGACCTGCCCGGCGCTGTAGTTGCCCGCGACCACTGCCCGGTTGAGGATATCGCCCTCGCATCTTTCCACGTTGAGGCCGATGGCGATCTTCACCGTGTCGCCGATAGCGAGGTGCAGCAGCGTCCAGTTGCAGCCATTCGGCCGAGCCGTGAGGGCCACAGGGATGAGTTTGGAACGAGCGCCGGGCGAGAAGAGGTAACAGAAATATGAATTATTCACACGAAACGAATTCGGAGCAGGTGCGGAACATTTCGGGACTACACAAGTGATCGTGAGAAACCTTATGATTCTCCAGCCAGCTTCAATACTGCATCTCGCGTCTGTTGAGCGAGGCGAAAACCGAGCTCATGGAGCCTATCGAGAGATGGTTTCACTGCAGTTAGGTGGCCTGCACGTTTTGCATCCAGAAGTAATCCTAGCGTGCCCTTAATGGGTATTCCCTTCGCAACGGCGACGCGGCGCGCCAGAGCGTCATCCAGAAGTGCTACGCTTCCGGGCATTTCAAGCGCCAGCATCAGTACCTGGGATTCGCCAGGCCCCAAATCTGTTATTAGAGATACTGCCATAGCACTTATGGGAGCCTGTATCTTGACCCATTTGAGATTTTCTGGTTGGGGCAGGTCCAATCCTTTTGCGATGCCGGCATCCAGTTCAACCAAGACAGCAGGCGGAACGATAATAGATCCGGCAAGTGCAGGAAGGATGCTCAGTTGACCTATCTGATGCAGATACTGTAAAGGCGATGTGTTACAGATGACCTCAGGCAAGGACAGCCTCCGCCTTGAGATCCTCTTCTGTCAGGCGAAAGGTATCAACGCCATAGTTTGCCAGCATGGCAAGGAACAGAGTCCGTGGTATTCCTGCGAGCCTTGCTGCAGCCCCGGATGAGAGTCTTCCCAGTTCAAAAAGCTTTACTGCAGCAGCTAGCCGCAGCTCCTTTCCCAATTCATCCGGGGACATCTTCAGGGCCAGCAAGGCGTCATCTGGCACTTGTAAGACTATCTCGCTCATGCGCTCTAATGTTATGTTAGTAGTTATGTATATCTTTGTATCTAAAACGCTGTGTCGTTATTGTTCAGGCCGCAGCCTCTGCCGTTACACTCACCATCGCCCGGGCAGTTCAGGGGACATCCCCCGTCGCCCTCGTCACCCCAAATGGCCCGCACCGGATCAAAGTACATCGTCTCCCTCGACAACACATCATTCGACATATCCTTATTCGATAGCGCCTCACTCATGCATGGGCAGCTTATGCTTGCGGGCAGGACCGCCGTCTCCGTGGGCGTGGGCGCACACCCTCCCAGCCAGGCGCGGTCGATGATCGACCGGTTCATGAAAACAACCTGCCCGGCGCTGTAGTTGCCCGCGACCACTACCCGGTTGAGGATATCGCCCTCGCATCTTTCCACGTTGAGGTCGATGGCGATCTTCACCGTGTCCCCTATAGCGAGATGGAGCAATGTCCAGTTGCAGCCGTTCGGGCCGAGCCGTGAGGGCCGCAGGGACGAGTTGAGGAAACGAGCGCCGGGCGGGAAGAGGTCCTGCAGGTACAGCGGCCCCAGGGCCACGTTGCCGTCGTTGGTGAGAATGATGGTGTAGACCGCTACGTCCCTGACCAAGCGGCAATGTTTCTCCATATGGATATGCGGCTCATCGTACCTGGAGACGCCGGATAGGATCATCTTGCGCGCCACGTGAAAGTCGCCTATGAGCACATCATCCTGATCCAGCTGATGAGATCCGTTTCTGCTGGCGTAGACCGTGCGGAGATCCGCTCTTCCCGAGAAAGTGGCATCGCTCTGCAGCTCTCCCAGGCCCCTGGCGGTGGCGGTCTTCTTGAGGCGAGCGGCATTGGAGAAGCCCTCGCCGATGAAGCTGGACGGGCTGCGGGACCACATGCCTTCCACCCATCTCTGAGAGAGGTTTATCGAAGTGCGGGGAGAGATCTCATAAACCAGGCTCCTGTGAGTTGCATCCATATCTTTGGCCATGAAATTGCTCAGGGTCTCGATGCGCTCCTCGGACCGGAAGTCTCCCGTTCCCGACTCGTAGCTCCTCTGGCGGTTGCCGAGCTTGGCGTCTGCGGCCACATAACCGCTGCCTGAGATCGATCGATCACGCATCAGGCTCTGGCCGTGGTCCTGGATTTTCTCTGAGACCAGGAAGTCGCCGATGTAATCCTCCTGAGCGATGGTATCGCCGCCGCTGGCAGTGGAATTGACCGGTTTTTTCAGAGTTCCGAGGTGTGCCAATCCCTGGAAATCTGACATTATCTCAAACTGCGAGCCGTTCTCATCCAGATCAAAGAGCTGCGTACAGTTCAATCTGGTTGAGTATCTGTGCGATTCTTCAAACGTGGTATTGGTGATGCCGTTCCTGGCCCGGCTCTCCGCGGACCAAAGTGAGTTGAAACTGTGCGGGAAATTTCTGGGAAGGAAGAAAGTGGTAGGACGATAGCGAGCCTTCATGCTCCGATTTTGCTTGATGGATTTGTTGGTGGAGAGAAAGCGCAGATCTTCTTTGGTCTCGTAGTCTCCGCTGCCGTGCTCTCGGACGCGCAGATCCGTGCCATCTTCACCAAGGATCTTAACCTTCACAGATGCGGAGCGCGGCATTTGATCTGATTCAACATAAACCCGATTGGTGAGGACCGATGAAGCTTGAGCGGTGCTGTAATCACGACGGGCATTGACAAAGCCGCTTCCCTTGACACTATCATGCCCTTCGAATTTTACATCGATCCGGGGAACCCGAACCGTGAGCCCGATCTGCACGCACTCGCCAGGGTCAAGGGCCGGGAATTTCCAGATGCCTTCACCTGCCATTTCCGGCCAGGCGGAAACAAACTCGACTGAGGAGTCGAAGACATCCCTCACGGTTACGTTGGTGGCGGGCTGGCCGCCGCTGTTGCAGACTTTTATGGTATAGCTGATCTCCTCACCGCGGCGCACGGCCTTTTGCAGGGCGGTCTTGTTGACGTCGAGCCGCGTTCCGTTTAGAACCTGAGTATAAATGGTGCCGCCCCTGGGGCCGAGTTCGTCGGACTCGATGGTGAAATGATTGGCGAGCTGGACGGCGTCGTCTAAGGTATCGCTAACCTGCGCTTTGATGGTTATGGAGTGGGGACCGTCCGGAGCGAGACGCCCGATCAGCCAAGTGTCGTTTTCTGCATTCAGGGGAGCAGGACCTGCGGAAAGGAAGGAGACCCCAGAATCGAGAACATCAGTGATGGTGACATTATTTGCTATGCCTCCGCCCTCGTTTTCATAAACAAGAGCGTAGCTGAGAATTTCTCCCACCTTCACGGGATCGGGACTGGCTGTCTTGCTGATGGATAGATCCATGGCGTTTGCGCTGGACCTGGTTCTCCGCAAATAGTCATTCACACCGCCTGAGCCGGTTCGCTCTTCGGCATGCTCTCCCGCAAGGCTCGTCCAGGTCAAGCATACATCATTGACAATGGCGTCGCCAGGCCGCGCCCGGCTTGTGGCGTTAAGCATCAGCATGATCTTTCGATCAGCGTTCCAATCGAGATCCACAACATCAAAGTGCCACATCAGGTCAGACTCGTCAAAAGCGGCTGTCGGACCGTTCAGCACGACTGCCGTGCCTGGCAAGTAAACCAATCCATCAGGCAAAATATCATGCAAATTCACATCGAATGCAGGAGAGCTGCTCTGAGAAGAATGATAGACGACCAGAGTATAAGATATTTTATCACCAGGACCAACAACCGAAGATGACGCACGCACCTCAACATCCAGATCGGGTTCGATGACGCTTACAGATCCAGCTTCATCCACGTCGGATTTCACCCCCGACTCGTCTCGCCAACCCATGTATGCCTTCGTCCCTGCCAGCAAAACACCATCCAGATTCCCAGGCAAATTTGCCAGGGTGCAATTGTAACTGATTGCGATATTTCGTGCAAGACCCACGTCTCCAAAGAACCAACAGACCTGTGTAGTGCCATCGCTATTTGCTACAATAGTCTCTTCCTGCAGGGCTATTCCCTGGACAGACAAGCCGCTTGGGCTGTAGTCCAATCCCTTGGCGACTGTATCATTGATCCAGAGATCATGGGCACCTCTCGGCAATTCGGCACGGATCTCATAACCAACGATCTCGCCCACGGCAAGATTGCGCAGACGGTCCGGCGACTTATGAATGGAGGTCCATTGGCTCACACGCGAACATTGGCTGACCTCCTGGCAGGGACTGGAACCCCATTCGGCATCAACAAGGCAAGAATAATAATCATAAGGAGAGACCACTTTCGCCGTGAGCCTGACTTCATTGACTGCACCCAGCTCCATCAAAGCATAGCTCCACTGAAGGCTCTTGCTCAGTGAATCGATTCTCATCAATTGTAAGCCATTTCCGAGGACGGCATTGACTTGAACATCAGATGCAATTCCAGTACCATTATTACTCACTCGGATTGTCCAGACGATCTCTTCACCCTCTTTTGCTTCATATTTATCGGGTGTTATAGAAAGAGCTAAGTTCGCTCTATGAATAGTGATAACAGACGATTCCGCAGTGACCTTTCCGTTGGAGGTGGCGAAATCTGCCGCGATGGATGCGTTTTCGGGCGCATTGCATCCAGCACTAAGATTGAATTGCAGGCCCAGAGACTCACCAGCATAAATATCATTAGAGCCACCGCCATTGGACGAACCCCTGGTTGAATCCTGAAATCGCCATTCAAGATCATCCTCCTGGTCCTTGCCATTGGGATAGCGTGCCCAGCAACGATCGTCACTTTTATCATCCTTTTTTGCGGCAGTACTATCAACGGCCAGGCCCGCAGAATTGAGCAACGTGATTTTGAAGGGATACGAGTTGATAAGTGATCCATTTGTCCATATTAGGACATAATAGCCGCCGACAGCAATGGTGGTGCCGGCTGGAATCGAGACTGTTTTCCCGTAGTGGCTATCAACAAGCCTCCATCCGCCAATATCTGTTGCATCTGGTGTTGGATTAAAGAGTTCAATCCATTCCTTATTCGTGTCGGAACCTGTTGGATTTGCCTCCAACTCATTGATCACTATGTGTCGATACGATCTCAGCGCTGTTGTTAAATCCCACGTCAGTGATTGCCCATTTGTTGACGGCTCGCAGGGCGATTCTCTGCTATTAAAAATGAGCTTTGATTTCCCCGAATATTGGAATCCAATCGGCTCCAGAATAGATGCGAACACACTGCTCGCATCATTGCTGCAAGCATAGCTCAGACTGTAGGAGCCGTTCCCGCATACATCGACATCCGGAGGAGCAAAGAGAGAAAGAGATGACGCACCCGCATGAGATGATAGAACCAGCAACACAAGCGCGAATAGGAGACTAAGATATGAGCACCAGAAAACGTCGTTTGTTGAATGACTGGCTTTTATATAATTTATAAGATTTGAGTTGTGCTGATGGGTACGCTCTCTAGCGAAATCTGCATTGGAGACCACAGAATGCACCTACTTTCGATTCGTACTTGTAATTCTGAATTAAAGTAGGAACTTATTTAACTTTTTCTATTAGTTTACACGATAATAGTGGTTTAAAGAGAAGATATGACAGAAATAAGACAAGAGACGAGAGATACGAAGAAAATAGAGGTCGGATGATTTAGAATCTCTTTACCGCGATTTCTTCTTCCTTGCCGCCCGATACTTCGGCCAAGACTGATACCTCACCGATTTGTCGGCATAGCTCGCCGCCACGCTGTCGGACACGGCCCGCTCGATCCGGTCGTCCTGCATCCTCCTGTTCGCCGCCATCCTCTTCACGATGACATAGTTGGCTGCCAGGAAGAAGGGCACCATGAGAATACAGATCACTACTATCTGCCAGACTTCCATTACAGTAATTCTGAAGCCTGAGAATATAAAAGGCACACATTCCAGCTCGTGCGCGAAGCATCGCGACGGGCCATCCAGGCCATCGGAGCGCGGGATCACGACATCGCGAG
>Ga0074198_1002318_pt1 | contig 10182 bp, 10 predicted proteins | sample EPASupsiteSAE323_FD_64527 | JGI IMG/M metagenome (GOLD analysis project Ga0074198, IMG submission 64527) | Bioremediated contaminated groundwater from EPA Superfund site, New Mexico - Sample SAE3-23 | ecosystem: Environmental > Aquatic > Deep subsurface > Groundwater > Contaminated ...
ACTAACGGATGTTCGGTAGAGTCATCGAATTCCAGTAGGCGACGTTTACCAAAACGTCTATCCAGGGCAACAAAAGCACGAATAATAGGATTGTCTGATTTAATGGCCGCCTCGATTGATAGGTTGAGGTAGTCAAATAAAGCATTATTCGTATCATACATAGTAAATACACCTTCTTCCTGGACATTTTGCTGGGCCTCTTCAATAGCATCTATATACCCTTTATGTTGGGCGGGGTCTCGATAATCCGAACAACCACGTTCTTTACGTATACGAGCTACTTCCTTATTCTCGGCAATATAATATGAGAACGTTCCCATACTCCATATCCGTTTCCCGTCCAGGGTAATCCAGGCTTCACCTTCCGCATCATGGCTATTATGGTACCGGGTGTTCCAAATCTGAACATGTGACTTCACAGATGGGGCAAAGTTTGACTCGACTCTTTTCTTTAGTTGGCTCCACTTCATTTGTTTTTACTCCTCTTACTCAATAAATTAAACTGATTAGCATAATCGAACCAGAGCTATTATTCTTTTTCGTTTTCGGGAGAAGGTTCTGTAACGTCCCATGTAGAAACAAAGTCGGGGTTATCGATTGTCTCATCCGTACTATAGAGGTGATAACTTCCTGGTTTTGCCGGTAGAATTGCATCCAATGCCGGAGGCATATTACAGGATTTTCCTTCATAGACGCCTCGAAGGGAAATATTGATCCCTTTGTTACTTACAGATTCAATAATTCCATGCATCTGGTAACGATTTTTTTCCTTTCCAAGGTAATCATAATTTGTTATTCCTATCAGTATTTATTTCCCTATATAAGATTGAGCGAGATTCTCGTCAATTTCAGGTAATTTCGTTTCATTCATGTCCTGCTTTCTCCTTTCCTGATATCCATTCTGCGTCATATCCACCAACATACATGAAACAGTTCAGGTTTGAAAAATAAAAGTAGTAGCAAAAATCGGCAATGCTACAATCTATTTCAACCATTCCAGGTAATCGTTCTTTTTTTAAAGATGGGATAATATTATCGGCGTCAGTCACCCATAAAGGAAAAAGCTCCAATTTTTGGTAGAAAGGAGGTTCAAATGCAAATAGAAATAAGTCTCTTATTATTAATTTCCCGGGTTTATAGACTGGAAGAGACGTGTCTATATCAGAATGATCGATGCTAAAATCGATTTCAAGGCTCTTATTCTTAAAATCAACATTGATGCTATTTACATAAGAATCATGAAAACCATTTGGTAAACTATATTCAATTTCTTTTATTGTCATTTTTGATCCTGAACTACTATGTTTTGGAACTATATTCACTATCGTATCCGTGATAAAGAAAAAGCAAAACAGAACACGTCCTTTTCTCTCGAAGCTCTGCCGTCCGGCAACAGGTTACAAATCCTATTGTTTTATTCATGGATGTTATTATACCGGAATCATCCCAGGATATCAAGCGTCAATGGTTGAAACTCCAATTTTGGAAATCTAATAAATATCTTCAAGCAAAATTTTTAATCCTGAAAGCTTCAAGAAAAACAAGCCCAATTCTTGATATTTGCAATATTCAGGAGACCATCGATCAACGACATGGTATTTCCCACCACAATTTCCTTCGAGAATCCATTGTGCGCCATCTACGCCAACCCCGTATGTCCCATCTTCAGATACAGGCTCATACGTGGGCATATTCCAAAAATCGATTCCAACCAATAGTTTACCCAGGTACTCATATTCAAAGCTTGATAATTCAAATTTATTTTTTTTCTTAATTTTACCAGGATCATATCCGCCTTTTCCTGTTAATTCAACCGAATAGACTGTTACTGAATCCTTCCATTTTTCAATTCGCACAGAAATGGGATGATGAAAGGTTCTGAGCCAAAGGAAACGATATGCGCATTCGGGTTTTTGCCCAGGTATAGAAAGAGAGGGTTCCTTCATGGCTATTAAATGCTTTGAATACCACTCTCGGGAAAATTGATCGCTTTCTTCTTTATTACTTGCAGATGGATCTGCAAGAGCTCCTTTAGGGAAGAAGAAACAATCATTTTTTGATCCTGCGAAAATTGGAAATAACCCCACAATTATTAATAAGAGCAACAAAAACGGCTTTTTATTATTCATTTTAATTCTCCTTTTTGAATGGGTATTTCTCCCAGCGCATTGGTTTTTTGATTTTCAAACTTTCTTTTTAGGTAGTACCTGTATTTTTCCGTCTACGATTGCCGAATAATAGATGTAATCACTGACGGTTTCAATATGGATTGCCCGAACTTCTTCTAAAGAAAATTTTTTTCGATAAAATAAATCTTCAAGGGTATCTTCAACCAGATAATCTGTATCTTTTCTTAGGTAGAAATTAAAAATCGATTCACCAAAGTCATTTAACTTAAGATCGGGAGAAATTTTATTATAAGGAATCCATAATTTTTTGACTAATAATTTTCTTAGTTTTAATATCTGGGTTTCATCCAAATTACATTTAACATTTTTTTTTATTCCTGTAATAAAATCAGTATCACTCATATCAGGCATCATGTTAATTTTTTTTTTATTTTTCTTTGAAAAATTAACCACGTGAATGGCGATGATAAGAAAAATAACTATGAAAGGACTTGCCAATATTAATGTTTCCATTTATTATCCTCTAAATGAAAAGGTGGCGGTGCGTGCACGCACCGCCACCAATCTCAATGCAAACTTGATGCCGTAATTTATTAATATATTTTTCATAAATTTTGAAATGCCTCTTTTAATATGGGGTCCTGATTCCAGTCAGAAAAAAATTTTCGGATAGGTTTATTTTTTTTCTAGGAGTATATGGTTTCAAAAATACAAACTTCTATAAATTGTTTGAAATTTTTGTCTCCTTTCTTATACAATTCTGCAATCCATTTCTTCATCTCTATAAGATATTTTCTATCTACGTTTTCATCATGCCAGCATTTCGAAAACCATGAAGCAAATTCCCAACCAGCCTCACATCTACTCAAAACTCCATTTTTGTAAGGATCTTTTTCGAAGCACATCTCCAAATATCTTATGAAATAGTCATAATATTCATTAAATGTTAGAGGTGGGTCTATTTTCAATTGATAGAATATCTTATAATCAAGATGTTCATAAAGAGCAGCAAGGCTTCAATTTCTCCTGAGTTCATCCATTTTCTTATCAAACTACCGTCATAAGACGCTTTACTTTCCTCGAAATAAATTTCTACTTCCAGGGCTTCTTCTGTCGTTGCATTGTATTCATCATCAATATTCATTTTGCCACCAATGAATCAAAGTGCTGCCCCACATAAAACACCAGCAAGTCAAGCCATACACGCCCCGCCCTCATCGTTCGACACCGTAATTATTCATTAAAATTATTTATGACATGGTAGGTTCTTCCAAGAATCTAAAACATTTTCAAAAAGCTCTTTGTCTTTTTGATATCGATCCGGTCGAGTTTTTAAACAGGCCGTATAAATCATTTCACTATCTCCTTTCTCTTCTCGAAAAGCGGCAACAACATCTGTAATAACTGTTTCGTTATTACTTTTTTGCTTGTATTTAAAAGCAATACGTTCGGCTTCCAATCCTCCTAAAGTCGTTGAGACACGTATGAGAACCGTTATCTCCATTTTTTCTTGAAAAATTTTATCTATAAAAATCTTCCACAAATAATCGCCCGGAGAGATGAAATCAGCCGAATTATAACTACCATCAACATAAATATTAGTTTCCGGATTGTTAGACAAGTAAATAATGCATCCATGATTCGGGTTTGGAGCTGAGCTACCGAGACAACTACAACCTTGAGGTATCAATATTGAATATAGATAGTTCAAGTTTTGATATTGTTTTGAATAAAGAATCCCATTATCTTTACTGAGATTTGCTTTAGATTGCACCTTTTGGTTCGGTTCGTTTGCACAAGATATTGAGCCTATCATGATGATTTGAATAAAAAGAGTTAGTAAAAATGCTATGACCAAAGAAGAAAGAATAAAGTTTTTCTTCCAGGGTTTCCGCTTTTTTTTCAGCAACTTCGAGATTTCATTATTCCAATTTTGAAATAACATTTGGTGCCTCCCAAAATTATTTTTTCTTACATGGTTTTGGTTCGCATGTAGGATCACCCCGTCTAGAAATCACACTATTATATGCCGCATTTACTTTATTAGCCCATTCACTATCTACTGAATTATAAGCTCCTTTTCCTTTCGGACGTTGATCTTTTTGAAGTTTATCTATAAAATCTTTCATAGTAGTAGCTCCTCTTGCTTTTTCTCCAAAATTGCTTCCCCAATTTTCTACTGAATCAGCTAAACTGTTATACTTCAAGTTCCGCCCTCCTCCTGCTGTTAAACCAAATGCATTATTTAATTCCCTCCCATGTTTTCCAAGCCAACCACTTTCGTGAGCTGATATCGAAAGTAAAAAATTTGGGTCGAAATTATATCTCTTAGCAACCTCTTCAACTGAAGCTAATATATCAGCAAAAAAATTTCTCTGTTGCTCGTTGCATTTTCTTAAACCCCAGGGATCTAAAATATTTACAGGGCCATTCCCAACAAACCCATAAAAGTTCAATCCCCCATTAAACCCGATCGGGTCTTCGGTGGTGAACCTCCCAATCGATGGACTGTAATACCGGTGATAATAATATAACCCGGTTTCCTGGTCGAAATACTTCCCCTGGAACCCGAGGTTGGTTTTTGATGTACCTGTTTGAGAAGTGAGATTCCCAAACGAATCGTATACCCGGGAATCAACTACCTGCTTGGTGTAATCATTGTAAACCTGGTAAACGGTTCCTACCTGGTCCTTGATATATGTATACCACCCTTTCTTCGAAGCATCGAGAGGATTGGCCGCGGATTCCGAATACTCGAAATGCCCTTCGACATCATCCATACCCGCTCCATATACATACCTTTTGAGAAGATAGAAGTTGAGAAGGTGAGAGGAGAAGAAGTTAAGAAAGGAGCTACAAGAACCCTTAATAACCTCTGTGGCCTCCGTGTGCTGCCAGGGATGCAATCCCCCAGTGAGAGGCCAGGCATTATACTCAATGCCCAGAGACTCCCGCCAACAGCACACACTGACCCACCGTGAAGCGATTTCGCGTAAGCCACCGGCCACCGGAATCCGGCAACTGGCCACTTTCAGGTCTGAATTGTAACTCACATTTAAACCGAGGCTTCCGCTCATGGAATTTATTATACCGGAATTGTCCCTGGATATCAAGGTGTCGATGGTAGGAAACCCGATATAACCATCCATGTTCACATGCCTCATCCGGCTCAAATACCCATCGGTATTATAATCAAAAAGCCGCTGAGTGAAAAAATATATATTCCTCTTTGCGGTCAACCGGTCCATTTTATCATACGAAAAAATCGTAGGGTTCGAACCGGTTTCACTGTAAAAGCGCCGGTAACGTATAATTTATCAATGGTTGCATTTCACACATTTCACTCCCAGGAGTATCTGAAGTGGGAGTTTCAATGCAATAGCTATTCTCACAAAATCAGTAAAAACAAGTGTATCTAAAAAATTTATATCTTCTTCAATACACCTTATCGCATTTTCTTGTAAGTTTAAACAATCACTAAGTTCTTCGATTGATAATATTAATGATTCTCTTTTTTTTTTTACCAATTGATTTCTCGGAAGTAAATAGTCATTATTAAAATCTTTTTTTTGCTTACAAAAGGCACACTTAATTCCAAATAAGCTAAAAAAATCAATTGAAAGAACTTTGCATAAGGATTTAACAATATTAATAGAAGGAATTTCAAAAATCTCACTATCATACCATTCGAGATCGCAATAAGAATCAATAGTAACTCCTATTTCCGAAGCAACATACGTATCGGTTAAGCCAAGCTCTAAACGCCTTTTCTCTATTTGCTTATTTACATCTCTATTCATGATTTACCTCATATTAATATAGGTCTTAAAATAGGCAATGGTGCAGGTGTAGGTGCAGGCATTGGAAAAATATTAATATCAAGCGGGAGAAATACTGGGCCACGAAATAGTCGCTCAAGCATATCGTATGAAGAAGGTTCATGTTTTATCGGGGGTTCCCATCTGGGGGTATTACCACTAGGATCACAATCATTTTGCTTGCCATAAGCTTTTTTCCCTTGGCCTGGACGTTTCTTTTGAGGATTTTCGGGCCATTCTCCTATTTTTGCATGTCCTTTTCTAGATTTATCCCAATGTGCCCAGTGTCCCTCATCCTCTTTATGTGCAGTCCATAGTATCTCAGAAGGATCTTCATAGTAATATTTCCCGTTAGGCCATTGATTTAGTTCCCATGAATCATCTAATCCAGGAGGAGGTGGAGGAAAATCACCTATAACCAATCCAAGAGGATCAATCCACTTTACAGGATTATTCCCAACAAACCCATAAAAATTCAACCCCCCATTAAACCCAATCGGGTCTTCGGTGATGAATCTCCCAATCGACGGGCTGTAATACCGGTGATAATAATAATATAACCCGGTTTCCTGGTCGAAATACTTCCCCTGGAACCCGAGGTTGGTTTTCGATGTGCCGGTTTGAGAAGCAAGATTCCCAAACGAATCGTATACCCTCGAATCGACGATCTTCTGCGTGTAATCATTGAAAACACGATAAACAGTTCCGACCTGGTCTTTAGTATACGTATACCAGCCTTTCTTTGAAGTATCGAGAGGATTCCCGGAAGTCTCCGAATACTCGAAATGCCCTTCGACATCATCCATTCCGGCTCCATATACATAACGCCGAATAGGCTGATAACTGCTATCCAATTCCCCGGCAAGATTATCCCCTTCCCAGAAAAAATTGGTTATGGTTCCATTGACACTCTTCTGCAACCGCCTCCCATACAGATCGTATTTGTACTCGGCAAGGGTATCCATGGGAGATGTATCGGAAGCATAATGCTCATACCTGACCATCCGATTCTCGGAAGTGTAGAAGTATTTTTTCAATTCACCGGTAATCGTGTTTTTATCTTCGGTAAGGTTTCCATCGGCATCGTATTGATAGGTGTTGGTCGTGGAATGGGTTAAGCGGTTCAACTGATCGTAGGCAAAAGACTGAGTCAAGGATGTTAAACGGTTCCCGTTAGTATCGTACGAATACGACTCATCAAACACACCGGGTGAGGTATGCTGTACACCTGTTATTTCAAGGTCTGAATTGTAACTCACATTTAAACCGAGGCTTCCGCTCATGGATGTTATTATACCGGAATCATCCCTGGATAGCAAGGTGTCAATCGTAGGAAATCCAACATAACCATCCTGGTTTATATGCCTCATCCGGCTCAAATACCCATCGGTATTATAATCAAAAAGCCGCTGCGTGTTCAAATAAAAATTCCTCTTTGCTGTCAGCCGGTCCATTTTATCATACGAAAAAATCATCCGATACTCCCCGGTGGCACTGTTAAACCTCTTGTAATTCACAAGCATTGGTGAAAAACCAATGGAAGTTCCGCCGGGCTGATTGAAGTTATATACATAATTCTTATTCCATTTCATGCTGTCATAATACTCAACAGGGAAACCATTCCGCTCATATACAATCTGCGAATATTGACCGGTGGTGATATTATTCTCCTGCACCAGCGTATAACCGGATGAACCCATTCCCCCGGGGACACCATATTGATATGTATAATGAAAATCCGGGGTCTGAATATCGATGACACGATCTTTGGTATCATAACCGAAAACCGTTTCACCTTCGGGTGTGGCTTTCCTGGTCATCCGGCCATCATTATCGTAATAATACGCGATCTCCTGGTCCCTCTTGTTGGTGAACAGGGTTAACCGGCCTGCAATATCAAACTCCTGCTTGATCTTTGTTCCATCGGGATAAATCATTTCGATGGGATTTCCCATGATATCGTATTTGAACTCCCAGGTATTGGACGCAGGATCGATAATCTTCGTTAATTTCTTATCTCCTCCGCAGCTCTGACACCCGGAACTCCCATACTCGTAACGTACCACTTTCCCCGACGGAGAGGTCTCTTTGATCACACGGTCCATGATATCCCGCTCAAGGGATGTGGTACGACCGGCTTCATCAGTTATCCCTATCACTTCTCCGCGCTCATTCCTCGTAACGGTGGTCCGTGTTCCACTGTTATTAATGACCTGGAAAACGAGTCCATTGGAATCATACACGATTTGATTCGTCTTCCCATCGGGATATTGAACGGCTGTGAGCTGGTTCTCGGAATTGTATGTGTAAACCGTGGTCCGGTCCTGGAATACATTTTTGACTGCGGTAAGATTTCCATTCGCATCGTATGTATAATTCATATTGGTATCGGGACCCGATACATTGGAAACAAGATTCCTGGAATTGTAAGTAATTTTTACCTGGGGCCGGGTTATAATCTCAGTTCCTGTACCGATTATCCAGGGAGTATTGGGAGAAGCGGAACCATTGGTGGAATACTGAGTGTCTTTCGATTTACTATAAACCGCAGCAACCTGGTTATCTGTATTATACCTGATTTCGGTGCTATCGCTTAAATCATTTCCGCTTAAAATCTTGACCGGGATGCGGTTCTTCTTCTCATTGGCATAATAAGTGGATTCAAGATGTTTACTGTTTTTAAATACGGATTTCTTTCCTTTAGCGAAGGTATACTGGTATTTGGTGCCGTCTTCCATAGTGACAAAGGAGTCTATATCGTCATTGGGGGAAATAAAGGGAGTATCCTGGCTCGGATCGGCATTGGATGTCATCGTATTAAGTAAATATTTCAATGCAGCAGGTGCAATCTCTCGTTCTCCTGCGTTGGGTAATTTGACCTTTGTCAATACGGGCCATTTTGGATCCCAGGTGTAATTCTTAACCGCATCGCCAGTCTTATCCATAATCATCAATCCGCGTGGATCATAATCGAATTCCCGCACGGTATTGTCGGGAAAAACAATACTCTTTATATGTCCGAATGAATCGGGAGTAATACGAGTTTCCCTCCCGGTGGAATCCTTGACGGAGGTTAAAAATCCATTGGAATCATACCCGAATTCCATAACACTATTGCCGGGATAAATAATGCTTTCGAGCCTTTTACCTGAAGCATCGTAATTATAGGTAATGGTTCGGCCCTGACGGTCTTTCGATTGAGTCATTTTACCGGTGTTGTCGAATACACTGACATGCCCGGAGAATTCGGTAAGGGTATAAATATCAAGAGTGGAGTTATATTCGAGGCGCGGCCATTTTTCTTCATCGGTATTGCGAAATTCGGTTTTGGTGCCGACGGCGAGCACACGGTAAACGGCAGAACCATTATGCGCACTGTTGGATGACGGAAAACCGACCTGATATTTTATATACCGGACAAAACGGGGAGATAAATTTATCATAAACGGCGACCTGATTTTGAAATCCAACGGGTCCACGGGGCCACCGTAAGCAGGATGATGAAGCGTTGGTTTTCCACACCCGCCCCACTCTTCCCAGGTGACTTTATCGAGAGAAGAAGAGATTTTAATATAATCCCATATATTAAAGGCGTTCCAGTACTGGGGAAATTCGAGTCCGACATCCTCGATGAGCCTTTGCTGCCCGAGATCGATGATAAAGGTCTGGTCGAATCCATCGGCAGCGGAAACCTGCTCGAACCTTGCAAAAAGTAAATTCTGCGCATTTTGAGAAACACGGGGAAGGAGCATACTCTCTTTGTTGGTGACATTATCGTTGACACTGGAAACAACAGCCCCATATTGAGCATCTGCATAATTAATTCCTTTTTCAAATTCCCTGTATGAGCCGTTAGCTTCCACAACCACCACTTTTTCTCCATCAAAGTGGAGTTTCTTTAACCCGGAAAGATTCCAGCCTTTCCCGAAGAAAGATTCTTCGTTGGAAATGAGGAAAACATTTTCGTTGCGTTCTTCGGTAAAGTAAGATGATTCAAGAGCAGGTCTATTGGTAGGAAATGCAGGCATTCCTCCCCATCTGTTGGTGGTATAATATTCGCCTTTGTATTTGTTGGTGATTTTTATCGGGATGGGATGATAGCCGGTGCGGCCTTTCCGACCGGAAGGATAAGTCCCGGTTACGACAAGCGCACCCAAACCATAAGCGGGTTGGGTAAGAAAATTGGGGCCAAAACTCATTCCGAAAAACACCACGGGGCAAAGACACGTCACTCC
>Ga0074198_1002319_pt1 | contig 10175 bp, 13 predicted proteins | sample EPASupsiteSAE323_FD_64527 | JGI IMG/M metagenome (GOLD analysis project Ga0074198, IMG submission 64527) | Bioremediated contaminated groundwater from EPA Superfund site, New Mexico - Sample SAE3-23 | ecosystem: Environmental > Aquatic > Deep subsurface > Groundwater > Contaminated ...
GGCGATCCTGAGCGTTTCGTGAAATCATACTTCGGCGATGTTAAAAAAGATGGCCAGCCGGTATACTTCACCGGTGACGGTGCAATCTACGACGAAGAGGGGTACATCACGATCACAGGACGTACCGATGACGTTATCAACGTTTCAGGTCACCGTATGGGAACCGCCGAAGTTGAAGCGGCATGTAAAAAACACCCTAACGTCGCAGAAGTAGCCGTTGTCGGTAAACCGCACGATATCAAAGGTGAGGGGATCTTCGCCTACATCGTTCTCAAAAGCGAAGACACCGTCGGTGAAGAGATGGAGATGGTCAAAGAGATCAACAAAGTGATCATGAAAGAGATCGGTAACATCGCTATCTGTGATGATATCGTTTTCGTTCCGGGCTTGCCGAAAACTCGTTCAGGAAAAATCATGCGCCGTATCCTTCGCTCTATCGCGAAAGGCGATGCGATCACTCAGGATATCTCGACTCTCGAAGATCCGTCGATCGTTGCGACTATCGAAGCGAAAGTCAAAGGGTAATAGCTTTCTTTTTCTCCTTTTTCCCGCTTCGGCGGGAATCCTATAAAATATCCCTCAACTTTTAATTTCTTATTTGTCTTTTCATTGTTTTTTAGCTATTCTATATCTATGAAATAAAACAGGATAATGAGAAATTGATGATTGAAACCAAGCTCATATCTACCAGCCAACTCTCCAAAAAACTTTCTTATCTTCAAGTGTATAAGGATATTTATTGTCTCGATGCCGTTCTTCCGAAGATGCTTTTGGTTGGGGTACAGACGTATTAAATTTTAAAGAGGAAAGTAAATAAGTATGATTGATTTAAGAGATCCAGTTTGGCAATTCTGGGGAGTATTACTTGCATTAGTATCTATTGTGATTCCAATTATAATCTATTTATTGCAACGACAAAAAAAAGCTCTTTCTTACTCTTTAGTATCTACCACCCATTTATTAACTGATCATGAAGAATTTGAAGGGAAACTTCAAGTGCTTTATGAAGGGCAACCGGCACAGAATATCTCATTATTGATTTTAAAATTTATTAATTCAGGTAATGTACCTATTACATCAAATGATTACGAACGTCAAGTATCAATTTTATTGGGTGAAAATTCAAAAATTCTTTCTGCTGTTGTGATTGAAATAGAACCAAAGAATTTAGATGCTGAAGTAATAATAGATGATAATCGTATAAGAATAAAAGAAATTTTACTAAACCCAAAAGATGCAATAACTTTAAAAATACTTGTGAGCGATTTAGATACATTTTCTATCGATGGAAGAATTATTGGTATCAAAGCAATAGATAATTTGGGAAAAGCTAGTAAATTTCAAAAAATATTATTATTCTTATTTAGCATATTATTTATTATAGGCTTCTATTTGCAAGTTAAGCATTCTCCACAGTTTCAGTCCCCACTGCTTCAGTTATCTACATACTACTCTTCATTAGAAGCTAAGTTAGGGCTTATATTGATATCAATTAGTTACATTGGAATTGCAGTTTTGGTTATGATTAAAAAAGAAATTAAAGAAATAGTATCGAAAATATTTTGATTTATAAAAACATTAATAATCATTAGCGGAGAAAAAGATGGAATCTAAAATATTACACGTCGGAATTCTAAGCAAAGCCGATTACATTAAACGCACTATTGCCATCGCAAAAGGGGAGTATAAACCCAAAGTAGATGAACCGAAAGTATGGTTTGAATCGATCAAGTTATTGGTACAGATTCTTAGTAACAAAAAGCAAGAACTTTTGAAAAATATCGTCGAAAAAAATCACAGTTGATATGAGGTTTCCTTGCCTAACAAATATATAGTCGAATTTGTAGAGCTTAAAAATGGGGATCAGCCATTTTTAGAATTTATCGATTCATTGAATGAAGAAGTGCAGGCTGAAATTTTTGCGACGATTGACGATTTTATACATAAGAAAAATAATTCTTTGAAAATCAAAGAAAATCTTTCTAAGGCATTGGAAGATGGAATTTTTGAGCTTAGAACAACATTTGCAGATGGAATTGCACGTACACTTTACTTTTATGTGAGTGGAAAGCGTGTTATAATTACACATGGATTTATAAAAAAGACGCAAAAAACTCCGCGAAAAGAAATAGACCGCGCAAAAGCGCTTCGTTCAGCTCATACAGAAAAGGAGAGCAAATGACGAATTACGAACAATTAAAAGCGAAAAAAATGGAAAATGCAACATTTAAAAGATTTTATGATCTTGCAATGGGGCGAAAAAAACGGGGTATTACCGTTTCGAATAGAAAAATTGGGCGTGTTTTGACTCCTAAAAATCCTTCTCTATCTGATCAGCTAAAAGCTATCTAAAATATTTATTTTCTTCCTCCCGCTTCGGCGGGAAACCTCTCACATTATTTTCCCGTTTACTAAGTCCCCTTATGCCATAATCCCGTACTTACAAGGGAGTTCTTATGGCCGCAGGTTCCACGATCTACAAAGCACAACTCAGTATTTCCGATATGGATCGCAACTACTACGAAACCCATGAGATTACGATAGCCCAGCATCCCTCGGAAACCGATCAGCGTCTCATGATCCGTCTCGCGGCATTTGCCCTCAACGCCAGTGACCGCCTGATTATTACCAAAGGGATAGGGGGAGACGACGAACCCGAGCTGTGGGAGAAAAACTACGGCGGAGAGATCGAGCTGTGGATCGATCTGGGACAGGTGGACGAGAAACGGCTTCGCAAGGCGTGCGGAAGAGCGAAGAGCGTCATCGTTTACACGTATAACTATAAAGCCGCAATAGCATGGTGGAAACAATACGGCTCCACGTTTGCACGGTTTAAAAATCTCCGTGTAATCCATCTGCATGCCGAGGGGATAGAGAAACTGTGCGAGCGTTCGATGTGGCTGCAGTGCAATATCAGCGACGGTGAACTCAGCTTTCACAGTGACTCGGGAGATGTTACAATTATGCAAGAAGAGTGGCAATAATACGTCACGATTCTTCACACTGCTTCGACCTTTATCTCTAAATCCGTTACCTTTGGCTATACTACCTCCTATATTATCTCCATTGACGGATAAACCCATGAAACGAAAAATCGGAAAATTTAAAAGCTCTATCGCTACCCTCGAACTTCAAGACCGCGTATTGCGCGAAAATACCCTTATTCTGGCAGAGCCGGGTTCAGGAAAGACCCATCTTGCCAACAAAATCCGCGAATTTGTCATCGCAGCCGGCATTCCGACGCTGTATCTGGATTTTTCGAATCCTACCCCTGACGAAGTAGAAGAAAAATTCAAAAAAGGGAGCGACTTTCACTACATGTGTTTTGAGGAGAGTGAAGCGTTCAACACCGCTTTGGATGAAGCGATCGCACAGCGCCAGAACATTTACATGGCGGTCAGCCCTTCGTTTTTCGCCAGCAAACGGGAGATCAAAAGTAACCTCTCAAAAATGATGCAAAAGCGCGAACTCTTGGAAAACTATTACTACATCATGCAGGAAATCGCGAGTCTGGAAGGGTTCTATACCAAATTCGAAGACTTTATGTTCTACATCTTCGACCTTGTCAATCTCAAAAAATTCGGTCTTACCTTTTTGGCACAGCCGCATGAGATGTTTGAAAATCCGCGTATCAAACTGCTCTTTTCATTCCTCTTTATCGGGCGCTGTTCAAACGCCTATTATTACAATACGACCGTTTTGCGTTCTATGGAGCCGAATACGTTCTTGTATCAGCACCGGGTAGATAACCGCTCGCTCCTCTTTAACAACATCCAAAGCGATATCGTTTTTATCGACGATTAAATCTCTGCCTTGATTCCCCTCCCTTTTTTAATGATCCTTGCGATGATGCTCTGGGGAGGGGGATGGCCCGCTCTTAAAATCCTCACCGAAAGCGTATCGTGGGAAGTGGCGACATTTTGGCGCTTTGCGCTGATGAGCATCGCATTTCTCCCCGTACTGTGGTGGCACAAAAAATCGATTCATCTCTCATATCGGGCATTTGGCTGGGTTGCTCTCAGCGGCTTTTTGAATGCGCTGTTTATGGCCCTCTCTTTTTGGGGAGTAGCGGCTGGGACTGCCGGAGCGGGAGGGGTGATTATCACGACGCTCAGTCCGGTCATCACGGTAGGAATCGCCGTGGCATTTTTGGGCTTTAAACCCTCACAGCGCCATGTTACGGGGTTAATGATCGGATTGGTCGGCGGGGCGGTGATGCTTCAAATCACTAACAGCGATCTGCTTTTTCACGGGGGGACTCTCATCTTTCTCCTCAGTGCGTTGGTTTGGGCCGTTTTGACCCTGTCCGCGCAGCGCTCCCATCTGCATCTCGATCCGATCCACTATACCTTTTTTCTGGGGCTTATCGCTACCGTTTTTATGTTTTTTATAGCCTATCCTCTAGGAATCGGAAGCGTCTTTAACCAAGACCTCCGTTTTTGGGGCGCATTGCTGTATCTGGCGGTATTGGGCCAAACGGTCGCTTCGAGTATCTATTTTATCGCTTCGGGGGCAATGGGATCATCGAAAGCGAGTTCGTATATGTTCCTAGTGCCGGTCAGTGCGCTGGGGACGAGTTATCTATTATTGGGCGAAATACCCTCGTTGACGTTGATTTTAGGGGGGCTTATCAGTATTGCTGCCGTTTATCTAATCAACAATCCTCTGCGAGGGGATTTGTCTTAATCCCCTAAAACAGGTATAATTCGCTAATTTTTTTGAGTTAAGGCAGAGGAGCATACCGTATGGGAAGAGCGTTTGAATATCGTAAAGCGGCAAAAATGAAGCGCTGGGGAAATATGTCGAGAGTATTTCCTAAACTGGGCAAAATCATCACGATGGCGGCAAAAGAGGGCGGATCAGATCCCGATATGAACCCGAAACTCCGCAGTGCAATTTTGACCGCTAAAGCGCAGAATATGCCCAAAGACAATATCGACGCGGCAATCAAACGGGCGACCGGAAAAGATGCGATTACCCTCACGGAAGTCAATATCGAGGGGAAAGCTCCTCACGGTGCATTGATCTTTGTTGAATGTGCGACCGATAACAATACCCGTACCGTTGCGAATATCCGCAGTTATTTCGGAAAAGCCAAAGGTGAGATGCTCAACAACGGGTCTTTGGAATTTATGTTCAGCCGCAAAGCGGTATTCAGTTTCCCGACACCGGAAATGGATCTCGAAGAGCTTGAATTCGCATTGATCGACGCGGGGTTGGAGACACTCGAAGAAGAAGAGGGTGAAGTGACGGTATACGGTGATTACACCGCATTCGGTACCCTCTCGACGGCACTGGAAGAGTTAGGGATCGTCCCGACCAAAGCGGCATTAGAGCGTATTCCGAATACGACGGTTGAATTTACCGACGAACAGATGGTCGATATCGAAAAACTGATCGACCGTATTGAAGAGGACGATGACGTCCAAGCCGTTTATACCAACATCGGTTAAAACTCCTCTTTTCTCCCCTCGGGGATTCCCCTTAAATGTCACATCATTATCACAAATTATAATATCTTTTGCTATACTTATTAGGTAATAGTTATTGAACAGGAGAAAGAATGAGATTTTTACCGTCCGCCAAAGCGGCTCTTTTGGCATGTGCGCTGATCGGTTCTGCGGCAAATGCAAAAGAGTTTAAAGTGCTCCCGATTTTGGATAAAAACTTTTGTCCGAATATTCAAGTCGGTGTATCAATGGGGTATATGAACCTGAAAAATGTCAGTGCGGCAGGTATGACGAAAGGGATTGAAATTTCTCTTGACTGCCCCGTTTTTACCCTTCCGTGGGATAATCTTAGACAGCAAATCATGTTAAACCATTTTAACAGCGACGGCGTAGAGATGACGAATCTCGAGTTTAACCCTTATTATCTCATTACATTGGACAACAATGTAGAGTGGGGATTCGGTCCCGGGTTCGGAGTTATTTTTTCGGATGCGCGGAAAGACGATACGGTATTTACCCTGCAAGCCGGAACCGGTTTAAAATACAATATCAGCAAGAGCGTCTATACGGGTGCGGATGTCCGGTATCAATGGACGCAAAAAGCGGAGCTATCCAGCGGTTATAAAGAAGACCTGGATAACTATCGTGCACAAGTTAAAATCGGATACCGATTCTAAAGACCTCTTAATGCTCTCCCTTTCAGCGGGAGAGAGTCATTCAGCCGCTTTTTCGTTTCCTGCGGGTTTTGCATGATGGATTTTACCGTCCAGCAGCAGTGTTTTTGCAAAATGGGCTTTTGTCCCTGAAGGGAAATGGGGATCTTTGAGGAGTACCGATATTTTCTTGCTTCCGTTTCTCTGAATAAGGCGGCGCAGTGTCCCCTCTCCCATCGCATAGGCAAAATCTGCCAAATACCAGCTTCCGAATTGTTGTTTCAAACTTTTGATATAGCGTATCGCCGCATCGGTTGAACGGTCGGCATCGAGCCTCTCATCATTGTTTTTGGTTACACACAGCCCGAAATTTCGGGCACTTTGTTTACTAAACTGCCATAAGCCGGCTGTGCCGTAGCCGCGGGAAGATGGATTAAATTTGGATTCGGAATAAGGAATCAGGGAAAAGAACAGGGGAATTCCCTCTTTTTCAAATTTGGCTTCGATGCGTTGATACTCTTCGGTCGTCGCAAGATAGCGTTTATACAATGGAGATATGGTTCCGCGATAGTTATCGAGCGTATTGTCCAATACGGAAGTATCCAGAAGGGTCTCCTCGCTTTGGAGCGATAGGAGAGAGAGATTGATGGCTTCGACGTCACTGCGCCCGTACAGGATGAGTGAACAAAAGAGAATGGAAATTAAGAAAGAAAATTTCATCAGACTAAAGACGGTTAAAAAGGGATCCGGGTATACAAACCGACGAAATTTCCGTTCATCTTATCTTGGCTTACGACAGGCGTCAGAAGGTATTTATCCGTAATGACAGCCCCAAGTGCCGATCCGGCGGTATGCGCGGCAATATCCAATAGGTTTCCCCCCCAGTTTCCGTGTTGAGCCGATGCTATCATCTCTTCGATGGCGAATCCTACACTGCTTATTCCGAAACCGAACATCGCGCGATCATTGGGATAGTAGTGATCCCCCACCGCCGTCAATGCACCGGCAATGGCAACACCTCCGCCGAAATGGCTTATTTCGCTGTTAAAACTTTCATTTGCCGTAAGAATTGTCGTAAAAAGCAGTGAGATAAGGATAAGTTTTTTCATTTTTTTCCTTTTGGAACTCTATTAATTATTATAGTATATTGATTATTGTTTTTCATATTGGATTATTGTATTTTAGTTGCGGTTAAGAATAGATACTCTTTTCCGGTTACCGTGACCCGAAATTTCTTTTGCTGCAAATATTTTTTGCAGTAGTAGATGTCTTTGACGAGGATCGACATTTCCGAATAGGGATAGTTGGGGGCTTTGGCTCCGTAGATCATCTCTCCGTCCATCCAGCGGCAGTTTGGAAATCCCAAAATAAGCGATCCCTCTTTGGTAAGGTATTCTTGGACTAAAGACATAAAAAGAGGTTTGAACTCCAGAGTACTGCTCTGGAGCGTTCCGATTGTAATAATGAGGTCAAAGCGCCCTAAGCAAAGCGATGCGAGATCGTTAATGTCATGGACGTAAAAGGTCGCGTTTCCTTCGTTGAATTGCTCACGCGCAACGCTGATGGCGCTGTGCGAATGATCGATCCCGACAAGGGAGAGATTCATATACTGTTCATGCGGAAGGATGCGGCGGATCAGATCGAACTCTTCCCCCGTATTGATCCCCAGATTGAGAATCCGCAGCCGCTCGCCGACACGGACGTTTCTCAGTGCGCGCAGATAGGCACTTAAAAATGCGGGTTCTTCATTTTTATGCACTCGTGCAAAGGACGAATCGGTACCGTATTTCTCTTCGCTCAAAACAGCATGATGAAATGAGTCGTTGAGGTCGAGTTTCTCATAGGTGATCGCAACGGTATGCTCGCTGAGGGGTTTAGGGGTCAACATACGGCAAAACAGGAGTTCTCCGAGATCGCTGAGGGCTTTATAGCTGCGGTAGAGGTAGGTGATGCCACCCAGAGTAATCTTTTCTCCGGCGTAGCACCCTTGCCGAATATCCGGATTGAGAACTTCGAAGGTGATCTTGTCGGAATGCTTGAGCGACTCCTGCGCCCAGGAGAAGATGTCGACCATAGCGTCACTCGAAAAAAGTTTCATTATGCCGTGGCTACAGTGTTGCACGAAGCGATTTTATTCGGAAGCAGGGGAATATGCGAAAGCCAAAAATCTCTGTTTTTTGGGGTCAAATGGGATTGGGAGAGATCGGGAATAACCTCTTTTTGTTTGGCTTTTTTGAGTAAATTGCGCAGCTCCGTATCGATGCCGAACAGTTCGCAGTAGGCGATGATGCCGGCGCAAAAAGCTTCGCTATCCGTTTTGAGGAGTTTTTTGAGCTGCACGTGATAGGCCGTTCGCAAGATGTCTCCTATCCGTCCGTATCGATGCGGGAGATCAAAAAGATCGCCCAGCTCGTTTTTGATGTAGGAAGTATCTCCTTTAATAGCGTATTGTTCGGCTAATGAGAGTTTTTCATTCCATTGTGTATTGAGCTCTTCTCCCCACGGAAGCATCAACAGTTCGTGGTGGTTATCGATAAGGTGATAAGCGGAACGCAACTGTTCATGGGTGAGGGCCCGATGCAAATTTTTGGCTAATGAATAGAGTTTTTTGAGCTGAAGATATTCGGATTCGTATTGGACGACATCTTTCAGTTCGTTCAAAAACAGTTCCGCCTGCTCAAATGAGCGTTCATTGAGCGCTTTAATAGTGGCACCCACGATCTCTCCGGTCTCTTTGATGAAATTTTGGTAGGAGGGGAATTTTCGAAGCAGAGGAAAACTCACCGTGAGATTGCGCAATTGGTAATAATTTTTGGTTTGAATCGCTTTGGAATAGATTTTAAGAACGGCAGAATTTTGTAGGAGCAACAGGATAAACGGCCGTTTGGAACTGACCGTCGTAAACAGGTGAAGTTCCTCTTGAATCTCCCGCTCTTTATTAAGAAACATCAGTCTTTGGGCATTCATAAATTTTTCAGCCCACAGTTTTTCCGCTTGCTGATAAACCGGAGTCTCTTGCAAAAGAGGGTATTGTTCGGCATGGCCGTAAAAAGCCGCTAATTTTTTTTGCTCAAAAAGATTGGTAAAACGGTCCATAAACGAGTAGACTTGAAATACCTCGGCTATCTCTTTCGCCTTTGCGGTTTTGAACGGTTCCAACACGAGTTTGGCATCTGCGATCAATTTTTGGGTCAGATACTCTTTCGCTTTTTTTAAATGTTCGCCATAAATCGACTCGAGTTCTTTATACAGGTCGCTTTGCAGCAGCAGCGGCTCATTCGTGCAATAAAGATAAGCCTCGGCGTACTCTTGGTCCCGAATCAGTTTTTCAAGATGCTCAAACGGCTGAAGATCGAATTTCAGGAGTTCTTTGTTTTGGTTCGCGGCGATTAGCGTATTGTCGCGGTCGAGTACGCATAAAGCGCTCAACGGCCCGTCTAGCTCAAGGTAACGTTCCTGAATAACTTTAAAAGTATCCCCGTTTATGAGGGTGATATACGGCAAATCGGAAGCGACGATCATATACGGTTCCGGCCCTATCCGCTTCAAAAATCGGATGTTTTTATGGGATGTTCCGAGCCGTTGATTCGGAACACTCCCTTTTTGATCGATTTTGATCAACGTCCCTTCCTGATTTCCGGTGATTATGGTATCGGCGTTATAAATCAGCAGAGCGGTATTTTTCAAATAGCCCGGTGTGAAGCGCTTTAAAAACGTTTGGGTACGGTAATCGGTTACCACAATGCTTCCGCCGTATCCGGTCGTGGCCAACGTCATCCCCTCAAACGTCAATGCCGAGACATAATTCGTTTTCGGTTTCGTATAGGCACTGGTGTATTCGGGAAAAGAGTGAAGTCTGGAAATCAGGGTATTGGAATCGCACCGCCATAACAAAACCCGTCCATGATCGGTTCCGCAGACGAAATACTGGCCGTCGGGAGAAAAAGAGATAAAGGTCGGCGTCTGTTGGTCGAGATCATATTGGTTGATGACTTTTTTTTGATTCAAATCGATCAGATTGAGGGCTGAGGCTTTATCGCTCCCGAAAAGGAGACGATTGTTGTGCGAGTCA
>Ga0074198_1002325_pt1 | contig 10150 bp, 11 predicted proteins | sample EPASupsiteSAE323_FD_64527 | JGI IMG/M metagenome (GOLD analysis project Ga0074198, IMG submission 64527) | Bioremediated contaminated groundwater from EPA Superfund site, New Mexico - Sample SAE3-23 | ecosystem: Environmental > Aquatic > Deep subsurface > Groundwater > Contaminated ...
CACCTGAAATTGCAAAAAAAATCGGTTGTAAAATTGTTGATTTGGAAACTTGTTTGAAAGAAGCGGATATTGTGACGTTACATGTGCCATCAATTCCAGAAACTTTCCATTTGGTTAACAAAAAAAATATTAAATTAATGAAAAAAGGAAGTTATTTGATAAATACTTCGCGAGGTCCAGTGGTGGAAACGGAGGCAATAGTCTTTGGTTTAAATAATAAAATTTTGGCTGGAGCAGCCTTGGATGTGACAGAAGATGAGGCAATGGTGGAAAGTATGAGTGTGGTGATGAGTAAAAAAATTACCAAAGATGAATTACAAGATGTTTTGAGTTTCCATTTGCTTCGAGATAGAGACGATGTGATTTTTACACCACACAATGCCTTTAATACCAAAGAGGCGATTGGAAGAATTGTGGGGACAACAGTAGAAAATATTAAAAAATTTATGGAGGGGAATTAATAATTAAATTAAAAATATGAAAACTGTAATAATTTGTGGTGGTGTTGGTTCAAAAATGTGGCCAATGAGTCGAGCCACGATGCCTAAACACTTTTTACCATTGATTAATGGTAAATCTTTATTTCAATTGAATTACGAGGCCTTAAGGAAGAAATTTGGTCCAGAGAAAATATTTTTACAAACTAATGAAGTGCAAGCCAAGATTGCCAAAAATTTAATTCCAGAAATTATTGATGAAAATATTTTTGTTGAACCAGAAATGAGAAATCAAGGTCCAGCAACTGGTTTTGCAGCGGCACAATTAATTAAAAGAGGATTTGGAGATGAGCCTTTTATTTTAGTTCAGGCAGATGTTTTAAGAGAACCGGATGAAAAGTTTTTGGATATGATTGGTGAACAGGAAAAATTGGGTAGGGCTGGTGATAAATATATTACTGGGGGATTTGTGCCACAGTCGATTGTGAGAGGAGTGGATTATTTAGTAAAAGGAAATTTGGTGAGTGAGGAAAATGGAGTAAAAATTTTTGAAGTTGCCGATTATATTGATAGAACAGAAGAAGAGAAAATTAAGCAATATCTAGGAACGGATAAATTATTGTTGCATGCTAATCATACTTCCATGACACCGAATAATTTATTAAAAATGTATCAAAAATATAAACCAGAGTGGTATGAACCCTTAGTAGCAATTGCCAATAATGGTGATGTGGTGAGTGAATATGGCAAAATGCCAAAAGCAGGAATAGAAGAGGTGACTAAGTTGGTTTATAAAAATGGGGAAGCATTAGTAGTAGAATTACCCTTTAATTGGGTTGATTTTGGAACATGGGAGTCGGTAGCCAATTATATGAATGAAAAAGGAACATATAAACCAGAGGATGTTTTAGAGTTGGAAGGTAGTAAAAATTTTGTTTACAGAAAAAATAAAAAATATGTGGCAATGATAGGAGTTGATGATTTGGTGGTGGTGGACACTGAGGATGCATTGTTGATTATGAAAAAAGATAGGAGTGGAAGAGTGGGTGAGATAGTGGATACTTTGAAGGCAGAAAATAGAAATGAATTAGTCTAGTTTTAAAATGACCATTTTTTGAGGGGGAAGTTGAACAATATATTGTATCTGATTTTAAAAAGAAATTCATTGAAATGTTTTTATTGATGAATAGAATGGTGATATGAAATTTGTTTTTATAACTGGTGGAGTGGTTTCTGGTTTAGGAAAAGGGGTGGTTTCAGCATCAATTGGGATGTTGTTAAAAGCCTCAGGTTTTAAAGTGAACCATATTAAAATTGATCCTTATTTAAATATCGATGCGGGAACGATGAGGCCAGCAGAGCACGGAGAAACTTTTGTGACGGCTGATGGGGGTGAAATTGACCAAGATTTAGGTAATTATGAAAGATTTTTAGATCAAGATTTTTTAAAAGAGAATAATATTACCTCGGGAAAAGTTTATAAAAAAATAATTGAAGATGAAAGAGCTTTTAAGTATGGGGGACGAGATGTGGAAATGATTCCGGATGTACCAAATGAAGTAAAAAGAAGGTTTTACGAAATGGAGAGAGGTTATGATTTTGTAGTAGTAGAAATTGGTGGAACTACTGGTGATATTGAGAATTTGCCATTTTTATATGCAGCCAGAGAAGTTGGCCGGGAAAGAGAAGCAATGTACGTGATGGTGTCGTATGTTCCTTTTTTAAGAAATGTGGGTGAATTGAAAACCAAACCAACTCAGCATGCAATTTCAGAATTAAGGTCAACTGGAATTATGCCAGATATTTTGATTACCAGAAGCGAAACTGGATTGGATGAACCAAGATTAGAAACTTTGGCAAAAAGATGTTTTTTGGACAATGATTCGATTTTTGATGATCCGGACTGTGAATCAATTTATGACGTACCATTGATTTTAGAAAAACAGGGGCTGATGAAGAAAATAAGAAAACATTTTAAAATAAAGGGACATAAAACTGATTTAACTAAATGGAAAAGAATGGTTTCAAAAATGAAAAAACCTCGTAAAAGTGTGACAGTAGCTTTGGTGGGAAAATATGTAAAATCGGGAAATACTAATCATAAGGATGTTTATGTTTCAGTTCTGGAAGCATTAAAACATGGAGCGATTGCCAATGACATAAAAATAAAAATCAAACCAATTGATTCAAATAATTTTAAAGTTGAGGAATTAAAAGATTGTAGTGGAATAGTGGCACCACAAGGGTGGGGAACTAGAGGAATAGAAGGAATTATTAAAGCAATAAAATTTTCTAGAGAAAATAAGATTCCATTTTTAGGCCTTTGTTTTGGAATGCAAATGGCGGTAACCGAGATCGCCAGAGATTTGGCTAAATTAGATGGGGCAAATTCGATTGAAGTGGATGCTAAAACTAAATATCCAGTAATACATTTAATGTCAGAACAAGAGGAATATTTGAAAAAACATCAATATGGAGGAACAATCAGATTGGGAAATTGGCCATGTGAAATTAAAAAAGGAACTTTGCTGGAAAAAATTTATGGCAAAAATTTGGTGGAAGAAAGACATCGACACCGATATGAATTTAATAATGAATATCGAGAAATTTTAGAAAAAAATGGGTTGGTAATTTCGGGTACTAGCCCGGATGGAAAGTTAGTGGAAGCAATTGAATTGTCACCAAAAGATCATCCGTTTTTTGTGGCAACCCAATTCCATCCGGAATATAGAAGCCGACCGTTAAGCCCGCATCCAATTTTTGTGGCGTTTTTGGAAGCGATTAAATAGATTTGTAATAAATAACACTATTGACGAGTGATGATTTTGGTGGTTTGATTAAATTAGATTATTAATTAAAAAGAATATGCCTAAAAAAGCTGTTGCAAAAAAACCTGTTAAAAAAGCTGTCAAGAAAAGTAGTTGTGGATGTGGACCTAGCTGTGGTTGTGGTTGTAAATAAAATATTTGAGAACTAAAAAGCCCCGCGGAAGCGGGGCTTTAAGGTTTTAAAATAAAAGATTTATTTTAATTCAACTTGAGCACCAGCGGCTTCTAATTTTGCTTTAGCATCATTAGCAGCATCTTTTTTCATGGTACCAAGATCAGCTGGACAGGCATCAACCATGTCTTTAGCTTCTTTAAGACCGAGTTCTGGTTTGAATTCTCGGACAGCTTTGATGACGGCAATTTTATTAGCGCCAGCAGAGGTAATAACAACATCAAATTCAGTTTTTTCTTCAGCAGCAGGAGCAGCGGCACCATCAGCAGGAGCAGCGGCTATAGGAGCAGCGGCAACAGCTTTGACATCAAATTTTTCTTCGAGAGCTTTAACTAATTCGGAAAGCTCGAGAACTGAGAGTTCAGCAACAGAATCGATTATTTTTTCGATTTTTGCACTTACTTTTTTTTCTTCTGACATAATTTTTTTAATTTTTAATTAATAATAAATAATTTTTATTTTTGTTTTTCAGACAAGGCTTTAAGAGTTAAAACCAATTGAGTTTGGTTAAAACGAAGAGCATAAGCCAATCTTTGGAGAGGGTTGGCAAGACCACCAACAAATTGGGAGATAAGAGTGTTTTTGGAAGGCAAACTTAAAAAAGTTTTTAACTCATCGAGAGATAAAAGTTTTTTATCATAAATACCGTATTTGAAACTGGTTTTATCTTTGGCACTGTTGACTTTGTCGATTTCTTTTAGAGGGGCAATTTCGTCTTCATTACAATAAGCAATAGCAGTTGGACCAGTTAATTCTTCTGGTAATTTGATACCTAATTTTTCGAGAGCCCTGGTAATTAAAGAGTTTTTGACGACTTCAATTGAACCGCCGACATTTTTTATATTAGCTCTAAGATCAGTGGTATCAGCGGCGTTTAATCCTTGATATTGAACTAAAGCAGCAGACTTAGCTTCACTAATTTTTTTAGCAACTTCTTCAACTTGATTGATTTTTTGTGTAGTTGGCATATTTTGTATTTTTAAATAAGAATGGCCTCGAAGATCGAGGCGCAAATAAAACAAATAAATTGTTTTGCCTCGGCTGGACTTATTTGAGTGCCGGCTGTCTTCGGTTGATGGGGTTATTTTATCAATTAGTGTTGGTTTTGTAAATAGATTGATTGGGCAAATTAGAGCCCGAGGTGTAGTTGAATATAAAATTCAAAAACGCCTCGGGCTTGGGAATCAAAATCAGTTGAAAATAAAAAGTGATCAATTGTCTTTTTGATAGAGGGCATTTCGGATAGCATCACTGGGAAGACTGAATAGAACTAGACGTTTTTTAGTGATGGAAGTGAAGAAGCCGGAAAATTTGGGATCATTAATGAATCCAATTATTTTTTTTTCGCAACAAGACCAACAGATGTCGGGTAAAACCTTTTGTTGTTTGTAACAGAATTTGAAAGCGGGTAGAAAATTATCAGAGATTAATATTTCAGGATCTTTGATTCGGAGAACGTCTTTATAGATACTGTCTTTAAGAAGTTTGATTCGGTTTGGATCAGACCCTCCTATTAACTCTTCAAACTTTGAAAGAAGAGTCATGGATTGGATAGGTGGTTTTACTAAGGGAGATACTTGACGGGGTTTTTCGCTTTTCTTCTCATGGCAAATATAAGTTTGCATACAAAGTCTCCTTTTCCTTTTTATTTTTCGAGCAAGTGCTCGGTTTAGACACGAATTAATGTCCAAGCCGAGCACTTGCTCAACTGATTTGATTTTAAAAGTACGTAAGTGGAATGCAAATATTCCACCTTATTTAGATAATTGGTATTTTAATCAGATTCATAAATTTGTCAAATTTAAAGTTTGGTTAGTTATAATGTAAGGATAAAAAGATGAAAAAAATTTTAATTACTATTTTTTTGGTGGTAATAATATTAGGGTTTTGGGCCTGGGCGGATGGGTGGTGGGTTCCAAAAGAAGATAAAAAAATGATTTCTGCTGCGAGTGCAGGTGTGGGAATAACGGCGGTAGAAAAAAATGTTGGTTATTTGGCACAATATAATTTTGAAAATTTAAAAATAAGAATAAATAAAGCATCAGAAATTAAAACAATAGGTCGGGTTTTAACAGTGGTGGAAGCTAGAAAAGAACTGGTAAAAAGGGGAGATTTAGAAGGAAAAACTTTTGATTTCGAAAGTAGAGCAATTAATTTTGAAAGTAATGGAAAAAAAATAAGTGGAATGATGAATTTGCCAGTGGGGTATAAAAATAAAAAATCGCCGGTGATTATTATGATTAGAGGTTTTGCTGATAGTGAGGGGTATTTTATTGGTTCTGGTAGTTGGAAAGTGGCGGATGAACTGGTTAGAAATGGGTTTGTGACAGTGAGTTTAGATTTTTTGGGATTTGGTTTATCCGATGGTGAATCAAAAGATATTTTAGAGGCGAGATTTGAGAAGCCAATGGGAGTGTTGGATTTAATTGAATCGGTTAAAAAAATAGATTTTGTAGATCCGGATAAAATTGGAATTTGGGCACACAGCAATGGTGGGCAGATTGCAATTTCTGTTTTAGAGATTACCAGTGGTAATTATCCGACAGTTTTATGGGCGCCGATGACTAATCCTTTTCCAAATAGTGTTTTAGACACAATAGATGAAAATAGCGAATCGGGAAAAATTGTAAAAACCAGAATTGATGACTTTGAAAAAGAATACGACAGTAAACTTTATTCGATTGATAATTTTTATGATTGGATAGTGGCACCGATTTTGATTCATCAGGGAACAGCGGATGTATGGTGTAAAGTAGAATGGCAACAAGACTTGCAAAATAGATTGAGAGATTTGGGGAAAGAAGTAATTTTGGATATTAAGGAGAGAAATGATCATAATTTAAAACAAGATTGGGATAAAGTTGTTGAACAAGATGTAAGATTTTTTAAAGAAAAGTTTGGTATAATTGAGTAGATATTTATGAAATTATATTTTGTAGCATCTGCCAGATTGGTAGATATTGATCCAAAATTGTATTCAAGGATGTATTCGTGTTTATCGACTGAAGGAAAAATGGTTAGTGATAAAGTGATGAGATGGGTGAAAACGGGTGTGAGAGATATGAGCGGGGTACCACAGAAAATAAAAAGAGAAAATTATATCCAGTCAATTGATTCAGTTAAAAAAGCGGATATTGTAATAATGGAAGTTTCGGGACACAGTATGTCGATGGGTTATTTGATTAGTAATGCTTTGGAGATGAATAAACCAGTGATTGCTTTACACAAAAAAGAACATGTGCCGGTTTTTATTAAAGGTATTAATGATCCAAAATTGATAATTTCAGAATATGATAGTGAAAATGTAGAACAGGTAATAAAAGGGGCATTAAAGAAAGCAGATAGTTTGATCGATGTGAGATTTAATTTTTTTGTTAATCCAAGAATTTTGAATTATTTAGATTGGGTAGCACAAAAAAGAATGCAGCCACGATCAGTGTTTTTGAGAAATTTGATTGAACACGAGATGAAAAAGGATAAGGAATTTAGAGCTTAAATTTGGTTTTGACTTTGAGCCAGTAGGGTGATTGACGGCAGAGTTTTTTAGAATCTTTTGGGTTTTTCAAAATTGATTTAACTAATTCTTCAAGAAAGATAATATTTTGAGAACCTTTAACTAAAATGGTTTCGCCACCTTTAATTTCGTCTTTTAAAAATTCAGCGGCTTGCCACCAATAGGTGAATTTTTTGGATTTGTCACCAAAATATTTTTTGGTTTCTGGTCCAACACTGATAACTAAATCAGCCGATTTAATGGCTAAATCGTAAATTTTTTGATGTTCTTCTTGACTGGAATTACCGAGTTCTCGCATATCACCAAGGACGGCTATTTTTTGGGTTTTGAAAGTGGTTAAAAATTTTAAAAGTTCAGTGCAAGCAATAGGAGAAGAATTGTAAGAACTGTCAATAATGGTAGTGTTTTTAATGCCATCTAAAATTGAGGAACGGGAGGGAGGCAGCACAAAATTGGTTTGAATGTTTTTGATGGCTTCGTTATAATTGATATTGAAAATTCTGGCTAGGCTGAGGGCGGCCCCAAAACTGATTTGATAAATGTCGGGAAGATAAAAATTATCAAATTTAATTTTGGTGGGAGTAATATTAAGAATATTTTTATTTTGGGTGTATTTTTTGACTAATCTATCTTGGTGGTTAATGATGGCCGTTTTAGCAGAATTAACCATTTTAGCTTTTTCTTGAGCAATTTGGTCAAGATTTTTAAAATTTACCAAATGAACTGAATTAACATTGAGAAAAATGGCGATGTTGGGTTGAGCAACAGAAAGAAGAAAGTCCATATTTTTAGGCCAAGCGGGAGAATCAACACCCATTTCTAGAATTAAAATATCGTAGGATTGCCAATTAATTAATAGTTTAATTGGGCAAAGAAAAACTATTTTTAACCAGGACAGAAGATTATAATCAGTGATTTTAAGACCAATAATACTAAGAGGTAGACCGGATTCAGAATTGTAGCCATTGTTGGTTTTAATTTTGAAATGAGAGGAAAGAACGGCTTGACAGGCAAAAAGGGTAGAGCTTTTACCAGCAGAGCCAGTGATACCGACAATATCTAATTGTCTTTTTTTTAATTTTTGTATAAATCTAACTTTGGAAAGTTGGAGTCGGGCAAAAAATTTAAGATAGTTTAAAACCAGATTGGAAATATTTTTTTTCACTTATATATTTTATCAGGTCGGCGATTTATTTTTTTAATCTTGGCTTTTAATTCAACAATAAAGTCGTTATTAATTTTTGATGAAAAGTTAGGAAATGCTTTTATAAGACGGGTAATTTTTTTATTAAGACCAATACGACGACTAATTTTTTGAGAAATGATTTTTTTGAATTGGAGAAGATCATTAAAAGTGTCGGTGGCATCGATGATGAAATAGGCCATAAAAATAAAAACTCCAATTAAACCAATATATTCGGAAAGAAAACCGACCAAAGGAATAACATGAGGATGAATGAATGTTAAAACTAAAGCCGATAAAATTCCCCAGTAAAAAGAGTATTCAAGACAGATTCGGCCTTGAATATTGAATGGTTTATCAGAATAGTCCCACCAAGTTATATTAAAAAATTTCTCAAAAAAGAAACTGGTTATAAATTCAATAATCGAGGTGATGATTATAGACATAATAAAAAAAAGAAAAAAATTGAAGTGGAAAGGGAAGATTAATAAAATAATAGCTAGAGCTCCGCTTCCATAAATAGGACTAAAAGGTCCATCTAAAAAACCCATATTAATAAATTGTTTTTGACCGATGGAAACAAATGTAGTTTCGGTTATCCAGCCCAAAAAAGAATAGAGAATAAAAAAATAGAAAATATTTAAAAAGGTCATGTATATGATTTTATCAAAAAAAGGGCGGACACATTGGCCCGCCCTTACAAAAAATATAGCTTATTTTTCAATAATAATTTTTACTGATGGGCCAATGGTGGCACAAAGGACTAATTTTTTAATTTTATTGGCTTTAATGACTTTAATAAGTTCTTTAATATTGTCAATAATTTCTTCATCTTTTTGAGAAATTTTACCGACAATGGTATGAAGAACAGGAGCTTTCTTTTCAGTTTTTAAAATGGTTTTAGCGACCGAAAGTCTTTTAAGAGATTCCTCTGGTTTGTCAGTTAAAGTACCATCTTTTGGATTTGGCATTAAACCTTTTGGACCAAGAGTTCTAGCCAAAGGTAATAATTTAGGCATGGTAGCTGGAGTGGCGATTAAAATATCAAAATCGATTTTGCCATCTTTAATTTCAGCTAAAATAGTGTCATTTAAAATAACAACCTTTTTACTACTAGTTTCAAAATGAGGAAAATTAATTTCACCAATATTACCAATATCAGAAATAGTGACGTGAGCTTCAACTTTACCTTCAAATTTGGAAAGAGAAGTGTCTTTGACTAATTTAACAGCTTCGGCAAGAGAATAATATTTATTAACATCAACTTTAGCCTTAGCAGCTGAATATTTTTTGGATCGCTTTTTAGCAACTTTAACGGTTGCAGCGACTTCTTGTGGAGTTTCTGAAGTTTCAACTTCTTCAACGGCCTTTTGAGTATCGTCAGTTTTGACAATCTCTTCCACTTTAGTTTTTTCTTTAGCTTTTTTAGCTTTGTTTTCTTGAGTGGTTTTGCTCATATTTTTATTTTAATTATTAATTATTAAAGGAATTAACTCTTTTATCTCTTGAGAGAAACGCTTATTCAACGATTTCGACACCCATAGATTTGGCAGTGCCCATAACAGATCGTTTGGCAGCTTCTAAATCTTTGGTGTTTAAGTCAACGATTTTGTTTTTGGCAATTTCTTCAACTTGAGCCATGGTTAACTTGGCGACTTTTTCGCGGCCTGGAGTGACAGCACCTTTGGTAGCACCAGTTATTTTTTTAATCATGTCAGTAACAGGTGGTTTCTTGATAATAAATTCGAAAGAACGATCATCGAAGATAGTGATGACAGAAGGAATAAGACTACCGCGCATTTCTTTGGTTTTTTCATTAAATTCATTACAGAAATCCATGATCTTAATACCATGAGGACCAAGAGCAGTACCGACTGGAGGGGCTGGATTAGCACTTCCGGCAGGAATAGTTAATTTAACGATTGTTTTTATTTTTTTAGCCATATATTTTTATAATTCTTTACTAACTTGTAAAAAGTCGAGTTCGACTGGAGTTTCGCGCTCAAAGATAGCACA
>Ga0074198_1001154_pt1 | contig 10138 bp, 10 predicted proteins | sample EPASupsiteSAE323_FD_64527 | JGI IMG/M metagenome (GOLD analysis project Ga0074198, IMG submission 64527) | Bioremediated contaminated groundwater from EPA Superfund site, New Mexico - Sample SAE3-23 | ecosystem: Environmental > Aquatic > Deep subsurface > Groundwater > Contaminated ...
CATCACAGTTAAATGGATATCATTTCAGGGTGTGAATATCCGCTTTCTCTTTATGATAGAGCAGGTACAGCACAACAAGGAGAACCGGGAGCAGGAGATCAACCCACAGTACCCCGCCGATATTATTGGGCGATATGTCTCCATGCACAACGAACTCGTATACATGGCCGAGACCGGCACCGAACAGGAAAAGTCCCCCGCCAATGATAGTAGCAAGCCAGAAATGATCCCGGTACTTCAGGCAAAGGATACCGACAATTCCGATTGCTGCATCCCACATGCCCACTTCCCGCTGGAAGGGACTACCGGTTGGCCATCCGATCGATTCAGCTACCTGGTCTGCAAAGAACAAGTGGCCGATTCCCCCCCAGAGCAGGGACAGACCCAGCCCGATGGCAAGCTGCCACATCAGGAAAATTTCCAGTTTGCGGTGGGTATCTGCGGTTTTTTTCTCATTATTAATTTGTACAAGGGCAACGAGAGCTCCAAGAAGCGGGAAGAGGAGCGGCCAGAGAATTTCCATAAGATCCATGATACGGATCTTTTGCCATATGATAATTTAAACATGTCATCATTCAAAAAGAAATATCCTGAATTGACAAGAGAACAGTATCAGATAAAAAAAGAGGATTATACCGGAAGAACCCGGTTGCCATAAATTTCATTGATTACCTGGCCAACGCCCATGTAAAGCGCAAGTAAACCGGCAATCAGACCGGCAAATCCGCCCAGGGTAAGGATGAACGGGTTTCCCGTGAGTTGTGCTGCAACCAGCAAAAGTGCCAGGAGCAGGACCATAAAGAGGGTAAATGCCAGAAGGCGGTGCATCTTTAAGGTGCAGATAAACAGGCCAAAGATAAGAAGCGTCCATACCCCAAGGAATGCTGCGAGATCAACCGGGCCGGGCGCTTTTGCAAGGCCCAGAGCGGGAAGCATCATGAGTGCAGCAAAAGAGATCCAGAAAAATCCGAAACTGCCAAACGTGAGCATGCCAAACGTGTTGTTCTTCTTCCACTCCATAAGCCCGACAATCACCTGTGCAAGTCCACCGTAGAAGATCGCCATCGCAAGGATGGGACTGCCAAGAGGAGTAAATCCGGCATTGTGGAGACTGAGTAAGATGGTGGTCATGCCAAAGGCACACAGTCCCAGCGGCGCCGGGTTAGCCGAGTTGTCCATCAGGAAGAGATTATTCCTGCTCTGTTCTTCGATATGTTGCATTGAATCAGCTCTTTTGAATTCTGTGGTGCAGATCCCATTCTTTGATTGAACACAGGACATGGTTGCCGATAATGGATTATTCTGCAATCATAGTCCCCTGTGCACACCGGAAAGAGGTGATACAGCAGCCAATGTGGTGCACACATCCGGGTAAAACGTGTACTACTAGGTATAATTGTGGTGCACATTATTAATAATTAGCACCATGATTTTTGAGTTGTTACCTGATTATGCACCAAAGTTTGTTATAAATGTATGATTTTACACCACAACTCCGTGTTACACGAGAGGGGATCCATCAACAGGCAGCAAAAAATCCGCAGTCAATCCTCAAACTGCGGTGTATCCTCACCCGCAGTACTGCGGATAAATATTTTATCTACGGGAACTCCGAATAATTCCGAGATCCGGAATGCGAGATCAAGAGAAGGATCATATTTTCCTTTCTCTATGGCAAGGATAGTCTGCCGGGTTACCGCCAGTTTGTCAGCCAGGGCTTCCTGCGTGAGATCGTGTAATGCACGGTAGACCTTGATCCGGTTCTTCATCCTTTCCTGTACCTCGTTTCAGTCAGTGACACTGATGATACTGCGATTCTGGAGTTGCAAATTGTTACCGGAAACTGTCGCCCTATGATACTGCCATTATCCGGGTTTGTGGAAATCCCACTCATTTCAGATTGCGTAGAAGACAATGATTGCAAGCGTCATGATTACAATAAGTGCACTCCAGAGTGCCGGGTTGTTGATTGTCCGCGAATGCCGCTCGTGGATCGTAAGGGGATATACCAGAGAAAAACCGGTATAGATACCGATGTAGATGATAATGTCAGGTACCAGCCTGCTTTCTGGAACAAGAAGGATATTTTTTAACACGATCACGAGGGCAAAAAGACAGGCCCCAGCAGTGAGGGCAAAACGGATTCTCCCGTCTCCAAGACTATGACTGATACCCGGTTCTTTTTCGTGATCCGGGGAGAACAGGTGAACCGATGACAGACAGATTCGCTTTATCATACTCGCAACTCCAGGAAATAGACAGTAATGTAAATGATACTTTACATTTTAAAAAGTATTTTTAACTTTTTGGAATATATATTTTACTATTTTTAAAATATAGAGAAAATGGGTCCCTTGAAGTTCAGGAATAAATGTTGATCGTGTACCGGTATTCATGCGTGATATTTGGATAGCATGATATCCCAGTAAGAAAAACCCGTATACCACAAAGAGTATGCAGCAGGAACCAGTAATAATCGGGCTCATCCAGATGGCTGTCGGAAATGACCCGGATGAGATGCTGAAAAAGGCGCAGGAAAAAGTAGAGCTGGCAGCTAAGGCTGGTGCACAGATCATCTGCCTTCCGGAACTGTTCAAATCCCGCTACTTCCCGCAGCATATCGGTGTCGATGTATCGGCATCTGCTGAAACTATTCCCGGTGCATCGACGCAACTATTTTCAGGAATTGCACGGGCACATAATGTCGTGATCATCGTCCCGCTCTACGAGAAAGCACCTGATGGTCGCTACTATAATTCAGCGGTCGTTATCGATGCCGATGGCACCGTATCGGCTCCCTACCATAAGGTACACATCCCCCAGGATCCCGGATTCTATGAGAAGGGATATTTCTATCCCGGCGAGGATTACCGGGTTGTTGATACCCGGTATGGGCGTATCGCTGTACTGATCTGTTTTGACCAGTGGTTCCCGGAGGCAGCACGGTGTGTGGCACTTGATGGGGCAGAGATCATCTTTTACCCGACAGCCATCGGACATCCCGGTGGCGATGAGCCGGTTGAAGGAGACTGGCAGGATGCATGGGAGCTGATCCAGCGGAGCCATGCGGTGGCAAACTGCATCCATATTGCCGCAGTGAACAGGGTAGGCTTAGAGGAGACCTGTCGGTTCTTCGGGGGATCCTTTGTCTGCGATGCATTCGGTAAGATCATGGCAAAGGCAGGTGACGGCGAGGAGACGTTGATAGTTTCGCTCGATCTCTCCATGAACCACACGGTCCAGCAATCATGGGGATTTTTCAGGAACCGTCGTCCCGAAACGTATGGGCGGATAGGTGTTGGTTTCCCGGGGGATAGTGGGGCGTTTCCCGCACTGCGGCAGGGAGATACTCCCCGTAACCGCGGGTTCCATATGCCGGCTGAATGGGAACCCCATGATGCAGTCTGGCTCTCCTGGCCGCACAACACCAACACATTTCCCCATCTCAGTGCAGTAGAAGAAGCATATTATGAGTTCATCCTCGAAGTCCATACATCCGAACGGGTTGAACTCTTTGTCCCTTCTGCTGTTATCCACCGCAAAGTCCGGGGAAGGCTACGTGAGGCCGGAGCAGACATGTCTCTCATCACCCTCCACACCAGCGAATACTCCGATGTCTGGATTCGGGATTACGGTCCTACGTTTTTGGTGAACCGTACACTGCAGAAAATCGCAATCGTCCACTGGGATTTTAATGCATGGGGAGGGAAATACGAAGACCAGATCCAGGATGGCAGGATCCCGCTCGCGATCAACCGCCGGCTCTGCCTGCCATTGTTCACCCCGGGGATGGTGCTTGAGGGAGGTTCGATTGATGTAAATGGTAAGGGAACGGTACTGACAACCCGTGCCTGTCTCCTCAATATCAATCGTAACCCCGGATTATCAGCAGACCAGATTGAAGAACGGCTCAAAGAGTATCTCGGTGTTGAAAAGGTAATATGGCTCAATGACGGAGTTGTCGGTGATGATACCGATGGGCATATCGATGATATTGCCCGGTTTGTCGGCCCGTCAACAGTGGTATGTGCCTATGAAACGGATATTACCGATGCAAATTACCCAACCCTGCATGACAATTACGAGATACTCCGTCAGTCATGTGACCAGAGCGGTAAACCCCTCACGGTCATTAAACTGCCCATGCCAGCCCCGGTCCGGGATGGCGATGAGCAATACCCGGCAAGCTATACCAACTTCTATATCGGGAATTCCGTAGTAATCGTTCCGGTTTTCAAGGATTCACATGATGCCGAGGCGCTGCAGATCATCCAGGACCTTTTCCCTGATCGGAAAGTGATTGGCATCAATGCCCGGGCAATGATCGAAGGATTCGGTGCCTTCCACTGCGGAACCCAGCAGCAGCCACGGCTGTAAGCCGAAGGATGATTCGATAAAAAAGAATGGGCGGGTTATTCCTCGCGCTGTTTTTCATGTCCGCAATGGTGACGGCCGATTTTTATATCGTCCCCGCTTTGCAATTTTAGATCCCCACTGGACCGCCGCAACCGGGCAGAAATGCAGGAGGGCTGATCAGAGCTCGCAATGATGATTCCATGAAGGTTTTTCGTTCTCCATCACGACATTCTGGACACGGCATACACTGGAGCAGGTGTCACACGAAGTACATTTTTAATCGGCAGAGAAATTCCTGTCAGATTCATTCCCGGAAATCTTAATAAAAAGAAAAAGGCAGGCAATGAAAATCAGGGACCGGGGGGCGGAGAAGAAGTTCCATCACCTGCAACCGGACAGGTCGGCACCACGCTCACCGAACTCTTGGGAATGTGGGCTTCAAGCGACACTTTGATCCGGTTGATGACCTCCTGCACATCACCCATCTTTTTCTCGCCATCAAATTCCAAAAAGATCTCAATATATACGTTGCTTCCTGAACGGCGTGAGCGAACCCCGTGCAGTGCGGTATAATCATTGAAGAAAACAGCAAGGTGCCGGACGATTACCATCTGGAGTTCTTCGTCAAGTGTTTTATCGAGCAGATCCGGTAAAGATGAGGTGATGACCCGGTATCCCGAGAAGAGGAGGAACCCGGCAATGACAAACGATGCGAGAGGGTCGATGTAAAGGGACCAGCTGAAGGCAGAGAGCTCCAGGGAGGCAACCAGGGAAACAAGGACCGTAAAATCCGAAAATGCCTTTGCCCGGAACAACCGCCACTGCGAGTCCATGATCGGTGAGGGTTCCTTCTGGTTGAACCGGTAGTTCTTCAGCCAGAGATACGAATTCATGCTTACACCGATCACCATGAGCACGATACCAAGGAGGACCCCCTCGTGAACAAGCTCTGCGGGGACAGCAATACGGTACAGGGCAATCACAAAGACGATCGCCAGTGAAATAAACATTACACCACCGGTGATGACCGAGGTTATTGTCTCTAACTTGCCCATACCATAATCATATGCCCCGGCACCCCCTTTTGCCATCTTGCGGATCGTCAGGTATGCAAAAAAAGTTGCTATGATTTCATTGCCGCATTTTAGGGCATCAGCAAACAAAACAATTGAGCCGGAGAGGATGGCGGCGATAATATCCGGAATCCACAGGATAAAATCAATAATCAGGCTGATAAGGACGGTCCGTTGTTTTGCGGCAAAGGATACCGGTCCATCACCACTATTTACAGGTACGGCATGCGACATGGAATGTACTTCAGTACTGCGTTTTTCCAAGTAAAAAGACCTTAGGAATTAATTCCCGAAAAATAGCGGATGTATCAGGATTAAATTTTTATGATGATGAAGAAAAAAATTTAAAGATATCACGGCAATTAAGGTAGACATTTTTATAACGATCCCGATGTGGATCTCTCACCATCAATGATACAGGGCATACCCATGGATAACAACCAGGCTAACTACATCCGGCACCGTCTGCAGAGATATGAAAGGAGTATAAACGAAACAGAAGATCATTTCGACCAGCTGGATAGTTTTGGCAGCTACCGTGCCTGTGCTCCCTGTTATGAAAAATTCGGCATCCCCTTCCTTATCGAAGCATTGAAAAACAGCGATGGCATGAAAGAAACATTCTGGCGTGAATATGATCGGATCTCCGGTAAACTTACTTCACTTAATTCATTGAAAGGTCGCATCTACCGCGATATGCTCTATGGGGACCTGAAAAATTATGTTGCTGCCTATCATTCAGCACTCTGTTATGCGGACCTTAACATGATTACGCTTGAATCCGATCATGATCTCTTTAACCGGGAGGCAATCCGGGCATTGATCGCAGAGTTGCACGATGATTATGATACGGAAGAGATTGAAATTTTCGTAACGGCACTTGATGAATCATTTCTGTGCATGAGAGGGACAACAGAAGCAACATCCTTAAAGGTGCCTGCACATCCAAGCATATTAGCATCCATGCCCAGGAAAGAACCATTCTCCCCTTGCGGAGAGACTGGGCCGAAACGACAGGTCTGATTTTTCGGGATTACCTATTTTTTGCGAGGGTAAGAACCGGCAAATATCGTACCTGGATTTTTTTCGGGCCACATGACCGCTTATTTTACCCGTATCACAACAAGGGTAATATCATCGGATTGCGGGGCATTGCCGAAAAACGTTCTGAGTTCTGCTATGAGATCATCAATAATTTCCTGAACAGGAGCATCCCGATGGCTCCTGATAAAGTCTGCCAGTCGCGCTTCTCCGAATTCCTCATCCCGGGGATTGAACGCCTCGGTTACCCCATCGGTATACATAACGATCAGATCCCCATATTGAAGAGCCAGTTCCCCCGGGGCGATTTTTATTTCAGGAACAACCCCCAGTGCGATACACCGGCCACCTTCCAGAATCCGGATTTCTGGCGGATCTCCCCGTACGAGCAGGGGGAGATTGTGACCTGCATTCCCATAGGTAAACGTCATCTTCTCCGGATCCAGAACCCCGTAGAATACCGTGATAAACATGCTTGACCGGCCGTCTTCGAATATCAGACGGTTTGCCTGTTGCAGGACAACAGACGGATCGGCCTCGGCACTGCCCGTAATCCGGATCAGGGTGCGGCTGAGCGCCATGAACAACGCTGCACTGACCCCTTTGCCGGATACATCAGCAATGGCAATCCCCCAGCGATTGCCTTTTACCGGAATAAAATCATACAGGTCCCCTCCAATTTCCATTGCCGGAAGGGTTGCAGCAGCAAGTTCAATGCCGGGAATTGCAGGGGGGGACTCCGGCAGGAAATTATCCTGGATCTCCTTTGCAATCTCCATCTCCTTTGCATAGCGTTCCTTCTCCGCAGTTGTACGCCGGAGATGCTCGATATTCTTTTTGAGATCCCCGGCCATAGAATTGAACGAATGGGCAAGTGCTTCGAATTCATCTCCAGTCTCGATTGTTAAGTGATAATCCAGATCACCGTTACCGATAGCTACCGTACCCTGTTTCAGTATCTCAACAGGCCGGGTAATGATCTTCGAAAGCATGACCGAGAGGATTATCACAATAATTAACAGAACGCAGAAAAGCCCCGCAAAAATGCCCAAAATATGGATAGTCCGGGCATCGATCTGTTCACCGGTAATCTGTGTTGCCGAACGGATCTCTTCTTCCACTATCTTCGAAGGGGCAAGAACCTGTGAAGCCGGTTTTGCTATGGCAAAACTCCAGTTCATGGACCTTACCGGGGCAAAGGCAATATAGGTCTCCTGACCGTTGATCCAGACATGATCCAATCCAGTCTTTCCTGCAACCATCTTCTTCCCGGTTTCCACGAGGCCTGGATTCGCATCATCAAAGACATTATTGAGAGCGAAGGCCTCGTTCCAGGTCGTGTTCCCTGCGGACAGGTCCGGGCTGCTTATCACGTTTCCCCCGCTGTCAAGCAAGACTGCATAGCCGGTTCCACCCAGCGCAAGGTTGAGAATATCCTGTCTGATGGTTTCAATGGTAATATCTGAAGCAATCACCCATGTTCCGTATTTTGTCGGTACCGCATGAGAACCGGTAATCAGCAGACCATTGCCGCTTGCATCAACATACGGTTTGGACCAGACTACGGATGAAGACGATTTTGCCTGAGTATACCAGTTTCGGATCCTGGGGTCATAATCCGATTCAAATCTATTGTTCCAGGGATTTGACCGCATGATTCCTGAATCGGTAGCTATGTAGACGGAGGCCATATCCACATCTGCATGATGCACTGCCATCAGCAGATCATCCATTCCTGCAAGAGTGCGGTATTCATCTGATTGGGACGTAACGGAGGATCCGGGAGCCAGGATTACAACCGTACTATTGAGGGGATCGCCGGGTGAGGCACCCGTAGGAAAAGAATGTACATTGGGTATCAACGGCTGATTATTCTGCAGGGATTCCGCCTGTGCTGTAAGAATCTCCATCTCAATATTGGTATCAAAAAAGATGACATCGGTGATCTCTGCCTGATCGGACGCAATCCTTTGCAGATCTTTCTCTGCTTCCTGCATAAGGGAGACCTGGCTTTTGTTTATTGCAGTCCTGCCAAGATCCTGACTACTTTTTTCTGCATTATTTCCGATATCGCCAATGGTATAGAATGCCACAATACCTGTAATGAGCAGGGTGATCACCGACAGGATCAGGAAAATGGCAAGGATTTTCTGCCGGACACTCATAGATTTGAAAAAGGAATATGCGGGAGTCATGGTATCAGACAGTTTGTTCATAGTGAGGAACATTTCTACAAGATCATTGTTTGGAAAATCCCGAACAGCGGGGGATTATGCACGCATATGAATCATAAACGATTCAAAGATATGTCCGGATACTACCTTTTCTCTTTTTGGCCTATTAAAATGGCAGGATTCTCCAGTAGAATTACCGGACATGTGAGGGAGTTTGGGTTTTCTCCTCAAAGGTTGCCCCTTTCCTTTTCACAATCGCCACAGATAGCACAAGTGTCACGATACTGAGTATGATTCCAACGATAAAGGCCGCATGAAACCCGGCAACAAATACATGCAAGGGAATTGCACCAGCGGTCGCATCAGCTGCGTTGGGAGCTAAACCAAGAATTACCTGCACAACAATGGTACTGAACAGGGCCACACCGAGAACCGAGCCGGTATTCCGGACTGTCATCATCACGCTCGACACAACCCCTTCACCTTCTGCTCCTCCGTCCGTGAGGATCTGGCTCATATTCGGCGGAAAGAACAGACCCACTGCAATCCCTAAAAGGGAAAGCGCTGCGATTGTGAACCCGATACCGGTCATTACTGAAAACATGCTAAAAAGCAAGAAGCTTATCGCGGCAAGCAGGGCTGCAAGGGAGGTGATTGCCCGGGATCCATATTTATCAGAAAATGCTCCCGACACAGGGCCGACCACCATGAGCGCTACAGCAGGGACCGCGAGCAGCAATCCGGCAACTGACGGGGTATACCCACGAATATTTTCAAAAAAGAACGGCAATAAGAATTCTGAACCGGCGTAACTGAGCATGAGTAACAAACCGGCACAATTCCCCAGGTTGAAATTCCTGTTATTAAACAGCTTCAGGTCAACAAGCGGTTCAGGACAGCGGTTCTCATGCACAAAAAAACAGATCCACAAGATAAATGAGAGTAAAAAAAGGCCAAGGATGGCAGGTGAAGTCCAGCCGAGGATAAGTCCCTGGTTGAGCGGATACAAAAGTGTCGTAAGGGCTGCACAGATCAGGGCTGAGCCGGCGATATCGAATTTGACCGCTGAACGGACAACCCGATCTTTGGGGAACAGGTGATATGCAGCTACGACTGCAACTACACCAACGGGAATATTGATAAAGAAGATCCAGTGCCAGCTCAAATATTCTGTTAAAAACCCCCCGAGGATTGGTCCTGCTGCCACACCCAGCGAAACAACGGTGGCAAGAATGCCAAACGCCCACCCACGTTTCTCGGCAGGGAGAAATACCGCCACCATCGCAGGGGCAACAGCCACCAGTGCCGCACCGCCAATGCCCTGGAGTACGCGAAATGCTATGAGATGGTAGATTGTGTCGGAAAACCCGCAGAGAAGGGAACCTAGAGTAAACGCGGCAAACCCTCCGATAAAAATCTTCCGGAATCCGTGAATATCCCCGAGCTTTCCAAACATGAGGAGAAAGCTCGCTTCTACAAGCAGGTATGCCATTA
>Ga0074198_1002329_pt1 | contig 10122 bp, 8 predicted proteins | sample EPASupsiteSAE323_FD_64527 | JGI IMG/M metagenome (GOLD analysis project Ga0074198, IMG submission 64527) | Bioremediated contaminated groundwater from EPA Superfund site, New Mexico - Sample SAE3-23 | ecosystem: Environmental > Aquatic > Deep subsurface > Groundwater > Contaminated ...
CCACAAGAAAGTTCTTTAACTGTTTCTCTCGTTAAAAATGCACATTTTTCTCTTAACTTCCGCCCGTATCATTGTCCAGTATACTTATTTCTTTCTGTAAAAGAATGGATCCGGTATCAATTTTTTCATTAACAAGATGAAAAGTAATGCCTGTCTTTGATTCACCCTGTTTTATTACTGAGGCATACGGATTTGAACCTCTGTGTACAGGCAATAATGATGGATGACAGTTTACACAGGCGATTTTTGGCAGAATAATTGTGTTGCTTTTAATTTTTTCTCCCCAGGCTCCAACAAGAATAACATCAGGCTGAAGCCTGAGAGCCTGTTTTATAAATTTCTCACTGTTAATGCTGTTAGCATTTATTTCAGGAATTTTATAGGTTTTTATAAGTGTTGAAAAATTATTTGGCCAGAGGGAATCTTTTACAAAGGAAGTTATATTATTTGATTCTGTTTTATCCCATCTGAAGACACTGACAAGCTTATGCTTTGACTCAAGAATGCCAAGCATAAGAGAAGAAGCAAGCTCTCCATATCCAACTAAAATTACTCTTAACATTATTTCCCTTTATTGTCTTAAGGATATTTTATATTATTTTTAAATTTTTTGAAACGGATGTAAAATATCCTTATGAAAGCTAAAAAACAGGAAAATATTTCAGTTGAAGAATCGAGAAAGCAAGTTGCAGAACTTATGTTTAAAGTTCTGACCGAAATGTTATGCGTGAGAGAGGCTATAAAACTTTTTCCTGCAGAAGTATATGATCCTTCCGTGATTTGTGCCTGGCATGCTCTTGTTCATTATGATGCTGATGAAGATTTAAAAAAACATGATACGGACTATGCGGAAGAACAGACTAATTATCTTGAAATGATGGCATTTACCCTTAAAGATGGAAATGCCTTGCCTCAAAATATGCTGGATGATTATGAAAAATATTATGATGAAGCTTTAATTCCAAGAAAAACAGGAATAGTAAGCTGGTTTAAGAGTCTTTTGAAATTTACTATTTAATTTTTTATATTCATTGATCTTATAATAAAATTGTAAACACAAATTTAATATTTTTTACTCCAAATAATAAATTTGATACTATGTATAATTAATAAAGTTTATCACTTCTGACTTTCTTGTGGATGTTTTTATTAGAGAAAAATATGCTTAAAAAGCTGCTCAAATTAGCATCAAATAAAAATGAATCTGTTGATAAAAAATCTTTTTTATCTTTAAAAAACAATCCAAAAATATATAATAATATAGAACATCAAAACTATATTAATTATATATATGAAAAATTAGAGCAGGAAAAAATATCCAGATATTTAATTGAGAATATTAGAGATTCTCTTGATTTAAGTCATGTTTTACAAACCGCTGTAAATGAAGTAGGAAAGTTATTAAAAGCAGATCGCTGTATAATAGCCCTTTATAATAAAGATATATCAAGATTCGAACTAAAAACAGAATATAAATCAGATGAATCTATTTCTTCAGTTTATCCTGATTCTTATGCTGTTGAAAATTTATCTAAAAAATGGCTGTTTGATTTAACAGTCAATAAAATTCCTGTTGTTATAAACGATATTAATTCAGATCTTCTTAATAAAAAACAGATTAAATTTTTTAAAGAAAATAATATAAAATCACTTATTACTGTTCCTCTTATATATAAAACAAAAATAAAAGGATTAATCGTTATACAGCAGGTAAAAATTAAAAAAGAATGGCAGTTGGATCAAATTGAGTTTTTGAAAGATATAGCAAATCAGATTGCTATTGCTATAAATCAGGCTGAACTTTATTCAGTTTCTAAAAAACAGGCTGAAAGAGAAGCTATTTTAAGAAAAATAATTGAGACAATCAGAAGTACATTAGATATTGATGAGACATTAACTATAATTTGTGATGAAGTAGCCAAATTATTTAATGTCCAAAGAGCAACTATTACTGAATTTTCAGATTCTCAAAATTATGAAGATTATATTTCAAAAAGAGAATACAAACTTTCACCTGAAATAAAGGGAATAAATGATGTTGAATATGATAAAAAGGCAGCTGCTTATTGGGCTAAAAAAACACTTGATGAAAATGTAAATCTAATTATTGATAACATTCCCAAATCAAATACTCCGGATTATTTTAAAAAAAGCTATAAAGCTCTTGGAGTGAAATCAATACTCGGATTCCCTATAAAAAGGGGTGAAGAAACATGGGGAACGTTTGTTTTATCAGAATATAATTACTATAGACATTGGACAGAGGAAGAACTTAACCTTTTAGAGACAATAGCAGGTCAGACATATATTGCTATTAATCAGGCAGAATTATATCAGGCTATCAAAAAACAGGCAGAGAAAGAAGCACTTTTAAGAGAGATAGTAAATTCTATCAGAAGTTCTTTAAATGTTTCAAAAACTCTGGATACTATAAGCAAAGAAATTACAAAATTATTTAATGTAGAAAAAATATTAATATTTAAATTCTTGGACCAAAATAATTTTAAAAGCTGGGAGTTATTGCATGAATACAAGACAAAAAAAAAGATTAGAAATTTTGAACATACTGAACTTTCCAGAAAAGTCATAACGTATTTAGGAGAATTCTTATTCAGTCACAGGACAGGAATTATTATAAATAACGTATTTGAATTTGATGCTCCGGATTTTTGGCATAAATATTATAATTTAGTAGGAACAAAATCAATTCTGACTGTGCCAATAAATGAAAATGGTAATTTCTGGGGGACAATAGGATTAATAGAATACAGTTATTTTAGAGAATGGACAGATGAAGAAAAAACCCTTCTGGAAGCTATAGCAAGCCACATCTATATTGCAGTAAAACAGGCAGAACTGTATACTCAGGTCAAACAGGCAACCAAACTAAAAAGTGAATTTATTGCCAATATGTCTCATGAAATTAGAACGCCTTTGAATGCTATTATTGGATTTTCAGATATGCTTCAAACCTGCAATTATGGAAGTTTATCTGACAAACAAAAACAATATCTGGGCAATATAACAAACAGCGGCAAACATCTTTTAAATCTTATCAATGATCTTCTGGATATTTCTAAAATTGAAGCAGATAGCATGGAATTAAATTATGAAGTATTTAATTCCAAAGAATTAGTTAAAAATATCATTAATTCAATAAAATCACTTGCTATTCAAAAAAACATAGAAATAAGTACTGAGCTTGAAGAAGTAATATTAAAGGCAGATCAAAAGAAAGTCACTCAAATTCTCTATAATCTTTTAAGCAATGCCATTAAATTTACCGAAGAAGGTGGCAAAATAAAGATAAAATCAAATTTGAATGAAGATAAACTAGTTGTAATGATTGAAGATACAGGAATAGGTATTGCAAAACAGGATTATGACAAAGTATTTACTCAATTTAAACAGATTGATTCATCATATACAAGAAAACATGAGGGAACAGGACTCGGGCTTACTTTAACCAAATGTCTGGTAGAATTGCACGGAGGCTCAATACATTTTGAGTCAGAAAAAGGTAAAGGTTCAAGATTCTGGTTTATATTACCAAAAGCTAAATCTGAAATACCTAAAATAAAGTCATTTGAAAAAATAAGAAATTAATATTCAAGTATATTCATACATAAAATATAGTTTGTACCGTTTAAAGACTGGAAATTTCCGGACATAGTCTTGCACAGGTTACCTGAAAGAAAAGACAGGTATGTATCTGTAGTATACTTTTTGAATAAATTATCCTTTAAAAGGTAATAATAATCATTAAATGTATGAGATTCACCTTTTTTCACAAGTTTAAATAAATTTGATTTTACATTACAAAGGCCGCAATTTAAATGTGAATGAGTAACTTGAATGCCGTCATTATCTAAAATATAGAGAGATTCAATAAAACTATGCTTGTCAACATAATTTTCCAGCACCATATCAAATTCTTCGGGATTCCTTCCAGTAAGGAGAAAAGAAATAATTGATAAAGTGTTTTCATAAATTTGATAATTCTTTTTAAGACTTTCAATTCGGTCTTTTTTAAAGTCTTTATAAAGACTTTCAATATGAATAATTTTATTTTCAGATTTTTCAATTAAATTATCATTAATTTCTGCTGGGCGGGAAAAATAGAAACCTTGAAGAAGATCAGCTCCATGTTCAAGTGAATAAATAATTTCCTCTTCAGTTTCAACTCCTTCTGCAAGAAGAAGCATGCCTAATTTCTTAGAAATCGATGACATTGCTTTAAAAATAATCTGTTTATTATTGTCTTTATCAAAATCTTTTATTATTGACCGGTCAATTTTGATAATATCAGGTTTAATAATTGATATTCTGTCGAAGTTTGAATAGCCGCTGCCAACATCGTCTAAAGCAATTAAAAATCCGTAGCTTCGGCAATGATCAACAAATTCTTTTAATGCATCTATATTACATGGCCTGGATTCGGTTATTTCAATAACGATATTATTTGGCCTGATATTATTTTCTTTACATAACTCTGCAAGACTTTCCGGATTTTCAATTTTATCTTCAATAAGATGTGCATCGAAATTTATGAATAAATGGAAATTATTCTGATTGCTCAATAGATAACCAATATTTTTAATAGCGGTTCTTCTTGCTATTTTATCAATAATAAAAAGCTCTTCCTCGGATTTAAGCATATTAAACAGTTCAAATGGAGGAATTAAACGATGGCAATGATTGCATATTCCACGACACAAACTCTCAAACCCAATAAGGGAATGAGTAACGCTTGATACAATAGGCTGAAAATGATTTGTAATAGTAATCTCATCTAATATTGAATGATCATTATTATTAGAACATTTAGAGCAAATAGCATTTTTTTCATCAGAAGAAATTTCAGTCATATTAAAAAATTTTTGTTAACTAAAGTACTAAAACGCTTGTAAATAGAAACAGATAATATAGATTGTGAAGATTATAACATTTTTAAAAAAAATTACTCAACGAATTTATTAAAAATCCTGAATTTGTACTAGATTACATTTATTTTTCTCTCGTTTTTTATAATAAATATGAATAAATTCATGCTTTTTTTGTTTCATTTCAGGATAAATATTAAATTCTCAGCTTTTTTTAAACATAAAGCCTTGCAGAGCTGTTAAAGTTTATAATTGGCTTTTGTAATTACAATCTCCTCTTCTTTCACGTACAATTCTAAAATAAAATATGATATATATATAAAAACAAAAACTATCTGTTAATTTCAAAAAATAAAATAAATGATACAAATTTTTATATTTATAAGTAATGTTCACTGAATTATAATAAGTTTTGTACATTTTAAATCATGAAAAAAGGGATAGATTAAAATATGCGCCTGTAGCTCAGCTGGATAGAGTAGCAGTTTCCGAAACTGTTGGTCACCGGTTCGAATCCGGTCAGGCGTAGTTTTATGATTTAGGATAAGAAAAGTGCCTCTGGCACTTCGAATCGCATCAGGCGCAAGTTTTATTTATTATTTATATTCTCAAAATTAACAGGTCATATTTTAGATAAAAGTACCTAAATCAATCTCTTGATGTTAAGATTAATATGTAAAAACATGGGAGATAAAATGAGTCCAAGAGGCGGAAGTAGAAAAGGTGCCGGAAGACCGTCAAGAGGTTTGCCAACCACAAAAGTAACTGTATACGAACAGACCAGAAATATATTAAACAAATATGCTAAAGACGCCGGTATTCCTGTTGTTGAATTGATGTATAAAATGGTACATCATAAGGATTTTAACGTACTAATAAACTTTATACTGAAAGAAAAATAACCTTTATATTATACAATCAGTATAAGTTGTAAGTCATGCAATAAATCGCATCAGGCGTAGTTTTAATTTTATACTGGAATTAAAAAGTGTCATGCTGAACTCGTTTCAGTATCTATAGAATTATCAGATCCTGAAATAAATTCAGGATGACACATAGAAGAATGCAGTAATATCAAGTAATTTAACTATTTAGAGATTCAAGTTACTCAAAATCAAACATTACATCTGCAGGTTTTTTACCTTCAATCAGACATTTTTTAATATAATTCAATGATGCCTTATACTGAGCTTTGCCTTCATCAGACTGATCAAAAACTCCTGACATTTTTGAAGAAGCAGGAATATTATCCTTGTTAATTGCCAATCTTATGTCTTCTGCCATCATTTCATAATCCACAGACAAATTTAAGTTCCTTTTATCCAAGTCAGACAAATATCTATTTTGTCTTGTATTTAATTCGTCTCCGTTTAATTTTGATTTTGCATCTATCCTTAGCCCTTTCCATCCGTCCAGAAAAGAAATCTCAGGAGAAAGGAGAAAAGAATTCTTTTTTGCCTGACTAATTTGAGCATTATCATTATTTATCATCTTATAACATATTACATGCCCGATTTCATGAGCCAAAGCTCTGGCTCTGTCAATTTTTCCATTTAAAACACTTGGTGTAAAATCTGTAACACCTCTTATCAACGCGATAGCATTCTCTAAATTTGACATATATAAGTTTTTCTTGTCATAGTCATATGAATTTAGCCATATTCCAGTATCTGGATAGCCAGGAATACTTTCACCACCATTTAAATTACCATATTTTTCTTTTAAATAACCCGGTGTTATGTATAAATTTAAACCGTCAGGAAATAATTTTCTCAAAACAGGTTTAAAAGGTTTATTTAAAGATAAAATTTCATTAATTTCATATTTTTTAGGGGTGTATGAAGTATCTATCTTAAACACAAGAGGTTTACTGACGGGAGTTTGCTGAATAAGAATATCAGGCTTATCCAGATTTTCATATAATCCTGCTATAGCTATACTCTGGTTTAACGACGTTCTTCTCAATTTTGCAGTTTCAAGAGCAAGTATTTTTCCTGTAACATCAGGGAAGTAAACATTTAAACCAGTATCTTCCGAATAAAAGAATCCGTTATCTCTTAATTCATTTAATTTAAGATCTATAGTCCTGATCTGTTCCGATACAATCTTTTTTACATCACCAACCATAAGTGTATTTTTAAGTTTTGAATATAATTTACTGTCTTCCTGATTTAATTTTGCATAATTCCAGTTTTCCTTATCTAATTCTAATAAAGAATTTTCAAGTTCTTTAATTGTTAATGCGTCTACAGGAAGTAAATTCTGTTTTTTTTGAATGAATGATCTTGTAAAATCAGGATATTCAGACATTATATTATAAATGGCCATTATTTCCAGGGAATCTGTAATAAATTTATTCTCTGAATTATCAGGCAAAAGAATTGTAGGTTCTTCAGTTAAAACATTATCAGAAATCAGCCTGTATTCTTCTTCAATAATTTGAAGATTTCTGGAAAGATTATTCAGTTCGCTTAGTTTTGACTGTAAAATCTGAAGACAGTTGCACCAGGTTTTTTGTGTTTCATCAGATAATTTTTTTATCTTAGCCTGAGAAATTTCTATATCGTTTAAAATACCTGTCTTGGTATAAATTCCGCCAATCTCATTAATTACCTGATTTAATCTGTCTTCCAGCTTTAAAAGTTTGCCGTAATTCATCTGCCCATGGGGAATAACTATATTTTTTGGAGATTTTTCTATATCAAAATCTGAAAATTGTTCACTATTTCCAAAAGTTATTTTTTTATTTGATTTTTTGTTTAATTCAAAATTTGTACAGGCATTATATTTATATAAATTATTAATCATACACAATTTATCATCATTTCATCACTTATAAATGAAGTTCTTAAAAGTGTATTGTTGATATTTTAAGAATATTTTTTTACAAAAATTTACTAGAAGTGGTCTCAAAAGTCCAAATTTTTTAAATTTGAGGCTTTTGAGATTATGACCTTACAAAAGTGAGAAACGGTGGAAACGACGAGTTTCCGACGTTTTGACACTAGCCGTCAGAAGCGTACGAAAAAAATGAAAAAGAATTTTTTATTTTTGAGACAGCTTCTTCATAAAATCAAACAGACTGTCGATTTTAAGACAGTCTGTTTGATAAATTTTTATAAAAAATCAATTTATTTAAACAGGAGTAGTAAAGACAGTTGCAATAGTTTTAACCAGTTTGTCAGGACTAAACGGTTTAAGCAAATAATGCTTGATTCCAGCCTGCATGGCTTGTCTTACATAATCTTCCTGTCCAAGAGCAGTTACCATAATTATTTTTTTTGCAGGATTTTTTTTAAGTATTTCTTTTACTACTTCAATTCCATTCATACCCGGCATTGTAATATCACAGGTAATGAGATCGTAATTGTTTTTTTCTTCCAGTTCAATGCCAGCTTGACCGTTTGGAGCATAATCAATATTAGTAAAACCTACAGTTTGCAATGATCTTTGCATCATCTTGAAGATTATTTCCTGATCATCAATTACCAGAATTTTATAACTTTTGTTCATTCTGTGTTTCCTACTTCCAACTACTCTAAATTTATAAACAAAATTGTTTATTTTAAATTTTAACAAATATTGCTAAAAAAGTCACCCAAAATAGTCTTAAAGGTGTATGAAGTTTCGAAAATAAGATTTAAAACAGTCAAATATAAAGCAAGAAAGATGGGCAATTTTGCCCACCTAATTTAACTTTTGCCTGCCAGTTCCTTATTTGATTTTTTCATTAAAGCTCTGACTTTTAAAGATAAACCAAACAAATTAATAAAGCCTTCCGCATCCTTATGATTATAGAGCTCACCTGTTGTAAAACTTGCAAGACTTTCATTGTATAAGGAATAAGATGATGTTACTCCGGCAGAATATATATTACCTTTGTACAATTTTAGCTTTACATTACCTGTAACTGTCTGATGTACGGAATCAATAAATGCAGATAGAGCTTCTCTTAAAGGAGTGAACCATTCTCCGCTGTATACAAGTTCAGCAAACTTGATGCTTATCATCTGTTTATATGCAAAGGTTTGTTTATCAAGACAGATATGTTCAAGATCTTTAAGACCTGCAAAAAGTATTGATCCGGCGGGATTTTCATAAACTCCTCTGGATTTTAATCCCACAACCCTGTTTTCAACCAGATCGGTTATACCTATACCGTTTTTTCCGCCTATTTCATTGAGTAGGCTTATTATTTCAACAGGACTGCAATTTTTACCATTTAATTTAACAGGAATGCCCTGCTCAAATTCAAGTTCAACATATGTTGGAGTATCAGGAGCATCTTCCGGACTGACAGCAATCTGTAAAAGCTTTCTTAGCTGAGGTTCATTTGCAGGATCTTCAAGATCAAGCCCTTCATGGCTTAAATGCCATAAATTTCTATCTCTGCTGTAATTTTCATCTTTTTTAACAGGAACAGGAAGGCCTCTTTTTTCAAGGTATTCAACCTCGTCTTCTCTTGACTGGAGATCCCATATTCTCCATGGAGCAATGATTTCAAGCTCAGGAGCAAGAGCTTTTATTGTAAGTTCAAATCTTACTTGGTCGTTGCCTTTTCCTGTAGCGCCATGACATATTGCTGTTGCACCTTCTTCAAGAGCAATTTCTACAAGTTTTTTTGCAATTAAAGGTCTTGCCATCGATGTACCGAGCAGATATTTTCCTTCATATACAGCCTGAGCCTTTAATGTAGGCCATATATAATCAGTTACAAATTCTTCTTCCACGTTAATATTAAAGAATTTGCATGCGCCTGTAGAAAGAGCTTTTTCTTCAAGCCCGTCTGTTTCTTTTCCCTGTCCAACATCAATACAAACTGCAATTACATCATAATCATAGTTTTCTTTAAGCCATGGAATAATTACGGTCGTGTCTAATCCGCCTGAATAAGCTAAAACAACTTTTTTCTTCATATTAATTTCTCCTTATGTTCCTATAATTTGTACCAATAATAAGTATAATTATCATTGCGAGGCTGCAAAGCAGCCGTAGCAATCTCAATGTCATGGATTAATTACGAGAAATGAATGATCTTGCGATTGTTTCACGGAGCCTGCACTGAGTGAAGCCGAAGGCGAATCGAATGTGTTCGCAATGACATGAGTATTCATATAATGATTTATCGTTTCATACGTGAATTGCTTATTGGAATTTAAAGTTTTCATTGCTACCAGATATGCTCTGACAGTATCTATTGATGTGAAACATGGAATTTTATATTGTCCTGCAAGAGACC
>Ga0074198_1002333_pt1 | contig 10112 bp, 10 predicted proteins | sample EPASupsiteSAE323_FD_64527 | JGI IMG/M metagenome (GOLD analysis project Ga0074198, IMG submission 64527) | Bioremediated contaminated groundwater from EPA Superfund site, New Mexico - Sample SAE3-23 | ecosystem: Environmental > Aquatic > Deep subsurface > Groundwater > Contaminated ...
TGGGGGATTAATTTTTGTATCATGGTTACTTTATTCAATTAAATTTAGTGGTGTTCATGTCGAAGTGGATGTTGATTGGTCGTTGATTCCCCAAAAACCTCATAAGTTCAGACACAAAAGATAAATTATTTAAAATGTGCCGAAGGAGGGACTTGAACCCCCATGACATTGCTGCCACACGCTCTTGAGGCGTGCGTGTCTACCATTCCACCACTTCGGCTTAAAGTAAATTATATTATAACCTAATTAAGGTGTTTTTTAGATGTTAAAATTGTAAGTATGAGTTTAGCAATTATTAGAGTAATAGGTATAGCTTTGTTTTTATATTTGACTTGGAGAAATTTGAGAGGAGATTATTCAGAAGAAAAACTTATTTCTTTTGGATGGATATCAATTATATTTTTCTTTGTATTTGGGAGAATTGGTTTTGGATTATTAAACTTCGGGGTATGGAAGACTTGGGGTGATTGGATTTCGGTTTGGCAAAAACCAGGAATGGATTATTTGGTGGCTACTTTTGGATTTATGATAGCTGCTTTTTGGATAAGTAAATTGAACCAATGGAAGTTTTTTGCTTTTATGGAAGATAATTTGAAAAATTTTTTAGTATTTATATCTATTCTGATGGTTGATGAAATTGTTAGAACTAGGTTTAGTATAGAATCTATGATTTATTTATTAGTATTTGTAATTGCTTATATAATGAGTTTATGGTTGTCAAAAAGGTATCGATCTTTTGTATGGTATAAAAGTGGAAAAAAAGGTTTTGTGTTTTTATCAACATCATGTTTAATATTTTTACTTTCTGCTGGGATTTTGTTTTGGTTTAAGAATAGTTTATTTTTGGTGGTTTTATCTAGTTTGATTGGTTTGATTTCGTTGATTGGATTGTTTATATTAGGTGAGGTTTTTCAATCTTTATCAGTTAATAAAAGGAGAAAAAATGAAACAGGATGATAATAAAAGTAAACTTTCGGTGAGGTTCTTGGATATGATTAAACATTTTTTAGAATCTGAATTGGTTAAAATTAAAAGAAATAAAAAAGAGTTGAAACAAGCAGATCCTTTTTCTGATTCAGACAGAACTTCGGAAAATTCTTTGGAAGAGGATGTAGATGAACAAATTGGTCATTTTGATACAGAAATAAAGGTTAAATTTTTAGCCAAAAGAACTGTTCAATTAAGAAAAGCTTTAACAAGAATGAAATTGGGTAAATATGGAATTTGTGAAACTTGTGGAAAAATGATTGATACTGATAGATTGGCAGTTAACCCAGAGGCAACTACTTGTGTAAAGTGTGAAAAAGAAAGTGAAGCTTAAAAAAATAATACTTTTATTTTTGGGTATAGTAGTAGAATTTTTTGCTCATGATTTTTTTTCTAAACAATCGTTAATAATTGAAAATTATGGTATTAGTTTGTCTATAAATTGGGTTAGTTCGTTATTTTTGAACATTATTTTTATTCTAATTATTGGATGGTTTTGTTGGAGAGAAAAATCATATTTTCTAAGTTTGGTTTTGATTGGAGGGTTAATAAATATAGTAGATAGATTGGTTTTTGGTTATGTAAGAGATTATTGGAATGTTGGTGGAATATTGGTTAACAACCTAAATGATTGGCTAATAGGGACTGGAGTTTTGTTATTCTTACTGGAGATGATATGGAAAAAACAAAAATAATTTTTGAAGATGAAAATTTAATGTTGATAGAAAAACCAGCTGGTCTGACGATTACTAAAGAGAGAAATGGTGAAGGGTGGACGTTGGAAGATGAATTAAGACAATTGAGACCAAATAATTTACCAAGAAATGGGATTGTCCATAGGTTAGATAAAGGTACTTCTGGATTGGTTTTAGTGGCTAAGGAAGAAGAATCTCTAATTAATTTAAAATCACAGTTTAAAGGTAGACAAATAACTAAAAAATATATTTGTCTTGTATCAGGTAATGCTACTTTTAATGGCGAAGTAAATATGCCAATAGGAAGATCTAAGTATGGTTTTGGTAAATTTGGAATTGATCCAGAAGGAAAAGAAGCATGGACAATTTTTAAGTTAATCAAAAAATATAAAAAAATGGGTAAATATTTTGGTCTTTTAGAAATTAATTTGAAAACTGGAAGGACACATCAAATAAGAGTACATATGAGTTATCTAGGTTGGCCATTAGTAGGAGATAAAGTTTATGGAGGAAATATAGTTGACTTAAATAGACCATTCTTACATGCTGCTTTTATACAATTTAAACATCCAATTTCAAATAAGATTATTAGTTTTACATCTGATTTGCCAAAGGATTTGTTAAATGTTCTAAAAAATTATGAAGAAGTTTAAAAGAAAATGGCAACATTTATTTTGGATTTTGCCAGTTTTAATCTTATCAATCATAGCTATTGTAATCATTTTAAATAAAAATCAAATTAATGGTGAAGACTTTAAATTAGCAATTTTGGCTGATGATGGAGTGGCAATGGTGTCTTTTTCTCCTGAAAGAAAAATGATAAATATTTTAAAACTTGATCGAGAATCGAAGTTATGGATTCCTGGAGGGTTGGGATGGTATAGAAATGAAGTTATTAAAGGTCTTTTAACTCAAGAAAAACAATTAAATAAAATTAATGATTTATTTTTTTATAATTTTGGTTTTAAAGCTGATAAGATTTTAATCTTACCTAAAATAGATGATTGGAAAAATAAATGTTGGTTACGATATAGTTGGTGGTCAAATAAAATGTTATTAAAAGAAGAGATTTTGAATAAAGACATTAAAGAGGAAGAAAATTTATTAGATGAAATAATGATTCGAGATTTGGCAGAAACAAAGATTGTTAAAGAAGATTTAAAATTGTCAGTTTTTAATTTAACAAATATTAGTGGTTTGGCTAATTTTATAGCTAGAAGATTGGAATGGATGGGTTTTTCGGTTATTTCGACTGAAACATTAGTGGATGATTATGATATAGATAATTGTCTAATTAAATATAAATTAGAACCCAAAAAAAGTTTAGGATGGAAAATGATTACTGATTCTTTAAATACTTGTAAAAAAGAATATGATAAAAATTTGAATGATGGTGAGATGGAATTATATTTTGGGAATAATTTTTCTTCAATGATAAAATATCCTAGTTATAATAATAAATAAATTATGTCAGGTCATTCTAAATGGGCAAATATTAAAAATAGAAAAGGAGCTCAAGATAAAAAACGAAGTGAGGCTTTTACGAGATTAGCCAAAGATATATTAACGGCTATTAGGACTAATGGTAATAATTCTAACCCAGATTCAAATTTGAGTTTAAAAATAGCTATTGATAAAGCTAAAGCATCAGATATGCCAAAGGATAATATTGAAAGATTGCTTACTCGATTTGAGGAAAGAAAAACGAGTTTAGTATCAGTATTATTGGAAGGTTATGGTCCGTTTGGTGTGCCGTTGATAATAGATGCAGAAACAGATAATAAAAATAGAATTTTAGGTGAAATAAAACTTATTTTTAGAAATTATGGAGGTGCTTTGGGTGAATCTAATTCAGTAATGTATCAATTCCAAAAAATAGGTGAAGTGGAAATCGAAAATATTGATGAAGACAAACAGTTAGAGTTGATTGATATTGGGGCAATGGATTTTGATGGTAATTTGGTGTTAGTAAAATTAGAAGATATGGCAGAATTTGTAAAAAAGGCAGAAGATAGGGGATTTGGTATAAATAGATCAGAAGTGGTTTATCGAGCAATTAATCCAACAAAACTTGGAAGTGAAGAAGAACTAGAGAAAATTATGGATTTTATCGGAGAATTGGAAGATAATGATGATGTGATTGGTGTTTATGCAGGTTTTGATTATAATTAGACTATAATTTATGTCCAAAAAGTTTAGATATTTGATTTCTTCAATATTATCAGCCATAGGTTTTTATTTTTTTATTAGTTTGCCATATGACTCACATTATTATGGCTTATCAGTTGGTGTAGTTTTAGTCGCTTTTTGTTTTTGGTTTGGATTAGGGATTATCTTTGAACACAGCTTATATATTAGATTGATGTCGATTATTTTGCCGGTAGGTTTCTTTGTAGGTTTTGGTTTATTTGCAGCTTTATTGCCTCAGAATTTTTTTATTACTTTGTTGGCTAGTATATTTTTTGGGGTAATAGCTTATGTGATTTTTTTAGTGGAAAATGTTTTTTTGGTTTCTATAGGAAATAGAACTCCTCCGTTGTACAGAGCAGCTTATACTGTAGGTTTTATTTTATGGTTATTAATGTCACTTTTTTTGTTTAACAGTTTGTTTTCTTTTAAATTTAATTATTGGATAAATGCAATAGGAGTTTTTGGAGTATCGTTTTTAGTATTTTTATATTTATTTTATAGTGTGACAATCGAATTGCCAGATGATGGAGAAAATAAAAACATTTGGTATTATTCTCTGGTTCCAGCCTTTGTGATTTCACAAATGGCATTAGTTTTAAGCTTTTGGCCAGTAGGAATTTTCAAAGGTTCGGTTTATTTAGTAGCTATTATTTATGTTTTAAGTAGTCTAATTCAATTGGATTTGAGAGATAGATTATTTAGAAGGTCTTGGTTGGTTTTTGTTTGGGTTTTTGTAGCAATAATTTTGGGAATTATTTTGACAACAAATTGGAAGTAGCTTGAACACTAGTGATAGCAATAGTAGTGACGATATCATTAATACTACAGCCTCGAGAAAGATCATTTATGGGTTGATTTATACCTTGTAAAAGAGGACCAAAAGCTTGAGCTTTACCTAATCTTTCAACTAACTTATAGGCAATATTACCAGCATCTAAATTTGGGAATATTAAAATATTAGCAAGACCTTGAAGTTGACTTTTGGGATTTTTCTTTTGGGCAATAGAAGGAATAATGGCGGCATCTGATTGAATTTCTCCTTCAATTATAAATTCTGGATAATTTTGTTTAAATATTTTAGTAGCTTTTATTACTTTATCAACTGATTCACCGGTTCCACTATTATTAGTTGAATATGAAAGCATGGCAATTTTTGGTACTCCACCAACTAATTGTTGAAATGAATGGGCTGATTGATAAGCAATTTGAGATAACTCTTCGGCAGTTGGATTGATATTAAGTCCACAATCAGAAAAAATAAAAGTACCTTGGTAGCCAAAATTATTATCTGGGACTTGGATTATAAAGAAACTAGAAGCAATTGATTCACCTGGTTTAGTTTTTATGATTTGTAATGCCGGACGAAAGGTCTCTAAGCTAGTATTGTTAGCTCCGGCGACCATACCATCGACAATTTGATTTTTGACCATCATAGTGCCGAAGTAGAGAGGATTAGAAATAATTTCTTTTGCTTGATCTAGAGAAACACCTTTATTTTTGCGAAATTCGTAAAATTGATTTACAAACTGATCGAAAAGTTGATGTTTTTTTGGGGTAATATCCAAAAGAGTGATATCTGCAATTTTTTCTTTAGTGGCGATTTTACAAGCTTCTATTATCCGATTATCTTCTGGTTCTACTAATATTATTTTTCTAGTTGAACTTTTAGCTTGTTGATAAATTTTGTCGATTAATTGTTTCACTCGATTAATTATATATGAAGATAAATAGATAGAATAGGGTATAATTGATTTTATAAAATGAAGGATAATACCAGAAAAACACTAAAATATTATTGGCAATCAATGCGCAATTATAAATTGTCTTTAGTGGTGATATTGGTATCAATAATTGGAGCAACGGTAATAGATTCGATAATTCCAATATATTTCAAAAATTTCTTTAACTTATTGTCAGAAAATAAAGATAAAAGTTTAATGATTTCTGGATTAGTTAAATTAATAATGTTTATTGGTATTTTTAGTTTGATGAGATGGTTATTATGGAGACTGGCTGTATTTATATTGAATTTTTTTGAGTCAATTAACATGTCTGATTTAAGTAAGATATGTTTTAACCATTTACATAAACATTCTTATACTTATTTTTCTAATAATTTTACTGGATCAGTGGTTAAAAAGAGTAAGAGTTTTGTGAATGCTTTTGAAGTTCTAGCAGATCAGCTGTTTTTTGAATTAATACCGGCAGCAGTAACAATTACAGTAATTACTATAGTATTGGCTAGAGTTAATATATATTTGGGCTTAGGGATGCTTTTATGGAATATTATTTTCATGGTAATCAACTGGATATTTACAAAATATAAAATTAAATTTGATATCCAAAGAAGTGAAGCAGAAACAACGACTAGTAGTTTTTTGGCAGACACAGTAACTAATAATACTAATATTAAATTGTTTAATGGATACAAAAAAGAATTTGATGGTTATTCCGACTTGGCATTAAATCTTCATAAGATTAGGCGATTTACTTGGGATATGAATGCAAAATTTTATGCTTTACAGTCATTTTTAATGATTATATTAGAGGTGGGAATATTTTATTTTGCGATACAACTTTGGGCACAAAATATTTTAACAATAGGTGATTTTGTTTTGATTCAGTCATATGTTTTGACGGTGATTATGATGGTTTGGGATTTTGGAAAAATAATTAATAGAATCTATGAACGTTTAGCTGAAGCTGAAGAAATGACAATAATATTAAATTTACCTCATGAAATAGTAGATGATATAAATGCATCCGATTTGGAGGTAAATTTTGGTCGAATTAAATTTGATAAGGTAAATTTTGCTTATGATAATAATGAAAAGGTGATAGATGATTTTAGTTTGGAAATAAATCCAAAAGAAACGTTGGCTTTGGTTGGAACTTCTGGTTCAGGTAAATCGACTTTAGTGAAATTATTATTGAGACTTCACGATATTCAAAGTGGAAAGATTTTGGTTGATGGTCAAGATATTAAAAAAGTAACTCAAGAAAGTTTGAGGAATAATATTAGTTTAGTTCCTCAAGATCCAATATTATTTCATCGAAGTTTAATGGATAATATTCGATATGGTAAATTTGAGGCAACTGATGAAGAAGTGATTGAGGCATCAAAATTGGCCCATGCTGATGAATTTATTTGTAAACTAGAAAAGGGCTATGATACTTTTGTCGGTGAAAGAGGAATTAAGCTTTCTGGAGGCGAAAGACAACGTGTAGCAATTGCTCGAGCTATTTTAAAAAATGCACCAATACTAATATTGGATGAAGCTACTTCTAGCTTAGACTCAGAATCGGAAAAATATATCCAAGAGTCGTTGGACCATTTGACTAAGGACAAAACAGTAATCATTATTGCTCATAGATTATCGACAATTAAGAAGGTGGATAGAATTGTGGTGATTAGCAATAAAAAGATTGTAGAAGATGGTATTCATAGTGGATTAATAAAACTTAAAGCTGGAATTTATCGAAATTTGTGGGATATTCAAGTTGGTGGGTTTATAAAATAAAATAAACCCTCTCCCTCAGTAAACTCGGGATCTCCCTTAAAAAGGGCGACTTTTCTTTATATATATTGGTAAGATAGGTATAAATTGATTGTTTTTAACTAAAAATAGGGGAGACAAGGGGAGTTGAGTTGTAGATAATAGTTTGTAGAGATGGTAAAGAAAACATAAATAGTAACCCGTGTTGAATATTAGAAGTAAAAAAATAACAGGTAAATGGATAAAAAAATATAGGAATGGTTGAAGGAGGGGAGAGTCCTATAATATATATCCTATAATAATTTTCACAATATATCCTATAATTTTCACGGGTAGAGAACTGATATAGTATGATATAGTCTCTGTGGATAAGTTTATGGCTGGTAAGTATATCAAACTGTGCTGCTGGAGAAGGGGTAGAAGTAGAGTCGGTAGCGATAAATAAAAGAATTAATTAATTACATAAATGATTAATTAGGATGATTAGTGAACAAACAAATGACTGCTATCGCCTGGCAGTGGGTGAGCTTAAATGCTATGTCGCACAATGTATCTTTTGCGACTCTAATAATGTTTCCAAGCGAGGGGAGTAATGTTTTTAAGAAAAATAAAAAACTTTAATTTTTTATTTTAATTCCTCTTATTAGTTTTTAATTGTTTTTGTATTTAAAAAAATATCAATTTGTCTCCTGGTTTACTTTTCTCTTTTTATTTTGCCATCAGGTTGAAATTTGGTTACTTGACTCCCCTTAGTCTGTCCGAGTCCCCTCCTACAGATGTTTTTACCTAAAGATAGGTAAAATGAAGCTAAGACGTCACCAAAGCCTCTAAAACAGACGTTTTTATTTTAATCGAATACTTTTAGGTTAATCTGATAAGATTTAAGTATGGAAAAAGATTTATCAATTCTTACAAGACGTTTTTTGGAGCATTTGGAGATTGAGAAAAATTGTTCAAGGTTAACAATTAGAAACTATGAACATTATTTAAATGTATTAATAAATTTCTTGTCTGATGAAATTAAAGTCAAACCAACAATTGATGACATTAATAATGAATCTATAAGGAAGTTTAGATTATATCTATCAAGATGTTTGGGAACTAATGGTGAGATGAAGCTAGTGACACAAGGTTATTATGTAATTGCTTTAAGATCATTTCTCAAATGGCTAATAAGAAATGATATGGAAGTAATGCAACCAGAAAAATTAGATGTACCAAAGGCTAAGGATCATTCTCTTAAATTTTTAGATGAAACACAAATGCATCGATTATTGAATCAACCTCTTAATTCGGATAAAAATGGCCTTAGAGATAGATCAATATTGGAATTGTTATTTTCTACGGGCTTACGAGTATCAGAATTAGTTTCCCTTAATAGGGAACAGATAAATTTAAGAACTCGTGAATTTGGAGTGATTGGTAAAGGAGGTAGATCGAGAGTGGTGTTTATTTCAAAGGAGGCAGCTCTTTGGATTGATAAATATATAAAGTCTAGAACTGATCAATATAAACCTTTGTTCATTAGAGATTTGAGACCGAAAGAAATAGCTTTGGAAGACGAAAAAGTTCGACTGACTTCAAGGTCGGTTCAAAGATTAGTAAAAAAATATGTTAGACAGGCTAATTTACCGGTGGCAGCAACTCCCCATACTCTCAGACATTCAATGGCAACAGATCTACTCCGAAGTGGAGCTGATTTAAGATCAGTTCAAGAAATTTTAGGACATAAAAATATTGCCACAACTCAAATTTATACTCATGTAACTGATGCTAGATTAAGAGAAATTCATGAAAAATTTCATAGTGGAAATAGATAATAGGTTATTGTCCTATAGTAGGCCTATTTTCTTCTCTTTTATCCTAGGTCAGTAATACAGACTTCCCTACCCGATTTGACAAATCGTTTTTACCCTATATTAGGGATAAACTAATATTTTATAGTTACTTAGCAGAAGTGTGTATTTATTGCTAATTTATACTCATCTTTGGTGTATTGCCTATAATGTCGTGAATCTATTACAAAATGAACAAAAATAATCTATACAAGTCTATTTTTTGTTTTGATTATCTGGTAATTCCTGAATCTCTTCATCATTCTTTTCTAATACTGTCATTGCATTTAGTTTATCTTCATTACTTTTGAAACGCATTAGAATTACTCCCTTAGTATTTCTGTTTAAAGTAGGAATATTTTTTAGAGGGAGTTTGAGAGTAATAGCTTTTTTGGAAATTAAAATTACTTGATCATCTGTCTCGGATACTACTTGAGCAGCAGCAATATTACCAGTTTTACTGGTTAAATTAGCAACTTTAACACCAATACCACCGCGCTTTTGAAGAGGATATAAATAAACATCAGTTCTTTTGCCTACTCCATTTTCGGTAACAACAAGAAGATGACGGAAAGATTTTTCCTGTTTATTTTTTTGCTCAATTGTTTGAGGGACGATACCAATACTAACTAAATAATCTGTGTCTTTAAGTAAAATTCCCCTAACACCACGAGTGTGACGACCCATGGGCCTGGTATCTGATTCATTAAAACGAATACATTTGCCATTTTTGGTAACTAAAAATATTTGATTAGAACCATCGGTTAATTTAGCCCAGGCTAATTGATCCTTATCATCTAGTTTTATAGCGGTTAGGCCAGTTTGTCGGATATTTTTAAACTTATCAATGGAACTTTTCTTAATGACACCCTTTTTGGTGGCCAAAAGAATATATTTTGATTGACTAT
>Ga0074198_1002335_pt1 | contig 10094 bp, 7 predicted proteins | sample EPASupsiteSAE323_FD_64527 | JGI IMG/M metagenome (GOLD analysis project Ga0074198, IMG submission 64527) | Bioremediated contaminated groundwater from EPA Superfund site, New Mexico - Sample SAE3-23 | ecosystem: Environmental > Aquatic > Deep subsurface > Groundwater > Contaminated ...
GCCACCTGGGCGATGTACGGCATGAGATTGTTGGGAATTCCGCCCGGATCCTCGCCGATCCGCCCGCTTTTGTGGGCCCCAACTGGATTGAAATAACGCAGCAGCACCACGTTCCAGTTTGAGTCGGCGACATGCAGATCGCGGAGGATCTCCTCGGTCATCAGCTTGGTGCGACCGTAGGGGTTGGTGCAGGAGAGGGGGAAATCCTCCTTGATGGGTGTTGAGGCGGGGTCGCCGTACACCGTGGCTGAGGAGGAAAAGACGATGTTGGTCAGGTTGTGCTCGGCCATCACCTGGCAGAGATTAAGCGTTGCGTCAAGATTGTTGCGGTAGTAGAGCAACGGTTTTTGCACCGATTCGCCCACCGCCTTGAGGCCGGCAAAATGGATGACGGCCTCCGCGTCCGGCGCCTGCTTGAACACTGCGCGCAGCGCGTCGAGGTCGAGCAGGTCCACCTCGTGGAAGGCGATGGTTTTGCCGCTCAGCGCTTCCACCCGCCGGATCGATTCCCGGCTCGAGTTGCAGAGGTTGTCGACGACGGTCACCCGGCAACCGGCGTTGAGCAGTTCCAGGCAGGTGTGGCTGCCGATATAGCCGGCGCCGCCGGTGACGATCACATGCATCCGTTTCTCCTTGCGGTGATTTCGATCACAGGGGGCGATGGAAAGCCCATCGACTTGCCCCGCAAATTCTGCTATCTTTTTTACCTGTGTTGGCGGTGTTTGTCTTGCAAAAAGGCAAGGCTCGTTGCAAAGCGAAATAAGGACGCTTGGCGTCGTCGCTTGCAGGCGCCGCCTGTTTGTTTAACGATTGAAGGAGGTGGCAGTATGCCCTATGTCAGTATTCGTGTTGCTGGAACGCTCACCAAGGAGCAAAAGAAAAAAATTGCCCAAGGCGTCACCGACGTGATTTCCGAGGCCGCCGGAAAACCCAAGGAGTCGATCCTGCTGTTTATCGACGAGGAAAGCCGGGACAATATCGCCAAGGGCGGCGTGTTGCTCGAGGATATGTAAAAAGCATGACAAGCAGGAAGGCTGTCGACCGTCTGGAGGCGTTGCGCGAGCAACTCAGGTTTCACGCGCATCGGTATTATACGCTTGATGATCCGATGATCTCTGACGGCGAATACGACGCGCTGTTTCGGGAGCTGCTGGAACTCGAAGCGCAATACCCCGAACTGGTTGCCGAGGACTCGCCCAGTCACCGGGTCGGCGGCCTTCCTTTGCCTGCCTTTGCATCGGTTGCCCATGCGTCGCCCATGCTCAGCCTGGACAACATTTTTAGCGAGGCCGAGTTGGCTTCTTTTGAGGATAAAGTGCGGCGCTACCTGAAAACCGATGCCCCGCTTCGATTGATCACCGAGCCCAAGTTGGATGGTCTGGCGGTTGAATTGGTCTATCGCCGGGGCGTGCTTGTGGTTGGCTCCACGCGAGGCGACGGCGTGGTTGGAGAGGACGTCACCGCGCAATTGAAGACCGTGCAGTCCATTCCCCTGCGGTTGCACGACACGGGCGAGACGCCGCTGGAGGAGTTGGTTGTCCGGGGCGAGGTGTTTTTATCCAAAAAAGGTTTTTTGCTGCTCAATCAACAACGGCAGGAAGAGGGCGAGGCGTTGTTTGCCAATCCTCGGAACGCCGCCGCCGGTTCATTGCGGCAGTTGGACCCCAAGGTCACCGCCCGCAGGCCGCTGGATTTTTTTATCTATGGGGTGGCTGCCCCCGAGTCCTTGCCTGCCGCAAGCCAGGAGGAAACGCTGCGCCGGCTTGGCCAGATGGGGTTTCCGGTCAACCCTCTGGTCACGGTGTGCGCCTCGTTGCCGGAGGTGGAGGCGCAGTACCGGCGGATACTGGAGATGCGGCACGCTTTGGATTATGAGATCGACGGCGTGGTGGTCAAAGTGGACGACCTGTCGTTGCAGGGACGCCTTGGCGCCACCGCCAGATCGCCCCGCTGGGCTGTTGCCTGGAAGTTTCCCGCCGTTCAGGCGACCACGGTGATCGAGGCGGTTGAGTTTCAGGTGGGACGGACCGGCGTGGTGACGCCGGTTGCGCATCTCAAACCGGTGGACGTCAACGGGGTGATGGTCAAGCGGGCGACCTTGCACAATCAGGATGAAATTGCCCGCAAAGACCTGCGCATCCACGACACCGTGCTCATTCAGCGGGCTGGCGACGTCATTCCGGAGATCGTCAAGGTGATTCCCGAAATGCGGCGCGGCCAGGAGGCCCCGATCATCTTCCCGACCACCTGTCCGGAATGCGGGCAGGAACTGGCGCAGATTCCCGGGGAGGTGGCGGTGCGCTGCGTCAACGCCTTGTGTCCGGCGCAACGCCTGCAGCAACTGATCTATTTCGCCGGCAAGAGCGGGCTGGACGTGGAAGGGTTAGGCAAAAAAAATGTCGAACAGTTGGTGCGCGAAGGGCTGGTTCGCGCCATTCCTGATTTTTTCCATCTTGACGCTGAACAACTGGCCCGTCTCGACGGTTGGGGCGAGAAATCGGCGCGCAATGTGCTGGCTGCGATTGAAAAGCGGAAAACCCTTTCCCTTGCCCAGTTTGTCGCCGCGCTCGGCATCCGTCATGTGGGCGAAGTGACCGCCGGCGTATTGGCGGAACATTTTTCCGATCTGCGTCAGTTGCGGGCGGCGGGGAAAGAGAAATTGGTGCAGATTGAGGGGGTCGGCGAGCAGACGGCGGACTCTTTGGTCGAGTATTTCCAGGATCCAGCGACGGCGGAAATGATTGAGCGGCTCCAACAGGCGGGACTGGTGATCGAGGCGCAGGGGAAGAGCCCGACCCTCTTGGACGGGCGGGTTTTCCTGTTCACAGGCTCCTTGCACACACTTTCCCGGGAAGAGGCCAAGCACTTGGCCAAGACCCTGGGCGCACAAGTGGCCACGTCCATGAGCCAACGGGTGACCGATGTGGTGGCCGGTGAAAAGGCGGGCGGCAAAAAGAAGCAGGCGGAGCAGATGGGGCTGCCCATCCTGTCGGAACAGCAATTTTTGGCCTTGGTCGCACAGCGCTCGGACTGATGGAACGAAAGCGAATGCATGCCACGGTGCATGGACGGGTGCAACGGGTTGCCTTTCGTGAGCACACTCGGAGGGAAGCCGAACGGCTTGGGCTCTCGGGCTGGGTGCGAAATCTGCCTGACGGCACGGTGGAGGTCGTGTTTGAAGGGGTGCCGGAGAAGGTGGACCTGCTTTTATCTTGGCTGGCCGTTGGTTCGCCCTTTTCTCGAGTCGATCAAGTCGATTATAATGAGGAAACGCCGCAGGGGGAAAACGGTCCTTTTGTGATAAAATATTCCGCTTGAGTGCGCCGGCGAGCGCCCAGATCGCTCAAGACCGTATTGTTGACGGGAATTTCAACGTAACCGCGAACTAACTATCTTATGAAAAAAGTCCACATTCCAACCAGTGAACCGGCCGGGCGCATTGTCTGTCAACAGTGCGGCAATAATAAAAATTTTGTTGAAATTGCCGAGAACGTTCTGGTAACGACCCATTATCTGCAAAACGGCGACGGATCTTTTACGCCTGAAGAGAATACAACCGAAATATTTGGCGAAGTGAAATTTATCTGCGGCAAATGCGGCGAGGACATGACCCGTTTCCACGCCCATTTTTTGGAGATGTCGTTCTGACCAGAGGCTCGGGAACGCCGACGTCTTTGCCGGTGGTTGGCGAGGTGAAATAAAAAAGGCCGCCCAAATGGGCGGCCTTTTTTATAGCGCAAATTCGAAGGTCTGAATCAGACGCAACCGGTCGGTTTCGGCAGGCCGGCCATCTTACAGGCGCCCTTGCCAGGTCCGGACGGGAACAGCTCGTAGATGCGTTTCAGCGGGAACCCGGTGGTCTTGGAAAGGATACGAACCATAGGGGCGATACCGTTCTTCTTGTAGTATTCCTGCAAAGCGTCGATGACTTTCTGGTGCTCATCGGTGATGTCGACGATGCCTTCAACGGACTTTACATAATCAACCCAATTTTCGTCCCACTCCTCAGCTCCTTTTAACAGGAAACCGTCTTCGTCCACCTCGTAGCTTTTGCCCTTGTGCTCAATACTTGCCATGTGTTCCTCCTTGGCCAAAGTGTTTATTATGGATGAGTAATGAAATCCTATTCTAAAAAATCACCAGTTAATTACTATAGGGGGGGGGCTTTGTCAAGCAAACACCCTGTTTTTTTTGAATGAGGCGTCAGGCATTTTTTGCAATGCATCCGATGCATTTTTCTCTGGTATCTTGCTGAGAAATTGAACATAATGCCCCTTCCGAAAATGCGGGGATACCTATAAGCTTCCTGGGGGTTGCGTTTAACATGCTGAATATTATCAGAAAAAATGCGCAGTCGATTGTCGTTCAAGCAATTGTTGTGATCATTGCCATCGTTTTTATCTTCTGGGGCGTGGGCTCCAACATGAAAGACAACCCCAACGCCCTGGCCGTCGTCAACGGCAAGGAGATTTCCTATCGCGACTTTCAACAAAATTACGAGCGGGCCATTGAAGGCTATAAACAGCAGTTTGGCGGCCAGATGCCGGAGAAATTCCTGGAGAGCATTGGGCTGAAGGAGCAGGTGCTCAATCAGCTGATCCAGTCGGAGCTGCTTCGTCAGGGCGCTGAGAAGATGGGCGTGTCGATCAGCAAAGAGGCGACCCAGCGCAAGATCCGGGAAATGGAGGTGTTCAACCAGGGGGGGCGGTTCGATCTTGCCCACTACAAGGCGGTGCTTGAACAGAACCGTTTGTCCACCACCACCTTTGAAACCGGCATCCGCAATGATTTGCTCATGAACCGCGCCGTTGAAGCCCTTGGCGCTTTTGCCGCTGTTTCCGACGAGGAGCTCAACAACTGGCTTGAGTATATTGATCAGGAAATCAACATCGCCTATGCGGCAATCAAAAGCGAGACCTACGAATCCCAGGTCAAAGTGGCGGAAGGGGATCTGCAGGCTTGGTTTGACGCCGCCAAGCAGAACTATAAAACCCCGCCGCAGAGCAAACTGCGCTATCTGGTTTTCCCCTTTGCCGACGACTTGAAACAGGTTGTGGTGAACGAGGACGCGGTGCAGAGCTATTACCAAGAGCACGCCGACGCCTATGTCTCCCCGGAGCAGCGCCGCGCCCGGCATATCTTGTTCAAGGTTGCGGAGGACGAAACTGCGGAGAGCCGGGCGGCTAAAAAAGCGGCGGCGGAAAAAGTCTTGGCGCAGGTTAAAGCCGGTGGTGATTTCGCTGCGCTGGCCAGGCAATTCTCTGAGGACGCTTCAAAGGACAAAGGCGGCGACCTTGGTTTTTTTGGACGGGGGCAGATGGTCGCTTCCTTTGAGAACAGTGTGTTTGCCCTGAAGGCAGGAGAGGTCAGCGGGGTGATTGAAACGCCTTTTGGCTATCATATTGTCAAGCTCGAAGAAATCCGCCCGGCTGCCACCCGATCCTTTGCCGAGGCCAGCGCCTCCATCCGCAAAGAGCTTGAGGGGCAAGGCGTCAAGGCGATCACCTTCAAAAAGGCATCTACCGCCTACGAGGATATTATCCGGGCCGGCAGCTTGGCGAAATTCAGTGAAAAAAGCCCGATTCCGGTTGGCCAGACTGATTTTTTTGCGCAGAACAACCCGCCCGCCCAGCTGCCGAAAGGCTCCATGGTCAGCGATCCGGCATTCTTGCAAGCCGCCTTTGGCTTGCGCAAGGGCGAGTTGAGCTCTCTGGTCGAGACTGCAACCGGCTATGCCATCATTTTTGTTGACGACGCCAAAGAGTCTGTTGCGCCGGAACTTGCCGCCGTGCGCCAGCGGGCCGAGGCGGATTTTAAAAAGGAGAAGAGCGTGGAGCTGGCCCGCGCCGCCGCCGAAAGCATGTTGCAACAGGCCAAGGAGGCGCAACGCTTGCCGTCCGCATTGGAACCCAAGGAATCGGGCTATATGAAGCGGAGCGGGCCTGCCAACGGGGTTCCGGAAGAGATGCGCCGTGAAGCGTTTGCACTTGCCGGGCAAGGGGCGTTCCCTGGGAAACCGTTCACCGTGGGCAAGGTGTTTTACCTCTACCAGATCATTGACTCCCGTCGCGGCGCGACTGAAATGGATGCAAACAAGCGGCGCAACCTGGAACAACAGTTGCTGGCGGTCCGCAAGAACAGCTTGATGGCCGAATGGGTCGGGCAAATGAGAAAGGAGGCCAGCATTTGGACGAACGCCAAAATGTTACAGTAGTCGCTGTGGAATAATCTGCATCACCCCGGCTCCTGAGTCGCCTCGCAAGAGGAGACGCCCTGTTGTTCCCGCTTGCTCTGTCGGCGGAACGGAGACAGGGAAGGAGACCGATCGATCCGTCGCTCCATAGTCCGCCTCCGGAATTTCCCGAGGGCCATCAAGGTAACTTTAGGCGTCTCATATAATTATTTTGAAAAAAGAATCCGATCTTCAGTCCCCGCCGCCGTCTGCTCCCGCATCCCTCGCCGCCGTTGACCTTCAGGCCCTTGCCGCCCTTTCCGCCACCGAGCAATTGTTGCTGCAATTGGCGTCCGTAGTGTACGAGCCGGTTGCCGCCGGTTTTCTCACCCGTTGCGTGGGCACGCTGGCCCCGCACTTTTTAGGGGATCAGCGTCCTACGGGCGATGAAATCAGTGAAACCTTGGCCCGGCTACGGCGCAAAGGTTTTGTGAACGGCAAAAATCAATGCCCGCCGGTGCTGGCGGAGGTGTTGACCCGTCAGGCCGTGGCCCTCAATCGTTTTCCCCAGTTGGCCGCCCTGGTTGAGCGAGCCGCCCCGGTTGACTACATGCACGGCAAATGGCCGACCCGGTGCTGGCGCGCCCTGCGACAATTTCGCATCGGCCTGTACAGCCAGGATTTCGACAAGCTGGACGAGTCGTTGATCTTTCTTGAAGGCGAAGGCAAGAAATACCTGGAAACCGAGCCTCCTGCCGTTCTCGTGGCGGCCCGCGCCTTTGACCCCCAGTGGTTCAGCGCTCTGCCGGGCTCGTTTCAGTTCTTTCTCCTGGATCAGGTGGTGCGTTATTCTTTGGAGCGACTGCATCACTTTCCTGCCGTCCTTGCCTTCATGCAAGACGAACAGGCGCAATCCGTGCCCCCGGACGAACGCGTGCCCTTTCGTCGGTTGCTTGCCAGTTGTTATCTGTTGCAGGGCCGGTTTGACGAGTTGCAGCAATTGCTGACGCAACACGGCGATTCCTTTCTGGGGTCCGGGTTCGCCGGCTCTGTGGCCTTTCTCCGCGGCGAAACAGATGCGGCCCTCACGCTGTTTGCCGAGGATTTGCGTCACATGCAGCAATACGCGGGCGACGGACCCTGCTTTTTTTTCGGGATCACCGGCCTGTTTTGCGTTTTTGCCCTACTGGCCCGGGACGGCGACGGAGATCGCGATCGGGTGCGCGAGGCGGTCGACACGGTGCTGAAACGCTGCAACGGTTGCCCGGAGGAAATCCCCTTTCGCTTCATTGCCGCAGTCCTGTGCGCGCCCGACGACGTCCTGCCGGACATGCTGGCCTTGACCGAGGGGCTGGTGGCCGACAAACGGAGCCTGACCTCGCTTGTCGCCCTGCTGTCGCTCCATTGGATGGGAGTGGAAATTCCTCCTGATTTTCAAGGGATTCTGCACACGCTCTATGAACAGGCCCGCGAAAGCGGATTCCTTTGGGTCGCCATGGAGGCCGCCGAACTCCTTGCCACCCTGGACAACGAGCAACGGACGATGCAGGAGGCGGCAACCGAACTGGCGACAGCCTTGCAATGCCGCTATCTGACCCACATCATAGCCCCCCATGCCACCTGGAAGCACAGTCTGCAGGAATTGATCGAGGTGACGAGCAAAATCAGGGAGCCGGAACGGCTGACCCGGTTGTGCTGGCTGATCGATTATGTCGACGGCGTCATGGAACTCCTGCCCAAGGAGCAGAAGAAAGCGGCGGGCGGCAGTTGGACCAAGGGGCGCACCATTGCCTTTCAGCGTCTGTTGCGGGACGCCGACCTTGAGTATCTCTCCGACCAGGACCGGTTGATTGCCGAGGCGCTCTATCAGAGCGGCGAGACCGGCGGCAAACACGGCGGGTATGTGTTTGATCAGGAAAAGGCGCTGCCGGCGCTGATCGGCCATCCCTACGTTTTTCTCAGACGGTCGCCCCAGACGCCGGTGGAGATTGTCGCCGGCGAACCGGAACTGGTGGTCGAGCGCAAGGGCGATTCGCTCTTTATTCATTTCTTCCAGGATATTGGCGAGGGCGCTGTGGCGGTCTGGCGGGAAACGCCGACCCGTTTCCGCATCATTCGCATCAGCGCAGAGCATCGCAAGGTCGCCGAAATCACCGGGCGCGACGGTTTGCTGGTGCCGCTTGCCGCCAGCCGGCAGGTGCTGGACGCCATTGGCAACATCGCCTCCTTCATGACCGTGCATTCGGCAATCGAGGTGCCCGGCGACGGGACGCCGGCCGAACAGGTGGAGAGTGATCCCACCATTCACATTCACATCATTCCCTACGGCAGCGGCTTCCGCATCGAATTGTTTGTTCGTCCTTTTACCCAAGGCGGGCCTTACTTGAAGCCCGGGGTCGGGGTGGCCAACCTCATGGCCGAGATCGACGGCAAGCGGCTGCGAACCAAGCGCAACCTGCGGCTGGAAGAGGAAAAGGCGCGCGAGATCGAGGAGAGCTGCCCCATGCTCGATCTGGCCATTGACTTTGAGCAGGAGAACAAACGGGAATGGCATCTGCTTGATCCGGAAGAATGTCTGCAGGTGCTGCTGGAAATCGAAGAAATTAAGGAGCGGGTCGTTCTTGAATGGCCGGAGGGCGAGAAACTGGCGGTGCGCCGGCAGGCGGGCGTCAACCAGTTGAACCTCAACATCCGCACCAGTCAGCAGGATTGGTTTACCCTGTCCGGTCAGTTGGAGATCGACCAGGATGAAGTCATGGAGCTCAAGACCTTGCTGGACAAGGTCCGGGAGACCCGCAGCCGTTTCATTCCCATGGGCGAAGGACAGTTCCTGGCCCTGACCCAGGAATTTCGCAACCGGCTGGAAGAATTGATCCTGTACGGCAACAGTCAGCCGGGCAACGAGACCGAGGTCAAAATTCATCCCCTGGCCGCCATCGCCCTGGAGGAGTTGACCCATCAGGCGCAAACCAAGGCGGATCAGGGCTGGCGGCAGCGGTTGCTGTCCATTGCCGAGGCCCAGGAACTGACGCCCAAGGTCCCCTCAACGCTGAAAGCCGAGTTGCGCGACTATCAACGCGAGGGGTTTGTGTGGATGAGCCGTTTGGCGCATCTGGGGGTTGGCGCCTGTCTGGCCGACGACATGGGTTTGGGCAAGACCCTGCAATCAATCACCATGATCCTCAGCAAGGCCCACGAAGGACCGTCGCTGGTGGTTGCGCCGACCTCGGTGTGCATGAACTGGGAGACCGAGGTGCAACGGTTTGCGCCGACGCTCAATTTTCTCATGTTTTCCGAGGCCAACCGCGACGAGATCATCTCCTCGTTGGGAAAATTCGATCTGCTGGTCACCAGCTTCACCCTGCTGCAGCAGGAAATTGAATTGTTGGCCCAGGTCAAGTGGCAGACGATCGTTCTGGACGAGGCCCAGGCCATCAAGAACGCCGCCACCAAGCGATCCAAGGCCGCCATGCGCCTGGACGGGCGGTTTCGGCTGATCACCACCGGCACCCCGATTGAAAATCATCTGGGGGAACTGTGGAATCTCTTTGCCTTTATCAACCCCGGTTTGCTGGGCACCTACAAGCAATTCAACCGTCGGTTCGGCATCCCGATTGAAAAGTACCACGACCGGGAGGCCAGAAGGACGCTGAAAAAATTGATTCGGCCCTTTATGCTTCGGCGGATCAAGTCGCAGGTGTTGGAAGAATTGCCGCCGCGCACGGAAATAACCCTGCGGGTGGAGATGCAGCCGGAAGAGCTGCAGTTTTATGAGGCTCTTCGGCAACAGGCCATCGAGAACATCGAAGGCAGCAGTGAAAAGACCGGCCGGCATCTGCGCATTCTGGCCGAAATCATGCGCCTGCGGCGGGCCTGCTGCAACCCGCGTCTGATTGACGATCAGGTGACGATTCCGTCAACC
>Ga0074198_1002336_pt1 | contig 10094 bp, 9 predicted proteins | sample EPASupsiteSAE323_FD_64527 | JGI IMG/M metagenome (GOLD analysis project Ga0074198, IMG submission 64527) | Bioremediated contaminated groundwater from EPA Superfund site, New Mexico - Sample SAE3-23 | ecosystem: Environmental > Aquatic > Deep subsurface > Groundwater > Contaminated ...
TGTTGACGGAACCGGCGATCCATCGAATTATCCCCCCCAGTTTGCCTGCACAGTATCAGGTACCGGCATTGATCTTGCCTCAACAGCAACCATAGCTGAATACAATAAACTCGGCAACTCACTGGATGCTGATAAGGTCCTCCTGAAGAATGCTCAGGGCAAGGAAATTACCGTGCAGAGCGCCTGTTCCTATGCATCCACCCTGAACCGGAATAAAAATGGGGACATCGATGAACTGGATTACCTCACAAATAGTACCTGTTGTAAGGGACCCTATGGATCGATCGGGCAATATGAAAATCACCAGACCCCATACCTGTGTAATCCCGATACCTGGCCGGACGATATTAATACAGCCCGTTTCTTCAAACACTACCTCCCCGCCTCCTATAGCTTTGCCTATGATGACAAACATTCAACCTTCCAGTGTAAGAGCAAAGATGAGAAAAATGGCATAAGGACCCAGTATGTCGTCACATTCTGTCCCGGAAATGAACCCCCCCGCATCAACCTGCCGGGCAGCGATGAGCACACCCACGTGCCGGTCTATAATCCCGGCCCGGTTGTAACTCCGGTTGCGACGCCGGTACCGACCCAGACCCCCTTACCTGCCCAGACACCGGTACCGACCGGTCGCTACCATCCTGCCAGCTCTGGCGAACCGAATTTCTAACTTTTTTACCGATTTCCCCCGGTGATTTTTCCCTTTCTGCCGGAGGTCATCGGCTGATGAAAGACCCCTCTCCTGCATTGACACCTCCCCCCTTCATCATACCAGCTTCCCATTGCCGCACATTGGAACAGGGTATGTCTGAACTAAAAAAACCCGAAAACTATGCAAAGTGCCAGCTCAAAGATGGTAAGTACAGATGGACGATCAAACCCGATCATATCCTGATAATATCCCACCGCAGCGGCAACAAAACGCCCGGGAAGATCCGGCACCATTCACCTGTATTCCCCTCAGCCCGGACACGGTCGAAGCAGCTGCCCGCCTCTTCACGGAAGTCTTTGTCCGGGACGAAACCACGACCCGCTGGCACAGGCTTAGTGAGAAGGACTTCCTGCCGTTTGCCCGTACCTATGTACAATTCTGTGAGACCGAGGGACTGAGTTTCATTGCACGCGACGGGAAGACCGGAGACGTGAGCGGATTTATTTTTTGTCTTGATCTCACAATGGATCTCGAAGCACTCGGGCCGGAGATGCAGGGGTTTCTCTCCCAGTTTGATGCAACCATGCAGCTCATCAACGCACTGGAAGAAAAATTCCTTGACCTTGGTTCGATTACCCCGGGAATGACCATGCATATCTACCAGCTGGGCATCCACCGGCAGTACCGGAACCGTTCGATCTCGACTGCGCTCATCCGCCATGTGGTTGCTTTTGCCCGTGACCGGGGGTTCCGGACAGTCGTTGCCGATTGCACCGGGCCCCACTCCCGCCGTTCATTCGAGCAGTGCGGGTTTACCCGGGCTGGCTCGATCCCGTATGCGTCTTTCCTTATTGGGGGATACGCAGCCTTTGAAGGGCTTGAAGGTGAGATCAGCCTGATGGTCAAGGATCTCTGAATAGTTTTCCCCTTCAATAACTCCCGGAACGAGAGACTTCTGATAATATTTTAAATATCAGGAGATACTCATTTCTCGTATGAGAAAATTCCTCGTATTACTGGCATTTTTAGGGATTGCAGCCGTTATGATAACCGGTTGCACAAGCACCCAGCCTGCAGTGCAGCCAACACCTGCTACACTGCCCCCGACCATGGTTGTGACCACAGTGGCAACACCCGCAGTGCCTGCCCCGCTGGCAGGGGACTGGATTGTCACCCGGATGGGAATCCAGGACGGTACCGCAGTGACCACGCCGACTACGCAAATTTCCCTGTCGTTCATGACCGACGGGACCCTCACGGGATATGATGGCTGCAACAACTACTATGCTGCCTACGCCTTCACCGGTCAGACAACGCCGAAAGGGCAGGGGATGAGCATCAACAATGTCTCATCTACCAAAAAGTACTGCTCAACACTTGCAAACCAGGAAACCATGTACCTGACCATCCTGGGAAAAGTCATGGCCTACAATGTGGATGGCGAACAGCTCTCGATGACCGCTTCAACCGGGGATGTCCTAATATACCAGCGACCTGCATCTCTCGTGACCCCGGTGCAGTACTCCCCCGTGGGATAACAACACCTCTTTTTTTTCCTTATCGGTTCATCAGGTTTTTAACCGGCTGAATCCAAGCATTATCACGCGAATAAAGGTACCATCATGGATCCCGTGCACTTCCCCCTCCTGAGGATCATCGAAGAAGAACTGGTCGATTACCAGATCCGTTCCCGGTTTTACCACCCGAAATATGTAAAAACCATGGGACTTTCCGGCGCAGAGCGGATACTTGAGTTCGGGAGCGGCGGGGGATGCCTGTCCCGTGCTCTCGCCAGCACGCTCAGCCCGGAAGGATCTCTCACCTGTGTAGAGATCTCGCCGTACTGGGTGGAAAAAGCAAAACACAGGCTGAAGGCATTTACCAACATCGAATACCTGCTGGGTGACATCACGCGGATGACGGTTCCCGAAAATCATTTCGATGCTGTCATCATCCACTTCGTGCTCCATGATATCGCGCCCGCGGACAGGATCGATATTGTCAGTGCGCTCGCAAAATGCCTGCGGCCGGAAGGCACGCTCATCATCCGCGAGCCGGCAAACGCCTGGCACGGGATGCCTCTTTCCGAGATCCGTACCCTGATGCGGGATGCCGGGCTCCGGGAGATCCGCACCGGCTGTACCCGTTCGTGGCGACGGACCTGGACCTGTGACGGGACATTTAAGAAAAGCTGGTGAATGCTCGGGTGACGGGCAATACCTGATCAGGGAAAAATGCGGGTTCTGAAAATCGGATCCCTGCAGGGTCAAAACTGAGGGTTAAAACAATTACTTTTTCTCTTCCGGAACAGTCCCGTCTTCGGAAGGTTGGCGAAGTTCATCTTTGAAGTACTCAACCCATGCCTGCTGTCCCTCTTTGATGATGAGACTTGTCTGGAGGTGGGACCAGAGTGCATAGATTACGAGGATATACGCAAGCGTCCGTATGATGATGAGCGGGAGGGTAAGGGCCACTTTGAACCCGAGCAGGGTTGCGGCATGCGAAACGCCAAAAAGACCGAAGGCGGCACCGATATACAAGGGAAGGGGTTCGGGATTCCTCCGGTAGCAGAGCAGACCGAGCAGTACGATGATGATGCACAAAACCAGGTTCACAAAGAGAATCGGATCCCATTCAAATGCCATAAGCTAAACTCATAACGATGTATGGTCCGCCCGTATATCGGTTTTACGATAATCGCCCGATATACGTTGAGACAATGGCAATAATTCTGAAAAATTTTAAACGATAGAAGAGTTTTTTTAATCCAGCGGGATTGTTTCGAGCTGGGACACCAGCTCCCAGATACGGGTCCTTGCGTGGATCGGCATGTTGGGATCATTGGAGATTTCATCAACTTTTGAGATGGCTTCGGCGGCGCGCAAGCCCATCGCTTTGGTATTGTTCATAAGCAGCGTCCGGGTCTCGTCAGCTACGCGCCGGATATTTCTGGGGATCGAGCTGTCCTCCTGTATGTGCTGCAACATAAGGATACAGTTTTCCATAGTTTTTTCAGGGTTTGGCATGGGAACACCTACCTGTGTACCTGTAGTTAATATGTGGAACCGGCATATATAGGTTAAATATCAAACCGACGGTGACTGTATGCCAGTGCGCAAAGAAGATGAAATAATGGCCGAATACCTCCTCAAAGGGGGTAAAATGCTCGAAAAGACCTGCAAAACATGCGGATGCCCGCTCTTTGAAGTGAAGGGAAAGACGCTCTGTGTCGTCTGTGCAGAGAACGCACCTGCCGAAAAGTCCGCAATGAATGCCGGTGCACAGGCTCCCGCTGAACAGGCAGGGGCGCACCACGGGCACCATGCCCATCACCATGATCACGGCGAAACCTGCGGTTGTGGCGTGGACCATGACGAGGATTCCTGCACCTGCGAGGGTGATGAGGGCGGAATGCTCACCGATGAACTGGCAATGACCGTCTTCTCGCTCTGCGAGCGCATCCAGAACGAGAAGGATCCCGAGAATGTGCTTCTCCTGATGAATGCAGTAAAAGCCGGCACGGAATCGTTAGAGATTCTCTGCAAGCTGTAATTTTTTACCCTTATTTTTCATCACATTTTTCCTTTACAGGATTTTTTATTCCACAATCCGGTAAACGATTGTTTTTCTGTTAGCACAAACGCTAAAAAATGGGTTGGCCCGCCTGCCCGTATTGCAAAGGGGGGTGGGTGCCCCTCTTGCCCGAGACCGGGGGAAGGGGTACCCCCTCTCAAATTTTAGATAGGGGGAGGGGGTGGTACCCTGTCTTGGACAAGAGGGGGGGTAGGGTGGGCTGTATACCCCCACTCATTTTTTGGAGAGGGGGAGGGGGTACCCCCCACTCGTGCGGAAGAGAGGGGGTATCCCCCCTTCAGGACCAACCCCAGTAAAAGACCGTCTCCGGCGTGACTCCACGCGAAGCCGCGCCCAAGTACATGCACCCGGAGGGGGGGAGGTACCCTGTCTTGCGCAAGACAGGGGGGGAGGGGGTCCCCCCCTCGCTTTTTGGAGAGGGGGTGGGTATACCCCCACTCATTTTTTGGACAGGGGGGTAGGGTACCCCCTCTCATACTTTTGAGTGGGGGGGTCCCCCCTTTCCCGGGACGGACCGGCTACCGGGTTTTCAGACGTGGCTCCATGAGAAGCGGGGGTTTTGTGGATGCCGGAAAGGGGGGGTGGTACCCTGTCTTGGACAGGATAGGGGGGGAGGGGGTCCCCCTCCCGGTTTTTGGAGAGGGGGGTGGGTATCCCCCCATCGTACTTTTGAGTGGGGGGTACCCCCCTTTTGAATAGATGGGGGGTTGTCCTGCTGTGATGTTATATGATCAATGATATGATCAAAGAGGATCGTTGCATGAGGAATACTAAGGAGGGTTCCCCGCCTCGGGGCCCTGCCGAAGCGGCCGGGTGATCCCACAGGAGTGGGACACATCGCAACTCAAGCAGAGATTTTTCAATAGATACACAGCATAGAGATTATTGCCGTGTTCTTTACACTTGCATCTGTATAGTCACATAAACAGAATAATTCCCTACTTTTTTGTTTTGATAAAAAATTTGGGGGTTAGTAAATTTTTGTTGAATAATTAATCAGATAGGATATTGATTTATTATTCGCTTTACATCTTTCAACATAATTTCGACTCTTTCCGAAGAGTATTTCTCCCAATGAGCATGATCGACGTCATTACGAAGACCTAACCAAGCAGTAATTGATTTTCTCTCTGTCTCGGAATAAACTCCTTTTTTTCTAAGATCTGTGTTCAAATCTTCTGCATGCCGATATCGATCATTATCTTTAATTATAGGTATTTCAAATTTAACCGCTAATTTTCTTAAATGCTCTTCAAGAACGCCTCCGATTAAAAATGCAGCGGGATGTTTGTACAGATCGCCTTGAGATAGAAAGTATTCCGCCATATCTAAAAAATCAGTAAATAACTCTACAGTGATTAAACCATTTATTGTCGTAAAATAGTCCTTTGCGTATGCATCTTTCAATGATACTAATACTCCCTTCAATGGAGGTAAATCCATTTCAACGGCGTAATCACTTACAATATCACCTTGAAAATTGCTTAAATAAACATTCCCATTTTTATAGTAGGCGCTATCTTTTGGTGCGTACCTGTCTAATAACGCAGATATTTTTGTATGTAATGCGGCAAGACGAGTTCTATAACTAAAAGAATCGTTTCCACCAGTTGTCCTCAACACTCGATTCATTGCGGGTTGAATTTCAGTAATTACCTCATCAATCTCTCTAATAATTTCTAATGTTTTTTTCTCCATTTTTGATAGTATAAATTGATCAAGAGAATAAACTTGTCTAAATAGCTGATTTTTAATTCTTTTTAAAAAAATTGTTATTCCCATTACAGGATAAAAGATCCTACCCGTACACCCTTCTGCACAAATCAAAAATCTTCTTAGCCGTCTTCTCCCCAATCCCCTTCACCGCTGCCAGCTCCTCTAGCGAAGCGTTTACAATCCCCTGAATCGACCCGAAATGAGCCAACAATAACCGGGAATTCCGGAGACCAATCTCCGGAAACGCCGATATAATATACTCCTGCTCTTCCCGCTGGGAGTGATGGGACTTGTGCGGGTGCACCTTGCGCTCGCCCCGCTCCCCGTCCTCGCGCTTCGACAGCACAAAGAGCATCTGGGCGGTATCCTGCTCGTCCCGGGTGAAAAGGATCGAGACGCCCATATCCACCGTGAGGGCCGCCAGCACGCCCTTGATCGCGTTCGGGTGGATATCGCGCTGGGAATAGAGGTCCCCGCCTTCGATGATCATCACCGGGCGGGTCACGGACTCCGCCATCGCCTTCACCTGCCCCAGCAGGTCGCGGTTGATGAGCGTATCGACAAAATCCTTCGCGGTCTTGCGCTCCACGAGGATACGGTCGCCGATCGCGTAATCCCCGTGGGGGAGACGTTCGATCCGGATCACGGCGCCCATGTTGGAGAGGACTTCTACTACCTTTGACGAGGTCTCGCGGTCATCGATGATGATCTTCGGTCCCTGCGGGGTGAATTCATCGAGGGTCTCCTGCTCCACGACCAGTGGTTGTTGTGGTGCGGCCGGGGAATAGCCGCCCATTGTCCGCATGCTCTTGTGCATCTGTTTCTCTTTTGATGCGCTGACATGGCGAAAGACCTCGTCCGAGGTTCCCTTGGTCACCATGACCACGATCTTTCCTGCCCCGGACCTTCCCGTCCGGCCCCGACGCTGGATGGACCGGATCTCGGAGGGGACCGCCTCGTAGAAGATCACCATGTCGGTCGCGGGCACATCGAGGCCTTCCTCACCAACCGAGGTTGCGATCAGGACCTTGAACTCCCCTTCGCGGAATCGCGTAAGGGCCGCGATCTGCTTCTTCTGCGAGAGCCCCTTCTCGGCATCCTTGGTTGCCTGCCCCACGAACCGCTCGCAGGAGATGCCGTGGCTGGTGAAGTGATCCACGAGGAGCTGTACGGTATCGCGGTACGTGGCAAAGACGATGATCCGGCTGTCGGGGTGTGAGACCAGCTGGTCCTGCACGAGCTTCAGGGCGATATCGGGTTTCGGGTGCAGTTCCCGGGTCCACCCGAGCGTGCGTTCGAAAAGTTCCTGGAAGACCGGGTCCTTTACCAGCCGCTGGCTCGCCTTGCTTCCCCCTGATCCTGTGCCTTCGGCAACCAGTTTCGCGAGGTAGCCCCTGAGCACCTCGCTGCCCTGCGATTCGGCAAGGGTGATCGCATGCCGGAGCTTCATCAGTTCGGCGTAGAGCGAGGCTCCCGAGTAGGCGGCCGGGTCCTGGTTCTGGATCCGCTGCTGTATCTGGGCATTGATCGCGTTGAGCTCCTTCATCGAGAGCTTGTCGCGCCTGGGCACGGTGAAGTTGAGCGAAGAGAGCAAGGCGAGCCGGTCTTCGATAAGCGAATTGAGCGAGTTGATGGCCGCTTTGATGTCGGGAGGGAGATCGACTGAGTGATACTCCAACTCCCGTTCAAACACGTACGGGCGGACATCCGGGTCGTTCTCGGTCCGGTTCTCGATATGGGCGATGCCGAGGTTAGAGCAAACATCCTGCACCTTCTCCTGCACACCCCCGGGCGATGCCGTCATCGCGAGGAGGAGCGGTTTGTCCGCAGTGCCGAGATAGCGCTGGGCCAGGAAGACATACGCGTAGTTGCCCACTGCCCGGTGGCACTCGTCCACGATCAGCAGGGTGACATCCGCAAGCGTGTAGCGGCCCGCGAGAAGATCGTTTTTTATCACCTGCGGGGTTGCAAGGATCACGGTGGCCCGGTTCCAGTCCTCTGTCCGCTCGGCCGGCGGGGCTTCTCCGGTGAACATGACAAACGGGGTAACGGAGCTGCCTTCCTGCGGTTTTGCCAGCAGGTATTTTTCAAAATAGCGGAGGTGCTGTTCCACGAGGGGCTTGGTGGGGGCGAGCATCAGGATCCTGCCCCCCTCGTTATAGAGCCGGGATGCAGCAACGAGCAGCGCAACAGCCGTCTTCCCCAGCCCGGTGGGCAGGATGACCATAGTGTTGGCATCCAGTGCCCGCATCGCGATCGAGAGCTGGTACTCCCGTTTCTCGATGCTGTCCGGCTTGATTAAGGGATGGCTGATGTATTCGCTCATTTGGTTGGTGAGAGGTTAGGTTTCGTTGGGTAATATAGGGAATTGTGTGGGGTAAAAGATTATTTGAGGCATCGGTTGGTGTATCTTATAATAACGAGGGCTTCCCGCCTCAGGGCCACTCCGAGGCACGGCAGGCAAGGAAGTTTATGGAATCGAACTGTGGTCCTTTCGGTTATGAACAGATTTTTTTAACATCACGAAACCGAATTAAGGCCGCCGCGGGGCGCTCTTCGGGGCGGCGGCAGATATCGCAAACAAGGGTATGAGGGCATCAGCCCCCGTCATCATTCTCATCACCCGTGAGACAGATGATCAATTTCAAACAAGCATTCATAAAAGGAATGAATGGGAAATTATTCCAGCTCTGCAAACTTCATGCTGCCTTCCACGAGTGCGCAGATCGTGGCGGGAACCTTGTCGATCGCAATCCGGACCTGCTTCATGCTGTCCCGGTCGCGGAGGGTTACGGTCTGGTTCTCTTTCGTGTCGTAATCGACCGTGATGGCAAATGGCGTCCCGATCTCGTCCTGCCGCCGGTACCGCCGGCCAATCGCACCGCTGTCATCGTACTCCGCAAGGATGCCGGCCTTGTGGAGCGAGCGGGTGATAGTGTCGGCAATTTCCTCAAGACCGTCCCGCGTCATCAGCGGGAAGACCGCGACCTGGATGGGAGCCACGTTGGGGGAGAAGCGCATCACGGTACGGGCTTCCCCATCGGCGGTATCTTCATCATAGGCTCCTTCGAGCACCGCGTAACACATGCGGTCGATACCATACGAGGGTTCGATCACGTGCGGCACGATATCCTCGCCCCGCACATCGATGATCTCATCGCGGACCTCGAACAGGTCGGCGGGAATGTGGATCTTCTCGCCATCGACTTCTACATCGGCACCATCAGCGGTCGGTGTGGCAGCAGCCAATGCTTCAAAAACCGCCTTTGCCTTGGTGCGGTACTGTTTGCCCAGCACGCTCATGTTCGGAATGATCCGCCGGCGTGCCACTTTCTTTGGCTCATCGTACTGGATAAAGACCGTCATCGGCGTCCCGCTCTCTTTGGCATGGGCATTCAGGTCATAATCCGTGCGGTCGGCCAGACCCACCGTCTCGACCCAGCCGAACCGGTCGGACCGGATCTCGGCATCCCAGCAGTCGGTGGCATAATGGGCCCGCTCATCAGGGAGATGTTGCCGGAAGCGGAGCCGGTCGGGCTTGATACCTATCGTAACAAGGAGCTTGTGGGTGAGGGCTACGTAATAGGCAAGATATTCATTGGCGATCACACCCTTATCCACGGCTTCCCGCATGGACATCGAGACTGCATCCTCGCATTTCTCCTGCTGGACGTACGTGAGGAGCGGCATCGTATAGTCAGCATAGCGTTTGAACGACGGGTGGTGGTTCTTCTCGTTCGGGTGGACAAAGATCTCGGCTTCAGCCTGCGTGAATTCGCGGAGCCGGATCATACCCTGACGGGGGGAGATCTCGTTCCGGTAGGACTTGCCGATCTGGATTGCGCCAAACGGCAGCTTGTCCCGGTAGAACCGGAGCAGACGGGAGAAATCCACAAACATACCCTGTGCCGTCTCAGGACGCAGGTAGCCGACACGCTGGGAACCCGGACCGATCGTAGTCTGGAACATGAGGTTGAAATTGAAGACCTCGACAGTACCGAGCACCTCTTCGCAGGCCATACATTTGCAGGTCGCAATCGCTGCCGCGAGTTCCTCGTTCTTCATGATAGACGGGTTCTTCACACCGCCGCCTTCCGCAACATGGTCTGCCCGGAGGAACTCCTTGCAG
>Ga0074198_1002342_pt1 | contig 10052 bp, 6 predicted proteins | sample EPASupsiteSAE323_FD_64527 | JGI IMG/M metagenome (GOLD analysis project Ga0074198, IMG submission 64527) | Bioremediated contaminated groundwater from EPA Superfund site, New Mexico - Sample SAE3-23 | ecosystem: Environmental > Aquatic > Deep subsurface > Groundwater > Contaminated ...
TTAAAAGAATTGGCATAGGTTTGATGGCCGCAACGGCATCTGCAATAATAAAACCTCAGAGGCCGGAGATTTCAATGCAGATAACGCTTATGGCAGGTATAGCAATATTTATTATTGTTATTACACAGCTGTCTTCTGTCATCGAAATATTGAATTCATTTGCACAGAAGGCAGGAATTCAACCAGAATTCCTTAGAACGATTATAAAAATAACTGGAATAGCCTATTTGACAGAGTTTGCTGCAAGCATATGCAAAGATTCAGGTGAATCTGCCTTGGCATATAAAATGGAGTTTGCTGGGAAGATTATTATAATTGCTCTTGCAGTGCCAATTTTTGCAGCAGTTCTAAATCTTCTGGTAAGAATAATGCCATAATCCCCCTGCCGCTTTGCGACATCCCCCTTTTCAAGGGGGGCGAGGTGCTTCGAAGATCTTGGTTCCCTTAAGAAGGGAGCTGTTGGCGAGACCGACTGAGGGATTTACTCTGGGATTTTATATTTTTGGTTTAACCAATAGCCAACTAACATTACGAAAGGGAAAAAATATGCAAAAGATAATAGTAAAAGCATTAATAATATTATTTATTGTAATATTTAATATTCCGATTATTGCCTGCGCTGAGGATAGTGCAGCGATGCAACAGGCTGAGGCTATCGGATTGCCTGGAATTGTTGAAAGCTTGAATGAACGCGCTGCGGAGGTTTTCCCTGGATTTAATGCAAATACAATAATTGATGAAATGTCAAAGGGAAACTTTAATATAGATTCAAAAGGTATCATGATGCGGATTTCTGAATTTTTTGTAAAGGAAGTAAAGTCAAACATTGGAATAGTAATAAAAGTAATAATAATCGCAATACTGTGCGCGGTTTTAAAGAATCTTCAAGACAATCTTCAGGGAGGGACTTCAGAGATAGCTTTTTATATTTGCTATTTATTAATAATTTCATTTATTATTGTAGGCTTCAATGATGCTGTCCAACTGGGGCAAAAAACTGTTTATGAAATGGTTGGTTTTATGGAGTCAATAATTCCTGCGCTTGTTACTTTGATGCTTTCAATGGGAAGTGTTACATCTTCTGGAGTGCTTTATCCTGTTGTAATGGGAGTTGTTGGTATTGTAAGCTCACTTCTTGCTACATTTATAATACCTTCAATACTTTTAGTTGCAGTCCTATCGATAGCAGGAAATATTTCTGATAAGATACAACTTTCCAAAATTGGCGGGCTGATTAAATCCATAACTGTTTGGACAATGGGGCTAATACTTACAGTATTTGTATCTATAGTAAGTGTTGAAGCAGGCTTGGCAGGTACAATAGACGGTGTCGCTGGTAAAACGTTGAAATTTGCATTCTCAAAGTCAGTACCGTTTGTTGGGCAAATCCTTTCTGATTCTGTTGAGACAGTGTTAGGAAGCTCTTTGGTAATAAAAAATGCGGTAGGGGTTTTAGGAATGATTCTGATAATCGGTATTGTTCTCCTTCCTCTTATTAAAATTCTTGCAATGGCGCTGGTTTATAAATTAGCAGCAGTTGTGGTTCAGCCGCTTACGGATGCAAGGATAACAAAATGTCTTGATGAGGTTGGAGGAACGCTTGTACTTCTATTTTCAATAATCGTTTCTGTAAGTTTCATGTTTATTATAGCGATAGCGGCACTAATTAAAACAGGGGGCATAGCGGCAATGATTAGGTGATGGAAGAAGGTGAATAAATGTTTGAGGCAGTTAAAGGCTGGGTTTCAAATATAATAGCTGTAATTTTATTTGTTTCCATTGTTGAAATAATCTTGCCAGATGGAAAAATAAGGAAGTACGTTAACCTTGTAGCAGGCGTGTTAGTTGTTTTGATAATAGTTTCTCCAATTGTAAGCGCTTTCAATAAAGATATACAAATTGAGATGTTTGAAATGAAGACGAATGAGCTTCCTCCGATAGAAGAGTTAAAATTGCAGAGCGAAAAAATTGGAACCCTGAGGTCTAAACAAATCGTTGAAGCTTACAGGACAAAGATAGAAAAAAGCATACAAGAGCAGGTTAATGATGTTGGCGAAATAAGCTGTGAAAAAGTTATCTGCAAAGTTAATGAAGACACTAATAAAGAAGAATTCGGAAATATTGAGGAGGTTACATTGCATATAACCTCAAAAAATAAAAAAGTTGATAATTCAAAAATAAAGCCTGTAAAAATTCAGATAGGTAACAGTAAAGAAGATAACGCAGATAAATCGGTTGAAATATCGCAAGAAATAAAAAATAAGATAATAAAAAATATTTCTTATACATGCAGAATTAATTCTGAGCATATTAAGATTATTAGTTTGAGAAACAGATGAGGAGGATGGTTATGGGAGAATTGATAAAAAAGTATATAGAAAAAATGCCAGGATTAAAACAGGGGAACAAAAAGATTGTTGAGTACCTGGTTGTAGTAATTGCCATAGGTATATTGATAATTCTAATTTCGAGTTTTTTCACACCAGCCCAGACAAATGATTCAAAAAAAGATGTTACTTATACACCGATATCCCAAACCCAGAAAGCTGATAATGAACCGAATTACAAGCTGGAGCAAAGATTGGCCAAAATCCTTTCAGAAATTAGAGGCGTTGGGAGAGTTTCGGTCATGGTCACATATTATTCTGGACCGGAGTCTGTTCTTGCTAAAGAAGAAAAGAATGGACAGACAAATACAAACGAAAGGGATTCAACCGGAGGGGAAAGAAAAACTGTCCAAAACGATTTGGAGACCAGTTATGTAATGGCTGACGAACAGAGCGGAGCTAAGAAACCTATAGTAATTAGGCAAATAGCATCAAAGATTCTAGGGGTAGTTGTTGTTGCTGAAGGGGGTGATAATTTGACCGTCAAATCAGATGTAGTTAATGCAGTAGAAGCTGCGACAGGGATAGCAGAATATAAGATTAAGGTGTTCAAGAGAAACTGATTCGATTAAACGAATTCATACATAAAAGGGAGGATATAAAATGACAGTGATAAGAAGAAACCAAATTGTAGCTTTGGCAGTTGCAGTTATGATAATTGCAGCAGGTTACCTGAATTATACTTATAAGGGAAAGGATCCGTTTTCTCAAGAACTAACGGGGAATTTGGGGGATAAATTTACAAGCGAAAGGCTTGGGGAAGCAACCCTGGTTGAAGAGACTGGAGACGCAGAAATTGGGCAGGCTTCGCCGGTAAGTAGTTCATCTATTATTCCTAAAGTAAACAATACATCGGTTCCCAAACAGGATACGGTTGTTAATGACAAAAAATCTTCAGATCAAGAAGCGTATTTTGATGAAGCCAGACTGGAAAGAGAACAAGTGAGGGACGAAGAGACTGAGATATTTGAGAAAATTATTTCAAGTGAGACTGCTACTGCTGAATCTCAGGCAAAGGCTCAGACTGAATTGACCGGTCTTTCGCAAAAGTGGGAAAAGGAAATGATAATTGAAAGACTAATTAAGGCAAAGAACTTTAAGGATGCAATAGTATTTATTAATGAGCAGAGTGTAAATGTTGTTGTTTTAAATGGCAAACCGCTTACGCAGGCTGAAACAGCACAAATCCAGGATATTGTAATGAGAGAAGCAAAAGTTATTGCAGAAAATATTAAAATAGTGGGTAAATAGAGAAGAATTAGTAAAGAGACAGCCGAAAGCTGTCTCTTTACTAATTCTTAATTGAGTTTATTTCTTCTCAATCATGTTGTAGAAGATAATGTGATCGGATTTGTCGAAAAGTCTCAAAGCTTTCTTATAGAGAACCTCACAGGATTTAGTATCAACAGGTGCACCAGTTTGAGGATTCCAGGCCCGTGCATTGTCAAAGCGGTCATTCATAGGCATCTCAAAAACGATATCCTTTGTGATAAAACTACCTTTTCCGGTATACATCATCAGAGGCACGAAACCGTCCTCCTTCGCATTGACAAGATCTTGTCCGTACATATAAGGATTGGTGTTTTGTATACCTAGTAGATTTAGGATAGTAGGTGCAAAATCCACCTGTCCACTAGGAATATCACTGGTTTCGGAATGTCCGATTCCAGGTACATGTATAATCAATGGAATATTGTTCATCTCTTTAATATCATATGGTTTGCCAAGAAATTCAGTCATCAGTTTGCTGGACTCTTTATCACTGATAACAAAAGCGTGGTGGTCACCATATATGGCTATAATTGAATTATCATAGAGACCATTCTCCTTCAATAGCTCGAAATAAGTTTTCAAAGCTTGGTCTGTATAATTTGCGGCTTCCATATAATTGCCAAATAAAGTACCTTCATGTTCAGGTTTAAGCTTAATTTTCTGATACTTAGATGGCATTTTATAAGGATGGTGATTGGTCAAAGTAACGTAAAGACCGTAGAACGGTTGCTTTTGCTGCTTTACAAAGTTTATGGTTTGTTTGTACACTTCTTCATCCGAAAGACCCATTCCGATGCATTCACCTGGCTGCATATCCTCTTGAGAAATGAATTTTTGAAAACCTTGATAAGGATAAGCTTTTATTCTGTTATCGAAGTTCCCTTTATAGCCATGAATGGCAAAGGTAGTATAACCGTTTTCTCTTAAAATCCATGGGAGGCCATTGAAGATGTTTTGAGTATACAGTTCGTAAGTGGGTCCATTCAAGGTTCCAAAAAGTGAGTTATTACTGATAAACTCTGCGTCTACAGTATTGCCGAACCCGACTTGATCATGGTAGTTATTAAAATATAGGCTGTTGCTCTTAATCAGGTTGTTGAGAAAAGGGGTAATCTCCTGACCGTTGTATTTTCTGTTGATGATGAAATTCTGATAGGATTCAATCTGGATGACAATAAGGTTCCTGCCTTTTGCAATACCATGGAGTTTGTCAGCAGATTTATCTACAACAGCAAGCGGATTTTTCAAAGCGTCAGCTGTATAATACTTGGATTTTTCTTTATGAATGACATTTTTATAGATATCATTTATATGATAGTTAAAAAACTCAACCTTTTTAAGGTTTTCAGCAAAAATAAAATTGGTATGAATAAAGACCGTAAAAAATATGAAAATACTCACAATAATAAAGGCAAGATTGTTAACTTTGATTTTGTAGATATTTCGTTTGTGGATTTGTTTGATCAGGCAGATCATAATAGGAATATCCAATGCAAAGATAAAAAACCGCACATCGACAATTTGCTTGATTGATTCAGTAACATCACCCAGTTTACCCATCATCTTTAATAAATTTACAGAAGTCATCATGTTGAACTGCTTGAAATAAACTGTATCCACCAGCATGAGCAAAGAAATGACTGAGTATACCGTTATAAATAATAACATACTGAATCGGTTGTTAAGCTTGATGAACAGGAAAAATAGCCATAAGATAACCAAGGTGCTAAAGGCTGCCGAGAACCATTTGCCACTTTCCACTTCCATCATATAGTAATAAGACAATAATTTAAAAAATATTACAGCTATTATGCTTATAATAAAGAGGTAATTTTTTTTCATCGGTTCACTTCCTAGTTGTTTTTCGATAAGATCTATAATTACTGTTTTTCTGTCGAAATTATACAGTCTGAATGATTATTTTTCAATACCCATATATCTGTGGTGATATTGCTGGTCAAAAATATTGTTGTTTTTTTTGACAATCATACTTTAAATGATTAAAATATAAAGGGTCAAAGAAATGTACGAAAGGTGGAAATATTAAGTTATGAAAGCTATTGGAATTTGCATAGGAGCATCTACTATTACTAGGGTTGCTCTTGAAAATAAAGACGGACAGGCAAAAATTATAGGAGTTGTTTCGAAAGCTCACGAAGGAAACGTGAGAAAAACATTTGAAAGTATGTTTGAGGAAAAAGACTTCAAAAACTTTGAACGTATAGCGGTTACAGGAAGAAAGTTTAAAAATTTCGTAAAACTCTCATCCATATCTGAGCCTGAAGCAATCGAATATGCATATTCTTTCCTTAAAGATAGATACGGTGAAGCTGATTACCTATCATGTGCAGGTGGCGAAACATTTACTACATATCAAATTGATTCAAGTGATAAGGTTATTAATTTATTTACCGGAAACAAATGTGCCTCTGGAACTGGTGAGTTTTTTCTCCAGCAGATTAAGAGAATGGGAATAACGCACAAAGAAGCTGATGCAATTACACATGTAGATAAAGCCTATGAAGTATCAGGCCGTTGTTCTGTTTTTTGTAAGAGTGATTGTACACATGCCTTGAACAAGGGACAGAATAAGGACAGTATTGTTGCTGGCTTGTGCGATATGATGGCTTTAAGAATTCTTGAACATTTGGGTGAAAATGTATCAAAGAGAGTATGGTTATTAGGTGGATGCAGTAAGAACACACTCATGGTCAAATCCTTGAGACGACACATTGCTAACCTTGTTATACCAGAAGAAGCTGCATACTTTGAAGCTTTTGGTTGTGCTTTATGGGCATTAGAAAAAGTTACTACAAAGATTGAAAGCAAAAAACATCTTTTTAGTGGTGAAAAAAAATCATTTTCAATTCTTCCAGCTTTAAAGTTAGCTAAATCGAAAGTTGAATTTAAGGATATAAATAAATCAAAAGCTGAAGAAGGAGACAGATGTTTGCTGGGACTCGATGTAGGCTCAACAACTACAAAAGCAGTTCTATTAAGAGAAAAAGACAATGCAATCCTTGCATCAGTTTATATAAAAACTCTTGGCGATCCTATTAAGGCAGCAAAGTTTTGTTATATGTCCATTAAGAATGAAGTAAACTGCAATGTTGAAATAGTTGGATTAGGAGTAACTGGTTCAGGAAGGCAGATTGCGGGACTACATGCTTTAACAGATTGTGTATACAATGAAATCAGTGCTCATGCAGCAGCTTCTGTTTATTTTGATCCAGATGTTGATACAATATTTGAAATTGGAGGGCAGGATGCAAAATACACGCACATAATTAAAGGTATACCTTGCGATTATGCAATGAACGAGGCTTGTTCTGCAGGAACAGGTTCATTCTTGGAAGAAAGTGCGTCAGAATACTTAAATATTGAAGTACACAAGATTGAAGAGATTGCTATAGATGGAAATTCACCGCCGGATTTTAATGACCAATGTGCTGCTTTTATCGGAAGCGACATAAAAACTGCTATGCAGGAAGATATAAATGTTAAAGATATAGTTGCGGGACTTGTTTACTCAATATGCAAAAACTATCTTAACAGGGTTAAAGGTAGCAGATACGTCGGTAAGAAGATATTTATGCAGGGAGGAGTTTGCTACAACAGAGCGGTTCCGATAGCTATGGCTTCACTATTAAATAGAAATATTGTTGTTCCACCAGAACCAGGACTAATGGGGGCTTTTGGTATAGCACTTCTAGTAAAAGATAAGATGCAAAACGGAATTGTTGAAGAAAAAAGATTTAATCTTTTAGAATTAATAGAAAGAGAAGTTTCTTATGATAAACCGTTTGTATGTGTTGGAGGCAACACCAAATGCGATAGAAAATGTAATATTGCCATTATAAATATAGAAGGGAAAAAATACCCGTTCGGAGGTATATGTGGAAAGTATGCGGGTATTAAAACCAATGAAAAGAATTCTCTTGAGAACGACCTTGTGAAACTAAGAGATGAAATGGTCTTTGAAGGGCTAAAAAGAGAAAAGCACAATAGTGGTAGAAAAAAGATTGGAATAAATAAATCTTTGATGGTAAATACGCTTTTCCCTTTGTACTTCAACTTTTTTGATAAATTAGGATTAGAAGTAATTGTGCCAGGTAAAGTTGATGCAAAGGAAAAATCTCTTGTAAAGAAAGACTCTACTTTTTGCTATCCGGTTGTTCTTGCCCATGAATATTTTAGAGAAATGCTCAAATTGGACTTGGATTATATATTCTTACCACATATTAAAGGTATGCATGTTGAAAATAACATATCTTCAAGTATGGCGTGTCCGTTGGCTCAAGGTGAAGCGTACTATCTAAAATCTACGTTCAACTTGACTGACAGCGAAAAAATATTATCACCCATTATTGACTTTTCAGATGGCTATGAGCCCATGACTCAAAGATTTATTGAAATTGGAGAAAAGCTTGGATTTGGTAAAGGAAAAGCAGCAGAAGCGTATAAATTTGCAACAGAAGTTCAAAAACAATTTGTTAATAATTCAAAAGAAATAGGAAGGGAATTCCTTGAAGAAATAAAAGAAACAGGGGAGAAGGCAATTGTAATTTTCGGAAGACCATATAATGCTCTCACAAAAGATGGCAATATGGGTATTCCTGAAAAATTTGCATCAAAAGGATATAAAATTATACCTTTTGAGTTCCTTCCCATTGAAGATGAAAAACCTCAAAAGAAAATGTATTGGGCTATGGGACAATCTATAATAAAGGCTGCGAAGTTTGTGAGTAAACATCCACAACTATTTGGAGTCTTTGTTACAAACTTTAGTTGTGGACCAGATTCATTTGTGGCTAGCTATTTCAGAGATGAAATGGGTGAAAAACCTTCTTTAACACTTGAACTTGATAGCCATACTGCTGATGCAGGTATAGATACAAGAATAGATGCATTTATAGATATTGTAAAAAACTATAAAAACGAAAACAATAAAACTTTAATCAAACACCATAAACCGAAATTTGATGAAAAGAAAAAGAAAATTAAAACAGCAAACGGAGAATATATAGATTTGACTGATCCTAGAATTAGGGTGCTAGTACCTTCTATGGGGCATATTTCATCCAGAAGTTTGGTTTCAACATTACGGTATATAGGAATTGATGCTGTTGTATTGGATGCTCCTACAGAAGAAGAACTTCAGCTCGGAAGGGCAAATTCTTCATGCAAGGAATGCTTACCTCTTACGCTTACGGTAGGAAGTCTTCTTAATTATCTTAATAAAAACAATAGCAACGATAAGATATTTGTTTATTTCATGCCAGAATCAGAAGGACCATGCCGATTTGGGCAGTATCATGTATATACAGAAAGATTGTTGACCAAAATGGGAATAAAGAATGTTGCTCTTTTAACGCTCTCTTCCGGGAATTCATATGGAGGGTTCGGCCTAAAATTTATGATTAGAACTTGGAAATCTGTTGTTATTTCGGATGCTTTGGAGAATATTTATAGTGCGATATTAGCTTTAGCTGTTGATAAAGAAAAAGCTATGAAAATATTTAATGCTCAAGTTGAAATTATAATAGAAAGTATTGCGAAAGATCACGGGCATGTATTGAATCAAAAACTTAAGGCGGGGGCAATTGAATTTTCGAAGATTAAATTAAAGTACCCGGTTAACAAGGCAAAGAAGGTTGCTATTGTAGGTGAAATTTATGTTAGAAGAGATGGCTTTTCAAGGCAGTATCTTGTAGAAAAGCTTGCCGAAAAGGGAATTATTACAACCGTAGCCTCTGTAATTGAATGGATTTACTATTGTGATTTCCTCGTAAAGAATAACCTTGCCATAAAAGCAGATTTTGCAGATAAGATGAATGTTAAGATATCAAGCGTTGTAAAAATAAGATATGAAAAGGAAATAAAAAAAATATTTGCAAAATCAAATCTTATTGATTTGCATGTCATAGACATTGAGGAAGTAATTAGTAATGCGGAGGAATTAATTTCCTCGCACTTATCAGGAGAGGCGATATTAACTATTGGAACAGCTATTACAGATGTTATAGACCATGTTGATGGAATTATATCTATTGGTCCGTTTGGATGTATGCCTGCCAGAATTGCAGAAGCTATATTAACAACCAAGCTAAGCAGTCACAAGGAAAAGGTTTCTAAAAACGATATGGTTAAAACGGTGCTGGATAAACATCCGAATCTTCCGTTTTTGAGTATCGAAAGTGATGGAAATCCATTTCCACAGGTGATAGACATAAAGCTTGAGGCGTTTGCAATGCAGGTTCAAAGGATTAATGAATTAGTGAACAGGCTAAAGGAAGCTTAACTTACACCATTAGCCAATTTATTGTAAAAAAAGTATGATATAGATTGTGTCCCCTCTATTTTAAGAGATACCCTCACCTATCCTTGCTTCCC
>Ga0074198_1002344_pt1 | contig 10047 bp, 12 predicted proteins | sample EPASupsiteSAE323_FD_64527 | JGI IMG/M metagenome (GOLD analysis project Ga0074198, IMG submission 64527) | Bioremediated contaminated groundwater from EPA Superfund site, New Mexico - Sample SAE3-23 | ecosystem: Environmental > Aquatic > Deep subsurface > Groundwater > Contaminated ...
CCCCATGGCTGAACTGCTGTCGGTTCACGCCTTCATGCTCTCGCTACACGGCCGAAGCGATTCGAAGACATGGGATTGGTTGGGGTTTGTGTTTAGGCTTTTTTCGAATTGTTCGCTGTCAGCCATTCTGCCGAGGTGGTTTTGATCCAGTGCCTGACAAGCCTAAATTGTGGTTCTTCTTAAAGAGTCAATAGGAAACAATGTTAAAAAAACTTGATGCCGAGACGGTTGTCGTCATTCTTCTTTGCGGTGCGTTGCTCATTTCTTGGAATTACATATTCGGGCCAAGCGGGCTCGATTGGATGCCGAAGCAGCAGACAAAGACAACTGTTGCATCTACTGCGGAGAAACAGTCTCCCTCCCTCTTAAACGCTACGCCATCTCCTTCGATAGAGCCCAAAAACACTCCACCCATCTCCCTTGCCCAAGAAACACTTTCGTTGAGCAAGCCGTCAACGGAAAAGCCATCTCTGCCCTTTGTCGATATGCCTGATGTGAAAATCAGCAATGCCGTGATGGATATACTTCTTAACCCTTCATTAGGTCAAATTAGTTCTATTGATCTTAAAAATTTCCTCACCCGCGACAAAAAACACAATGTCTTTCTAAATAAGGATGCGTCGCCAGGTGCGCTTTCAGTGACTTTTCCACGTACTGAATTAGTCTTAATTGACACAAATATCGAGAGCTTAGACAATAAATCTTTTGTGCTCCGCCGTAAATTCTCTATGCCCGATGCCGCAGTAATATGCTTGAAACAGTCCTGGAAACTCTCTGATAATTACGTGATTGCTTATTCTATCGACTGTCTGAATGAGAGCGGAAAAGAAATTGTCCTTCCAGAAATGCTCGTCTGTGCCGGCGCAATGCCTCCTGTGAAATATCTCGCTGGCGATTCTGTCCTCGTGAGTGAATCTCACGGAATTGATCGTTGCATGGCATCAAATGATGCGATTATTGAGACGCGTGCCGTTGATGGTAAATTCGAGGAAAGAGCGACGCAAGATAATCCTGTGAAATGGATTGGTGTTTCCAATAAATATTTTTCTTGCGTGCTGAAACCATCACTCCCGTTTCCAGATGGTAATATAAGTAAACGCATCAATAAGACGGCAACCCCTCCGCAAAGCGAAACTAAAGAAGATTATTTCATTGTCTATACCTCAGGTTGCGTGAAAAATATCGTGCTACCTCCTCATTCTGCTAAAACGTGGAGTTTTTCCTATTACACTGGTCCGAAATCCATTCTCCTTCTCAAAGAATTCGATCCACAAGCTCCATTCATCATGCACTTGGCTTGGAAGTACATTGATACCGTATCTCAATGGCTTTTATATGGGCTTATCTTCCTGAAAGACATCGCCGGCTCATATGGTATGGCCATTATACTCCTCACTTTGATCGTCAAATTGGTTTTTTGGCCGATCACCCACAAATCCAACCAATCCATGAAAAAAATGCAGAAAATACAACCCATGATCGCCGAACTGAGGGAAAAATACAAAGACGACAAGCAAAAATTGAATACAAAGCTCATGGAACTATACAAGAAGGAGAAAATCAATCCACTTGGTGGTTGCTTGCCAATACTTCTTCAAATTCCTGTTTTTATTGCCTTGTATTGGACTCTTGACGGTGCAATCGAATTGCGCCACACTCATTTTTTATGGGCTAATGACCTCACGCTCCCCGATACAGTCTTTACGATTGGCTGGCTGTTCAATTTGCCAATAAATCCTTGGGCGATCATGATGGCGGCGACAATGTTTGTTCAACAGAAAATGACCCCCACCGCCATGGATCCAGTCCAAGAAAAGATGATGCTTATGATGCCGATAATCATGCTTTTCTTTCTTTACAATCTACCATCCGGGCTGACTTTATACTGGACTGTGAGTCAAATCATCAGTATTGGCCAGCTAGTCGTCAACAAATACTTTGACAAGGCAGAGAATCAACAAAAACAAAACCTCAAAACCGCCTAGGAGGGAGTAACAATGGCTGAAATCGAAACAACGGAAAGACTGCCAAAAGCTCAACGGACACTGGCCACCATCCTCGACTACCTTGGCCTGGACGCAACTGTGAAAGCCGATGAATTGAACGGAGAAATCGTTCTTTTCACCGCTTCAACTGATGCCGGCCGCATTATCGGTAAAAAAGGGCAGACTCTTCACAGTCTCGAATTAATTGTGAACAGGATGCTCTCAAAAAATGACATTGACTGTCCTCGCGTCACCATAAATGTCGATGGCTACACCCGACGTGGCGGTTCTTCAAAATCTAGAGAGGATGGTCGCCATCATGAGAGAAGACGCCCCACAACAACGAGGGTGGATGATGAAGAAACTCCTCCATCGAGAAAAAGTCGCAAATCTACCGATGATAATGATGAATGCTTAAAACAACAAGCCCTTGATGCCGCCAAGGAAGTTAAACGCTGGGGTGAATCCATTACTCTTCCCCCAATGAATTCCCATGATCGCCGAACTGTTCACATGGCACTCAAGGACGATATGGAGATAAAAACCGAGAGTGTTTCGTCGGGCAGTGACACAGATGACAGATTGAAAAGCATCATTATTTCTTTAAAAGGAAATTAAGTTCCTTTAAAGCTTCATTTGTAAAAAATTAAAGCCAAGGTTGCTACTCAACCTTGGCTTTAATTTTATATCGTCCCATCTAACTAATCTTACTAATAATCGAAGAAAACCCTCACACGCCTGTCTATTCCATTGCGAAAACACTAATATATCGCATTTAAAACTTATTCTTCAATAAAACGCCCTATTTGCCTAAATTTCTTGTATCGTTGATTTCTTAATTCTTCTCCCGATAACTTCATAAGAGTTTTTATATTTTTCAATAATGATTTTTTGAGGTATTCCGCCGCCTCGTCATGGTTGTTATGAGCACCCCCGATAGGTTCCTGCACTATCTCATCAATTATTCCAAATTCCTTCAATTCCGCACTGGTTAGTCGTAAAGAATCCGCAGCTTTCGCAGAGAAAGCCCTGTCTTTCCATAGTATGGCTGCACATCCTTCTGGGGTTATAACAGAGTAATAAGCATTTTCCAATATCAATATTTTATTCCCCACTCCAATTCCCAATGCTCCACCACTACCTCCTTCACCAAGAACAGCGGTTATCACTGGAACAGTGAATTTGAACATTTCACGAAGATTTACGGCTATCGCTTCGCCTATATGCCTCTCTTCAGATGCTATTCCCGGAAAAGCTCCAGGCGTGTCTATCAATGAGACTATTGGAACTCTAGCTTTTTCTCCTAATTCCATTGCTCGTAGAGCTTTTCTATAACCCTCTGGATGTGGACAACCGAAATTCCTTAAAACATTTTCTTTTATATCTCTACCCTTTTGTGTTCCGATCAACATCAATGCTTGTCCGTCAATTTTTGCAAAACCACATATTATCGCAGCATCTTCAGCATATCTTCTATCGCCGCATATTGGCATAAAATCTGTGAATATTCTCTGCACATAATCTAACATGTATGGTCTATTGGGGTGCCGCGCTAGTTGAACCTTTTGCCATGATGTCAACCCGCTGTATACTCTTTTTTTCGTTTCTTCAAGCTTTTTTGTAAAAACTGATATTTCCTCTTTGACATCCATATTATTAGAATCACTGAGGTTTTTCAATTCCTCAAGTTTAAATTCTAATTCTACAATAGGTTTTTCAAACTCTAACACTACTTTAGCCATTCATTCACCATTATTGTCATTCATTGAACATGAATTATTACGATTAATTTTCTTGCGTTGCTTAACATTTCTCTATCCTACCATCTTTAACTCTATGAATGATCTTGTTCGTCAAATGCCGTTCCTCTACGTTTTTTGTCACGGCAAAAAACACCTGTTCCACAGGGCTGATGTCTCTAAAAAATGCTTCCTTTGTGTTTTTATCCAATTCTCCTGTTACATCATCAACTAAAACAACAACTTTCCTTTTATTTTCTGTTGATTCCAATAGCAAGTCCAATGTCGCCATTTTAAGACTAATTGCTCCGATTCGACATTGACCAAGAGAACCATACGTCTTTAAATTCATTCTATTATAATAAAAATCAAATTCGTCCATATGCGGACCACATCCGGTGAAACCTTTAGCATGATCCTTGCATCTGTCTTGCTCTAAACATTTAAGAATTTTCTCATATGTAAGATCATGTTCTTTTATACGTGGGATATATCTGACTTCAAATTCAGATTCTTTTCCCTTAATCTCTTTTATGTGACAACATGCCTTTTCTGTAATTTTCTCTACTATTGTTTTCCTTCGTTTTATTATTTCCATGGCTCTCACAGCCATAATTGACTCAAAAGCTGCTAAGCTTTGCTTGCGTTCCACACTTTCCCGAATAATTGCATTTCTTGATTTTAACGCAATTACAAATTCTTTTAGCAATATCAGATAATTCCGATCAATTGATGAAAGAAAGATATCAAAAAATTTTCTTCTTGTCGAAGAACCTCCTGTTATTATTTCCATATCGTCATGTTTAAATACCACAGGTAAGCTGGACATGACAAAATCACTAGTCTTTCTTGTATTATATCCATCAATTTTAAGTGATTTTGTATCTGAAACTTCAACCTCAAATAATGAATGCCAATTTGAATAATTATCTATTTCAGCCGCAACATAGAAACTTTTACTATTAAAATACTTAAGACTATTTAATGATGAAGTTCTAAATGAACGCAAATATGATAAGTAATATATTGCCTCCAGTAGATTCGTTTTTCCTTGCCCATTGTCTCCAATAAAAACATTAACAGGAGAACCACATTGAAGATCCAATGAAACGTAATTGCGAAAATTTCGCAATAGCAATCGTCGCAACATACACGTCACGGAATATTAGCGATTGCGCATAGGCATGATCACATAAAGAAATCCGTCGTCCGTGGTTAATGCGACAGGATTGTAGCCATCATTCATTTTCATTGCCACATTATCAGCATCTATCTGTTTTAATGGCTCCAAAAGGAAATCCGGATTGAACGAAATACTTGTTTCTGGTCCGTCATAAACGATCTGCATCAGATCAGAACTTTCACCAATTTCCTGGCTGTTTGCACTCAACTCAAGGGCATTGCTAAAAAACTTCAACTTAATAAAATACCCACGTTCTGAGACCACTAATCTTACACGTTCAAGGGCACGAGTGAGGCTCTCTCTTTGAATAACAATTTTCCGACTAAACGAAACCGGTATGACCTGTTTGTAATTCGGATAATTCTCTTCTATAAGTTTTGTATTCATCACCGTTGAAGCATCCATTGAAAAAGAAGCCATCTTCTCCCCAATTTCAACCACAACTTTTCCATCTTTGTTTAACAAACGCATCAATTCATGCGCACTTTTTATTGGTAATATCGCTTCTCCATCATTACCACTAAAATCTTCTAAAACCTTCTCTACTAATGCAAGTCTCCTACCATCAGTCGCAACAGTAATGAAATTATTTTCACTCACACTTAATAAAATCCCATTCAATGCTTTCCGCGTATCGTCTTGCGTAACAGCATAGTTAATGAGTTTTAGCATCCGTGAAAGATCATTTTGATTTAAAGTGAAACGTCTGATTGGCGACATTTCCAGTGGTACGGGAAAATCATCAGCTGGCAAACCATTCAATTTAAATTTAGAGTTACCGCATTCAATTGATATGTGATTTCCTTCATCGCCGACAACCTTCACACTTTCTTGAGGAAGATTTCTCACGATTTCTTGAAATTTCTTCGCAGGAATCGTCGTCCTTCCTTGCGTTCTTACATCGCATTCCATCTCTGTTTTGATTCTAATGTCTAAATCGGTGGTTGTAAACACCAATTTGTTCTCGGTTACTTCCATTAATACATTCCCAAGCACTTGTAACGTAGAACGTGAAGTAATGATGCTACTGACCTTTTGAAGAGCATTTGAAAGTTTATCTCTTGCAACAGTAAAGTCCATATAAAACCTCTCTTTCTTTGTCTTAAGAATATAATTATTTAATACAATCTATAGAATATATTATTATTATGTTGCTTATCTTGTTGATAATTTTAAAATACGCAAGAAAAAAAGACTCTTTGCTTGTTCATAAAACTCTCACAAACTGTTTAAAAAAATTGAAAAAAACAGGTTATTAATTAAATTAACAAGTTATTGACATTATTTTAAAAACAAAAAAAAGTGAGAGTTTCATGCATAGTGATGTTCATCTCACTGAACTTCTCAGACGATACGTTCAGTTATATACTTTAGAATCCGACATTTTTCAAGCCTACACCTTGATGAAAGAGTGTTTTTCTACAGGAGGGACTGTTTTTTTATGTGGAAATGGTGGAAGTGCTTCTGATGCGGAGCATATAGCCGGTGAATTAATGAAAGGATTTCTTTTAAAACGAAGAGTTGGAGAAGAAATAAGAAAAAAATTTGAAAGTCTTTACGGTGAGCAGGGAATAGAGATCGCCAATTCACTTCAAATGGGGTTGCGTGCTATTTCGTTGTTAGGCCATCCATCATTGTCATCTGCATTCGCAAATGACGTAAATGCGGAACTCGTGTTTGCTCAGCAAATGTTTGTATTGGCGAAAAAGGGAGATTTACTTATCGCTATTTCCACGTCAGGAAATTCAAAGAATGTAGTTAAGGCCATGCAAGTAGCAAAGGTTGTTGGTGCAAAGTGCGTAGCTCTGACTGGAAATTCCGGTGGGTTGTGTACACAATTTGCAGACTGTTCAATTAAAGTGCCTGAGACGGAGACATATAAAATACAAGAGTTACATCTTCCTATCTACCATTGTCTTTGTGCGATGATTGAAGATTTCTTTTTTAATAGGTAAATAAGAATGAATAATGAAGTGCAACATGTCGCCATAATAATGGACGGAAATGGTCGTTGGGCTGCGGCACGCGGTCTACCGAGAATTGAAGGGCATAAAGCCGGAGCTGAAGCGGTTAAAAGAGCGATTAGAGCTTCGCATGAACTTGGGATAAAATATTTGACGTTATATGCATTCAGCACGGAAAATTGGAGGCGGCCTAAAAATGAAATAAACATGCTATTCAAACTTTTAAGGACATTTATTAGTAGCAATCTTGGAGAATTAAAAAAAAATAAAATAAGATTAAGAGTTATAGGAAGAATGGAAGAGCTTCCTTTGTATACACGTTCTATTTTAAAAAAAGCAATTTTAGATACAGCACAAAACACTTCAGGACAATTGATTTTAGCATTGAATTATGGCGGAAGAACTGAAATCGTTGATGCGGTGAAATGTATGGTAAAAGATATCAAAGAAGGTTCTGTTGATCCCAATGCGATAGATGAAAAATTATTGTCCTCTTATCTTTATGCGCCTGATGTGCCTGATCCGGATTTAATGATTAGAACAAGTGGGGAAAATAGAATAAGTAATTTTTTGTTGTGGGAAATATCTTATAGTGAGCTTATGATACTAAATACATTATGGCCAGATTTTTGTGAAAATGATTTTTATGATGCCATTAAAGAGTTTAATAAAAGAAAACGACGGTTTGGAGGTATTTGATGTTTTTGCCACGATTGGCAAGCACGCTAGTTCTTCTTGTTCTTTTCATCGGTTCTTTCTCGCTAAAAGGACTGTATGGAATATCATTGTTCATTATAATCGGGACATTATTACTTTTCGCAGGAATAAAAGAAATGTCCGTCATGCTAGAAAAAATGGGGTTAACACCATTCGTTCTTACAACTCAGATCATCGCATTTGTTATGCTTCTCTCAATGGCACTCTACGGAGCGAGAATGTATGATTTTTTTAATAGCCTCTTTTTTATTTTATTGATATTTGGGGGATTTTCAACTTATAGTTGGCTTCTACTTATTTTTTCAAATAATAGAAATAAAACAGTAATGCAAATTTCTGGAACAGCTTTTTGTGTTTTACTTTTTGTTTTCCCAATTTGTTTTACTGCCCTCATATACACCATTGGATTTGGAGAAGATAATGGCGGGTTGCATCTCCTTCTTTATTTAGTGCTTGTGACGAAAATAGGGGATATCGCAGCGTATGTAGTTGGGACGATATCCTCAAAAATTCCTGGAGGAAATCATAAAATAGCTATGAAAATAAGTCCAAAGAAATCATGGGAAGGAACTGTGGCCGGATTATTGATGAGTATTGTGGCCGCTATTTTTCTATGGAGAATCTTGAAGATTGAATTAATTCATAGAGAAATAGCGGCATTGATTGTAGGAATAGTTCTATTTTTTGGAGGCTTTTTGGGAGATTTGGCAGAGTCATCTCTAAAAAGGTGTGCAGAAATAAAAGATTCTGGGAAAACCATACCAGGAATTGGTGGTGTTCTCGACCTCGTTGACAGCCTTGTGATTAACAGCCCACTCTTTTATTTGATGTTACAGCTGAAAATTTAAAGCGTCATTTCTTTTTGGTTGCGTGAGTGCTTTTTCTGATAGTTTCTTTGATACGGTCTTTACGTCTTTCAAGATAAGCCTTGCGCCGAATACGTTTTTCAACTTTGTTATATTGTTTACCCATAACACACTCCTTTCATGATCAGAAAATACTTCGTCTTTATGAAAAATCAAATATGAAGAGACAATTCCGCTATTTCTTTTGGGGGACGAATTGGTTTTCCGACGCGATTAACGCATGCGTGAACCGTGTGTCCGCTCACCAGTAATGTCGCATCTCGACGAACCTCGCAAACAATTTTTAATCTTGGTCCCTTCACTTCCTCGATCCAGCCGGCGATTGACAGAAGGTCATCATAATAAGCTGGGTTTTTATAGTGGCAGACGGCTTCAACAACTGGTAGCATGACGCCATTTTTCTCTATTTCTGAATAAGGGATTCCCAATTTTCTCAGAAGTTCATTACGCAAACGCTCAAAATAAACAAGAAAATTGGCGTAGTACACAACCCCCATCTTATCCGTGTCTGCGTAAGGAACGCGATAGATGATTTCACACGTTTGCATAAGACCTCATATCAATGTTTAATAATGTTGTATAGTTGATCTACCACACGATCAATGGTCATGGTGCTACTATCTATCAGCATAGCATCCTCGGCCATTCTAAGAGGTGAATCATTTCGCGATGAATCGATTTTATCTCGTCGCGCGATTTCTTCTGCCACCATGGCGATGGTCGCTCCTGAAGGAACTTCCCCATCCTGGGCGAGTCTTCTTGCCGCGCGAACCTCTGGAGAGGCCGTCAAGAAGAATTTGAATTTCGCTTGCGGAAAAACAATAGTGCCAATGTCACGTCCTTCCATCACGAGGTAGCCGTCATACTTATTGGCGAACTGTCTTTGTTTATCCACAAGCCATTGGCGAACAGCGGAAATTTTGGCAAACGAACTGACGTTATGGGAAATTTCAGGAGAACGGATTTCGTCACCGAGTGGTTGTGAATCAAGGAAGATCAACATTTCTTTGTTATGATCGATATCGAAAATCAAATTGAGATTGCGAATAAATGTTTCAACTGTCTGTGGGCTTTGAATTGTGACCGCCGTTCCCTTCCTCAATGCGGCAAAGGTGAAAGAACGATACATGTTTCCGGTATTTACGTAAAAGCCATTAAGTTTTTTCGCCAAACGCGAGGCGATCGTGCTTTTCCCCGAAGCTGCTGGGCCGTCGATTGCAATAATTATGCTACTCATAAATTCTGCCACAACACATGATTGTTAATGTGAAATTAGTAAAGAAACGCCAAGAAAAAGAAGAACACCAACGATTGGGGTAAAACATAAAACCTTGCCATCGTCAGCATCATCTTCTCCAGAGGATAGTGAATCGATGATACGAGTTCCGAAGGGATAGAAGTCGAACAGCAGGTTCCATGCTTCGGAGAAAGAAAGAATAGTTTTTTGAAAAAAGCGATCCATTTTCAAAGGGAGTTGATCCTTGTGTATTCAACATTCATCATTTCATGGGTTTTTTTCGCAAGATCCTTTCGACTCAAGCCAACTGATGAAATCTGAGGAAGAATATGTACATGTGCGCAAATCCTTCTCCT
>Ga0074198_1002345_pt1 | contig 10043 bp, 8 predicted proteins | sample EPASupsiteSAE323_FD_64527 | JGI IMG/M metagenome (GOLD analysis project Ga0074198, IMG submission 64527) | Bioremediated contaminated groundwater from EPA Superfund site, New Mexico - Sample SAE3-23 | ecosystem: Environmental > Aquatic > Deep subsurface > Groundwater > Contaminated ...
AACGTCGGCATACAATCTAAAGCTTTCTTCTGCTTACAATGCTTATACAGCTGAGTCGGATGATACGAGCGTAGTGACTGCTACTGCAACAAGTTCTGCTGAGGCGGGAACGTATAGTGTCAAGGTAACACAGCTTGCTACAACAACTCAAAAATCTGCCACATCAATATCCGCTGCATTGGAAAGCTCTGCAGAGATTACTGATTTTGATGTTAGCGGCAAAGACTTTACCGTAACATTTGATGGCACAGAAAAAACTCTATCTTGGAGTTCTTCGGAAGGAAGCTATACTACTTTAGCAGAATTGCAGGCAGGGCTTCAGGATAAGATTGATGATGCATTTGGAGAAAACCAAGTTACTGTTTCAACAACAACTTCTAACGGAATTCAGTTTGAAGCTGCAAATTCTGTATATAAATCTAATATTATAGTTGGTTCGGGAACTACTGATGATGCACTTGTACAGCTGAATTTTTCGGATGGTGACCAGTCTCAGATAGACTTGGATACAGACCTTGAAGATTTGAAATTTGCAAATGGCTCGTTAACCTTTGATACAGATGGCAATTTGAATTTTACTATTAATGGAAGCAATTTTTCTGTTGCCAAGACAGATTCGCTGCAAACATTGATAACAACTGTAAATAATGATGAAGATGCTGATGTAATCATGGCATATGATTCGGACAAAGATGTACTGACTATAAAAAGAAAAAGCTCCGGAGCTGGAAAAGATATAACCCTTACAGATGGAGATGGAGGCAATTTTTCGACTGCGGTAGGGTTCGATGCTACAGTAGCTGGTAAGAATGCTATATTCAGTTATATCGATAATGATGGAGTAGAAACAGACAATATTGAGAAGGCATCAAACACTGTAACTCTTGACGGTGTTACTTTTAAGCTACTTAAAGCCGATGACACCGAATTCAAAAGCATAACGGTAAGTCAGAATGTTGATGATGTATATGACAAAATAGAAAGCTTCGTAACCCAATATAATGAAACTATTGACAAAATTAATACATTAGTTGAGGAAGATAGAGACTATGATTACCAACCTTTAACATCTGATCAGGAAGAGGAAATGACAGATGAAGAAATCGAAACTTGGAATACAAAAGCAAAAGCAGGTCTTTTAAGTAAGGATAGCGCTTTAGAGGGAATTGTACGTGAAATGCGATATGCGCTCAGTAGTATAGTTTCCGGAGCAGATTCTGAATATAACCAATTAAGCGAATTTGGAATTACCACATCAAGTGATTACTCTGAAAACGGAAAGCTTGAAATAGATGAAGATACGTTGAAGGGGATTATATCGGAAAATCCTAATGCCGTATATGAATTCTTTGCAGGTGCTGCCTCAAATCTTAAGGGAGACAGTTTGAGTGGAACTGTTGATGTAGATTCAAAAAGCTTTAAGGTTGCCATTAATGGAATAACTCAGGAAGTAACTCTTTCGGGGTCGTATGATTTGAGCACAAGTTCAGGAAAAACAAGTTTTATTAGTGGAATTAACAGCCAATTAAACGATACGTTGGGGACTAATCAACTTATTGCAACATTAGATAGCAATAATAAAATCGTATTCAGCTCTCCTAAAGGATATTCGTTTACTTTAAACTCTGGAACAACGAGTGATGCATTGTCGGTTTTGGGTTTCTCAGATGGAGATGAATACGATAATTCTGACCAAGGGATAATTCCACAAATATATAACAAGCTTACAACTGCAATAAGTTCTCTTGTTACAAAATCTGGACTCAGCACGGCGACTACTACGAGTGATTCAAGCACTATCGGAACATGGATATCAGACCTTGAGGAAAAAATAGACGAGGAACAGGAGAGGCTCGATGATGTTGAGACCAGATACTATAAGCAATTTACTGCAATGGAGTCTTACATCAGTAAGATGAACTCGCAAAGCTCATGGTTATCGCAGTACACATCATCAAGCAGCAGTTAATAATTGACTATAAATAAACATCAGTGGAAGGGGAGAAATGACATGATTGCAAGAAATCCTTACCAGCAGTATCAGCACGATTCGGTATATACCGCAACTCCTGCAGAACTAACTCTTATGCTTTACAATGGAGCGATTAAGTTTATAAATCAGGGGCAGCAGTTTATATTGGATAAAGATTATGAAAGCGCAAACCGTGTTATAGGAAGGGCGCAGGATATAATCAATGAATTGTCTCAAACCCTTGATATGAAGTATGAAATTTCTAGCAATTTTAAAATGCTGTATGATTATATTGCTACAAGGCTTGTAGATGCAAATATTAATAAAGATGTTGAACCGCTTGTAGAATCATTGGCACTTATTACAGAGTTTAGAGATACGTGGCAGCAAGCAATGAAGCTTGCAAGAATTCAAGAAGCAAAAATAGCAAAAGTGTAGTATCAATAAAGTTTTTAGATTTTAAAATACCCCTTAAAGGGGTATTTTAAAATCTTTTGCTAAAAGAGAGAAATATTAGAAAATAATAATTGGAAGCTTGTATATACTCTCAAAAAAGTGGTAGATTATTATTAAGAAATAATAAAGGTAGAAAAGAAGGTGTATTCTAGATGGCTGAGTCTATTAATGAACTTATAAGTATAAGCGGAAAAAAGAAGGTGCTTCTTGAGGGCATGCTTAGAGCAACCAACAAGCAGTCTGATGCGATAGATAAAGAAGATATGGGCAGATTAAACCATCTTATTGGCGAAAAGCAAAAAATGATAAATACAATAAATGTTTTAGATCTTAAATTTGAGGGTTGTTTTACAAAGATAAAGGAATCTCTGGGGCTGGATAATCTTGGCGATATTGTAAAAAGTGACAATGAAGGCTTAAATGAGCTTAAACATGAGATTTCAGAAATTATGAAAGTAGTCAATGAGATTAAAAATGTTGAAAGTAAGAATCATGAAAAGATTTTAGCCCAAAAAGAAGAGCTTGCAAGAAAAATTAAAGAAATTAGAAACGGCAAAATGGCAAGAAATACATATAAGGGGAAAACTACAACTTCCCCTAATCCATCCTTTATTGATAAAAAGAAATGATATGAAGCTTATAAAAGCATATTTACAAATAAACCAGCTGATTGAGTCTTTACAAACGAATTTGTGCTAGCGTTCTTAAGATAGCTGAAAGAACTTAAATCACTGTTGTAGAGAGTGTTTCCTGAAGTATCAAGAGAAGAGCTTACAAGGAGCCTATTTGAAAGGCTCTTTGTTTTTGATGCAACACCATTAGAACCACCCATTATTTGTTTTACTTTATCAGGCTCGCTTTCAAGCGTTTTTGATAATTTTTCCTCATCAATTTCTAGCGAACCGTCAGAGTTGACGTTTATTCCTATTGAGTCTAGGGAATTTTGCCTTGATGAAACGATAGACTTAAGTTGACTTCCAAGTTTCTGAGATATGATTGAATCAGAGGAACTTGAGGCTGATAAACTTTTATTATAGCTTTTTACAAAAGAACTAATACTGTCTTCAATCGCTTTCTTATCTTGTGCGACTGTTACGGTAGTCTCTTTTTTAGTTACATCTTTTAGTGTTATATTGACCTTGCCGTTATCAAGAGATATATTGTTTGAACTGCTTGTATAATCTTTTCCATCGATTTTATATGCAGCATTTTTGGATTCGGTTTCAATCTTGCTTATGCCTGTGGTTTCAACTGCATTCCCTGAAACATCAGATATAGAAAAAGTATTTTTTGCTCCGGTATCATTTCCGGTAACTTCTAAATAACTTGTTTTGCTCTTTTCATCATTGACCACTTTAGCAGTAACACCAGAACTTGAATTATTAATTGCAGTGGCCATATCTGTCAGAACATCTTTATTTGTCTGCCCTGCTTCTACCTTGAATGAGACGGTTGTATTCTTCTCGCCGGAAGAAATTTTTATAGATTTAGTACCTTCTTCCAAAGTTGTTTTGCTGTCCGAAGACAAAGCTGTACCCTTATTTGTTTGCGCTTGCGCAGTTTGCGATATGGATATCTTATACGTTTGGGTTTTTGCACCACTTTCTGCAGTTGCTGTAACAGCTGCAGAGGCATCGCTTGAAGCAACCCTGGACTGAAAAGCGCTGGATTTATTTGATGCAACAAGATCCTCCGAAGCTGACTTAAGTTCGTATGCGCTAGAATTTAGTGACGAGAGGGTTGTAGACAAAGTTGAGCTAAAAGAGTCAGTTAATTTTTGCAAATATCGGCTAGCAACCATGCTTCCGTAAATAAGGTTGGTTGAAGGACTTACAGAAGAAGTTCCAAAAGATGCTGAAAACAAATTACTTATTGTATTTAGATTCATTGTAGAGCTCATCGAAAGATACCCCCGTTTCTACACATACTAATCATATTAATATTATATCAGATATTGTAAAAAATTACTATTATAATTAGAAATAATTTACATAAATAAAAAACTTGCCATATGGCAAGTTTTTTATTTATGTAAATTATACTTGTATCTCTCTGGAATCTACCATTTCAATAAATTTCTCAACTAATCCTGCGTCAAGGTTCCGCTTTTCAGATTCTTCTCTGAGTATTTCTATAACTTTGTCTAATGGCATTTTACTTCTGTAAGGTCTGTCAGAGTATAACGCATCAAAAACGTCGGCCACAGATAATATTCGTGCTTCGACAGAAATTTCATCCTCTTTAAGACCATCAGGATATCCAGAACCATTGAGTTTTTCATGATGATGTCTTATCATATCATATAAATCACTGAAATTTACTAAAGGCCTACAAATGTTACCACCAATAACGGTATGATTCTTTACAAGCTCAAACTCTTCCTCTGTGAGCTTGCCGGGCTTGTTTAATATCACTTCGGGAACACCAATTTTTCCAATGTCGTGTATCAAACCCGCCATTCTCAACTTTTCAATCCTGTCCTCGTCCAAACCCATTTTTGATGCAAGCTTAACGGCATATGCACTTACTCTTTGAGTATGGCCGACGGTATACTTATCTTTGGCTTCCAAAATATAAGCAAGAGAAACCATAACGTTTTCGATGCTTTCAACCTGCACGCGATAATCCTTTTCCAAAATATTATAAAGACGGTTTATCTCATCCTTTGAGTTTTCAATCTCCACAATTTTATTCTTTAACTGCTTTATGAGGGAAGCCTTTTCGAGGCCATTATTAATAACCTTAATAAGGCTATCATTATCCCAAGGTTTTTCTATGTAATAATAGACACCAACTTGATTAACAGCCTTGATAACATTTTCCTTATCTGCATAACCAGTAAGAAGAATAAGGGTAATATCCTTGTTGATTTTCTTAACCTCGGTTAGGAATTCAATTCCATTCATACCAGGCATAAGATAATCAGATATGACAAGGTCGATATCTTTATTCTGAATTTCTTTCAAGGCGTTTACTGGATCATTTGATGTGATTACATTTAGGTTTGTGGAGAGACTCAAATGCATCGACAAGGAGTATGTAATAATCTCTTCATCGTCGACAATGAGAATCGTCTGAGGTTTATTTTCCTCCATAGAAAGCCTCCTGCACACATTAGTCCTACAATATTATTATATAACAAAATAAGACATAAGTCACGTTAAAAATCAAATATTCTATCTGTTTAGAGTCATTTAACTTAATATTGATTGTGAATTTTGATTTGCACCAAGATATTAAGATGAGAATAACTCAATATACAATTTATTTATAAAATCACAATATATAATGTTAATATGAACGCTTGAAATTTTATCTTTACGAAGATATAATTCTGGAGGAATTAGAAGAAGCATTTCATTTAAAATAGATGATTTGATAAAGGAGGGATAATAATGATTCAGGTAACAAACCTTAGCAAAAAGTATGGGAAAGTTACTGCAGTTAGAAATCTGAATTTCTCGGTAGAAAAAGGGGAGATTCTTGGATTTCTAGGACCCAATGGCGCAGGGAAGACAACAACAATGAATATAATAACAGGGTACATACCGCCATCAGAGGGTAGTGTAAAGATTAATGGAATGGATGTTCTTGAAGATTCAGAGGAAGTAAGAAAAACAATAGGATATGCTCCGGAAATCCCGCCTTTGTATACTGAAATGACAGTGGAGGAATACCTTTCTTTTGCGGCTGAGCTAAAAAAGATTTCAAAGAAAGAGCTTTCTGGCAGTATTGAGAAGGTTATGGGGCTTACAAAGATTACAGATGTAAGGAAAAGGCTTATTAATAACCTTTCTAAGGGGTACAAGCAAAGGGTGGGAATAGCACAGGCATTGCTTGGAGACCCAGAGGTATTGATTCTTGACGAACCGACAGCCGGGCTAGATCCAAAACAAATAATTGAAATAAGAAATCTTATAAAAGAGCTTGGCAAAAATCATACAATCATTTTAAGTTCGCATATATTGCCAGAAGTTAATGCAGTCTGTGAAAGGGTTATTATAATAAACAATGGTGAAATTGTTGCAAGTGATGCTCCTGAGAAACTGTCGAACAGCTTAGCTGGGTCAATAAGAATTGAGGCTACAATTGAAGGTCCTACGGACAAGGTGTCAAAAACAATAGAAGAAATAGAGGGAGTAATTAGTGTTAAGACAATCGGAGAGAAAGAACGGGACAGCATGGATTACATTATTGAAACGGAACCTTCTATTGATATAAGAAAGGAGCTGTTCTTTAAAATGGCGGAGAACAAGTTCCCTGTATTAGAAATGATGAAGCACAAATTAAGCCTTGAAGAAATCTTTCTTCAACTTACTACTACTGAGAATGAGGAGGGGGAATAATATGTGGGCTGTATTTAAGAGAGAAGTCGCTTCGTTCTTTTTGTCTCCAATAGGATATATATTTCTTTGCATATTTGTGTTCCTTTCAGGTTTTTTCTTTACAATGTCGATACTTCCGCAATCAGCTGATGTTATGCCTGCTGTTAATTATGCAGACACATTGGGTACCATGACATTTACATTGCTTTTCGTTGTTCCGATATTGACCATGAAATTACTTTCTGAAGAAAGAAAAAATGGAACTGACATTCTTTTAATGACATCTCCTGTGAGTATTGCTGGAATAGTTGGGGGCAAATACCTTGCTGCGGTTTTTGAATTTCTGGTTGGATTGATTATTACTATGATTTATCCAATAATACTTTCGTTTTTTACAAAAATAGATACAAACGTTATTCTTACTGGTTATGTTGGAATATTTTTGGTAGGTGCGGCCTTTATTGCTATAGGGATTTTTGCCTCTTCGCTTTCAAAAAATCAGATTACATCGGCAATATTAGGATTTTGCTTCCTTTTGGTTCTTTGGGTTTTTGAGGCGCTAAAAGCATTGTTGAACCTTTCAGAAGCGGGTCAAAAGTTCTTGGACGGGTTTCTGGTACTAAAAAAATATGATGAGTTTTCTGCGGGGCTTTTTGATATTGGTGCAGTAATATTCTTCATAAGCTTTATTTTTCTTTTTCTATTTTTAACGTTTAGAACCATAGAAAAAAGACGCTGGAGTGAGGGGTGATGCACATGGAGAAGAAAAGAGTATGGAAGTATGGCTCATATGCAGTTTTAATGACACTGGTTGTATTGGGGATATTCTTTATTGTTGCTTTATTGATTAGGAACGTTGATTGGAAGATTGATATGACACAAAATCATATATATTCACTTTCTCAACAAACAAAGGATGTACTCGGAAATTTGAAAGATGATATAAAGGTTTATGTTTTTTACATAAAAAACAGGGAAGACCAGAGGGTAGACAGACTTCTAAACACTTATAAGAAGTACAGTGCGCATTTAAAAATCGAATATATTGACGTTTTAAAAAATCCAGAGCGGATTAAGCAATACAGTGATATTTATCTTGATGCACAGTACGATGCTAATCCTGTTTCAGTGGTTTTTGAATCTCCCAAAAGGGTAAAAGTAATTAATCACACTGATATGATTAGCTCCTCAAACGGACAGGCAGAATTCGAGGGAGAACAGAAGTTTACAAACGCAATAAGATATATCTCTATTGAAAAGTTACCTGTCATATATTATATACAAGGACACAGGGAACCCTCTGCTGATAAGTTTGCGCTTCAATCTGAACTTTTAAAGAAGGAAAACTATAATGTAAATCCATTGAATCTTCTTACAGAGAAGAAAATACCGACTGATGCAGATATAATTCTTGATGTTTCGCCACAATCTGCATTCATGCCGGAAGAAGTTACTGAAATTAAAAGATACGTAAACAATGGAGGAAAAGCAGTATTTTTTATTGATCCTCCAATAGATGCAAAGCAGGATGTTTCGGCGCTTAAAGAAATGATTAAGGAATGGGGAATAGAAGTTCAGGAGTATATCGCGGTAGAAGGTACGCAGAACAGGACTTACCAGAATGCAGTGTGGATACTCCCTCAAATTCAAAATCATAATATAACTGAACCAATAATTTCGGCTGGGCTGAATATTCTTGTTCCATATTCCCGAACATTTAAAACAAATAACAAAAATGGGTTTACAGTTGAGTCACTCCTTAAAACATCTTCAAATTCATGGGGTAAGCTTGAGATTAAGGCAAACAAGCTTGGCAAGGAGAAAGGTGATATAACCGGACCTCTTGATTTGGCTGTCACTGCAAGTAAACAGATAAGCGATAAGACAGGAAAAAAGATTGGAGAAACGCGGATTATTGTAGCAGGTTCTAGTAGTGCTATTAATGAAAATGTTTTGCAAAATCCAGGCAACTATGATTTCTTCCTTAATATTTTTGGCTGGGTAAAAGGGGAAACTAATGAAATAACGATTAGGCCAAAACCTTCATTATATTCGTCATTAACAATGAATAACACACAGAGGGTCGTGACAATACTAATTGTCTTAATATTTATTCCACTTGCAATTCTTATTGCTGGATTACTTGTTTGGACAAGGAGGAAGCACCTGTGAAATTCTATAGAAACCTGATAATTCTGGCAATAGTCTTAATAGTGCTTATTGTTACCTATATTTTTGTGCCTAAGAAGAATGAAACTGAAAATGGGGTGGGTGTTTCTGCAAGCAATACAATCGTAAAAACCTTTAAGGTTGATGATATTAAGAAAATAGCCTTAAAGAATTTTAGTGGCAGTATAGTACTTGAGAGAATTGCACAGAATTGGAAAATGACAGCCCCAGCAGAGTATAAACTGGACACAATTTCTGTTTCAAGTTTTGTTAAAAATATATGTAATTTTAAAGCTCTGGATATTATTGATGATAAACCAACTGATATTGCGGTATATGGTTTGAAAAGTCCGACTGCGATTTTGACTGTAAAAACAAAAAACGGGATGTCTACTCATTTTAAACTCGGCAGTGCGCTTCCTGTTGGCAACGGATACTATTTAATGACTTCAGACAGCAACATAGTGTATAGTATTAGCGATTTTGCAGCAGGGGATATTCTTAGAACCTCAGCAGAATTCAGGGATAAAACGATATTTGCTTTTAGTAAAAAGGATGTTTCATATATAACTGTAAGCAAACAAGGAAAGGATTTATTCAAGCTTAAAAGGAACAAAGCCGGTTGGGATGTAATTACTCTGGAAACAAAGGCCGGAGATAGCAAAAAAATCGAAAGCATAGTAGATAAATTATCAATGTTAAAAGCGAAGGAGTTTATTAATCCTAATTCATATAACAGAGAAGAAATCCTGGGAGAAAAGGATAGATACGCTATTGCTATTGGAATCGAAAAACAGCCTGAACTAAAGCTGCTAGTGGGGAAAGATCTGGACGAAGGTAGCACTTATGCAGAGAAAATAGGTTCGCAGGAAGTTTTCGCAGTTTATAAAGGCGATGTAAATTTTGTTAGTCAAAGACCTAAGGAATTAGAGAAGCAATAAATAGGATCCTTCTCCCGATCTCGGGAGAAGGGGTAGGGATGAGGGCTTGATGTAGGAAAGGGATTGCGGGTGGGGTCTGAAACTATAAAAGTGTGGATGCCTTTATACTTTGCCAATCAGGTTCCAATGATGTGGATAATGCATAAACTGATTTTGGCAGAGGGAGAAGTTATAAGTAAG
>Ga0074198_1002346_pt1 | contig 10041 bp, 9 predicted proteins | sample EPASupsiteSAE323_FD_64527 | JGI IMG/M metagenome (GOLD analysis project Ga0074198, IMG submission 64527) | Bioremediated contaminated groundwater from EPA Superfund site, New Mexico - Sample SAE3-23 | ecosystem: Environmental > Aquatic > Deep subsurface > Groundwater > Contaminated ...
TATGCCGTTAACTTTTTCTTTTATTTTATTTAAATCTTCTGAAGATGAATTCTGCCGGATCAGTGATTCAAGATTTCCAAACTGGCTTTTTATATTTTCAATCTCAGTACCTAAATTATCCATGTCTTTTGCTGAAGCAAGACTGGTTAACGATGTTCCAAGTTTATTAAATTCTTTTCTTACATCTTCAATACCGGAATTTAATTCCGATATATTTTCAACTGTTGCAAGTCCTGTTCCAAAGTTATTGAATTTTTCTTTTAATTCATCAACTTTAAGTTTTAAATCTCCAAGATCTTCAGTTGAATTTATCTGATTTATTGATGATTCAAATTCTTTAAATTGTCCATTTATACTGTTTATTCCAGCCTGCACTTCATTAAGGTTGCCTGCTGAAGCAAGTCCGTTTAATGATTTTTTTAGATCTATAAACTGATTACTTAATCCTTCTATTCCTGTGTTAATAAAACTCTCGAATTTCTCTGCATTAACAGCATTTGCTATTGATGCTTTTAGCTCTTCAAATTTACCTTTTAATTCATTAAATTCAGCTTCATATTTATTTGCATTAATCCCTGTAGTTATAGACACTAATTTCTTGTCTATATTCTGGAGATTTACGGATAAATCCTCCAGTTTTTCCCTGTTACTTTCATTTATTTCAATTTTGTTATTTTCTATAGCAGAAGATACTTGATCTTTTAGCTCGTTAAATCTTCCTGATACAAGATTAATTTCATTTGTTATTTTTTCTGTATTATCTGTCTCGGATATATCTTTTACTGAAATAAATAATTCATTTAATTTTCTGGATACCGCGTTTATATCTTTTTGTAACAAATTTATACTATCATTCGAGGATATCTGAACAATTTTTTCGTTAAGATGCTTTAATCCACCGCTTAATTCAGATAATTCTGTTGAAATAGCACTTACATTTGAATTAACAAGATTAATTTCTGATTTGAGATTATCAAAAGCCTGTTTGTCATTTAAATTTACAATAAGGTTATTTATTTCTTTAAATTTTTCATTCAGGAAAGATGAATTTTCATTAAATTTATTATTAAAATTATCTGCAAGAGGTTTTATTTCGTTAATTACAGAATCTAAATCAATATTAGCTTCTTCTTTAACTGAAATGGAAATAGCTTCTACTTTATTATTAATGTTGTTCAGATCGCTCTGAATTACGTTAAAACTTGAAGAGAGGTTGTCAATATTATTTTTAAGATTTCCAAGGTCTCCTATAATATGATTATCGGCTGATATTAGCTTTTCATTATCGCTTCTTTCAACCATTTTTGTTATTTGAGATGCAAGTATTTCTATGGATGAAACTTTTGAATTTAATAGTTTTTGCTTATCTTCAAGATTTCTTTTTAATTCAATGAGAAATAAATCCACAATTTCAACTGAGTTTGACTTGGACAAAACGTCAAGTTTATTTTCAATCCTGTTGAGAACACTATTGCCTGTAGTATTTTCTTCAATAATGACATTATTTTTTTTAACAAATTTTGAAACATTCTGCATTAAAGAAGCTAAATATTCAATCTTTTGACCAGACGCTAATACCTTCTCCTCAAGACTTTCCAGTTTTTCATCATACTCCATAGAAGCTATATCTCCATTAGTTATTTTAATTATTTTCCAACCTCTTAAGTATATTCTAGCAAAATTTATATAATATGGACAAAAAGATATCAAGCAATAGCTAAAAAATAAGCTATACCGTTATATAGCACTATTTTACAAGAAAAAATTTTTGTTAAATTTCTACAAATATGCAAACAGGACTGCAATAAATCTAAAATAAAGATGATAAATCTCTACTAAAAAATTTACAAAACTCGTTCAGCAATCGAATATAAATTAAACTATAGCACATCCATAGATTTTCTTACTTCCTGAATATCTTGCCACATTAACCATTTTGGACTGCCAGGTTCTTTTGACTCATTACGAAGAAGATAAGACGGATGAAATATAGGCATAATTTTGGATTCGAATGGTCCATCAAACCATTGTCCTCTAATTTTAGAAATCGGTTCTTTTGTTCCTAATACTCCCCTAACTGCAGTTGCACCTGCAAGAAGAATTAATTTGGGTCTGATAAGCTGAATTTGAGCCTCAAGATAAACTCTGCAAGCTTCCATCTCGGATGGGGCAGGTACTCTATTTTCAGGAGGACGACATTTTACAATATTACAAATATAAATTTCTTTTTCTCTGGTAATATTTTGAGATAGTAGTACTTTATCAAGGAGCTTTCCTGCTCTTCCCACAAATGGCAATCCAGTTTCATCTTCATTTCTGCCGGGTCCTTCCCCAATAAGCATTAATTTTGCTGACGGATTGCCGTCAGAAAATACTACCTGTGTTCTCGATTTTGAAAGATCACACTTAAAACAGTTTTTACAAACGTCTTTAACTTCTTCTAAAGTATTAAATCTTATGGTTTCATTAGTTTTAGAGAAATTAAACAGGCTTTTTTGCTCATATGTCATAACTTTTCCTCTGATTGTAATAAAAATTTAACAATATTATACAACAAATTTTTTTAGAACTAAGAAATTTATCTATTAACATTAACACTTTGTATTATTTTAAAAACAATACTAAAAGGGCATAAAATGTGACAAAAAAATTCATACAATAAAATAGTGAATCCTCAACTCTTCTAAATCTACTTGCTACTCGCTTGGTCTCTGATTTTATCAGAGACTTTTTTTATGCGGCAGCGGGAGTGTAATAAAATCGATAGCGGGGACGATGAGTCCGCGCTTTTCGATTTTATGCAACTCGTTCATGTGCGAAAGCGGGAGTGAAAAAAGTTTAATGAAGATTTTTGTCATATAATTAAAAAACTATGAAAATAACTGCAGGACATTTAGGAGCTTTAGCTTTTGCAATCCAGACCTCTTTTCAGGATCTGGGAATTGAAATGGTGCTTCCTCCCCTGTCAAACATTCTAACTCAAGAACTCGGCGAAAAAAACTTAAAAAGTGATCTCTGTTACCCTTTGAAGCTTTATCTTGGCAATTATTTGACACAAAAAGACTTAAAACCTGAAATAGTAATTTTTTATAATGGTTGTGATCTTTGTAATTTAACACCGGCAGATAAAGTTTTTCTGGATATTTTTGCTGAACACTCGTGGCATCCAAAAGCTTATTATTTTAATGTTACTGATAAAAAAGAATTTATAAAAGATTATTACTGTAATTTAAAGAAAATTTCAGAAGCCTCCCCTCTTAAAGTAGTTAAAGCAATAATATTAGGATATAAAAAGTTTCTTTTATTTGAGAATCTCGATAATGTATTTTATACAATCAGGCCTACAATTAGCGATAACTACAAAGGTGAAGAAATCTATTCTGGTCTTTTTAAAAAAATAACTAATGCCGCATCATTCTCGTCTTATGAAAAGATTAAAAGAGAAATTAACGATCTGCTAAAATCTTATCCGCCTGACTATAATGCACCTCATATAGGTTTAATCGGAGATCCATTTTCCTTAAATGAACCTTATATTCACCAGTATACTGACCGTAAGCTTGGATATCTCGGCTGTATAACTGACAGATGGATGAATAATAAACTTATAAAGAAAAAAGATTCAGGAAAAATTAAGTTAAAAAAATATTTGAAGAATGAATATGGAGTATTAATGCCCAGAGAAATAAAAAAGGCAGGTCATTATGCAGGAAAATCATATGATGGTCTTGTTTTTATTTCGCCTTTTACATGCAATCCCAGTGATGCTTTAAGAAATCAGCTTTCATATATTCAGACAAAAACAGGAATACCGGTAGTTTCATTGGTATTTGATTCACATACCAGCACAACTGGCCTTGAAACCAGATTGGAAGCTTTTGTCGATCTTGTCAAAATCCGCAGGAACAGAGCTGCAAATCAGGCTTTTTGAGCCACACAAAAAAACTGCTTTGTGAAACAAATTTTGCCTAAAATATAATTTTTTAGATCACTTTTCATTAAAACGTCAAAACTATTACTTTTAAATAACTTTTCCATTGTTTCAGGTGTGTAATAGTAATAATGTTGTGCACCGCCAAATTTTATATTGTAATATTTACTCTTTTCCTTGAGTAATATAGCTTTATAGTAACTGGCATGTGGAACGTCAAAAAATACTATTCCATCATCTTTTAAAATTTCGTGAAAAACCTTTAATGCACCTACAGGATCAGGTAAATGCTCAAAAACATGCTTTAAGACTATAGCGTCAAATTTTTTATTTATCGAAGACAATTCAGAAATATTGAGCTTATATGCGTCCAATTCAAGAGATTTACAGTATTCTACGGCATGATCGCTTATATCAACACCCGTAACATTCCAGCCTCTTTCAGCTGCAGCTTGCAAAAAATATCCTTTCGAACAGCCTATTTCAAGCAAATTCCCTTTATTTCTAGCATATTTTTCAATAATTTTAAGCTGTCTGTGACTTTTATTAATTTTTCTTTTTCTGTTTTCATTATAGCCCATTCGAGAAAAATAATTTCCGTCCGTATAGTCTGTTGGGTCTTCTTCAGGACGAATTTTCCAAATCAAAGAACATTCAGGACATTTAACAAAGCAAACATCCTCTGTATCAATAAATTTAATACCTTCAGGACTTCCCTTGCAGATAACACAATTTTTATTAATGAAATTTTGCATTTTTATTCGTACTATTACCTAAAAACTCTTTTAAATACTCTCTTATAATACAATAAAATATTATTTCGCTGAAATAATACCTATTTTAACAACTTTTTTCTTACTTTTATCAACTACTGCTATAACACTTGAAAAATCATACAAATCATATTTTGTATTAATAGATTCCAGAGTATATTGCGATCCCCAGGCTTTTATAACCTGCTCCAGAGATATATTTTGAGGAACAAGACTTATCCAGCTTAAAAGACCATTTTTAAAAATTAGTTCAACTATTTTATATTGTGATTTTGCTTTACCTAATTCTTTATCAAGAACATAGACTGACGAAGAGTTTTTCGTATTGGATTTAACAGGAATTAATTTCGGATAAGAACTGTTAAAATTAACTTCTATGCTGTATCCAGGTTTTAAACCCAGAAAATTTGAGGTATTAAGATTTTTCCAGTCTGGAATCAAATTACCAAGATCAATTATTTCATCCTGATTTTGAGTAGCTTTTGGCATTTCAAAAATAGTTACAGCCTTTGCATAAATCTGCTGCTTATCAGTTGAAATATTGAAAAAATCGTAATTATAATAATCAAAAAGAGTACTGTAAGTAGTATTAATATATCGCGGCTTACCATAAATATCCGTAAATTTTGAGATTTCGAAATTATCATTCAACGTAAACTCAAGCCAATCAAGCTTATCATTTTTAAACCCGACTCTGATTTTTTTGTAAATGCTGTTGTCAGGAGGCAGTGTATTGAAGAAAGTAACATCTCCAATTTTCTGATCCGGGTTTTTCTGGACAAGACTGACAAAATCCCCGGTAGTTGTCACTCCAAACTGAATTGAAACTGGTTTATATTCCTTGATATTTTGCCAGTCAAGAATATTATCGGGAAATTTGCAGGCTGAAGTTAAAGTACTAATAAATAAAAGAGCTAATATTAAATAAATTTCCCTGAATCTTTTCATATAGATTCCTTTTTTATAATTCAGATAAAAGTTTACTAAATTCTTCTTCAAATGCAAAAAGAAGGTCTTCTTCGTTTACTTTTCTTATTATTTCACCTTTTTTAAATATGTACCCTTCATTTATTCCGCCTGCTATACCTATATCAGCTGATTTTGCCTCACCAGGTCCGTTAACCGCACAACCCATAACAGCTATAGTGACAGGTTTATCAATATTTTTAAATCTTTCTTCTACCTGTTTTGCAAGGTTAATAAGGTCTATCTGACATCTGCCGCAAGTTGGACAGCTGATTAAATTTAGTCCTTTTTGTCTTAAATTTAATGATTTAAGTATTTCGTATCCTGCATAAATCTCTTCAACAGGATCGTCAGTTATAGAAACCCTGATAGTATCTCCTATACCAAGACTTAAAAGAGTACCAATGCCCACAGAAGACTTTATCAACCCTCTTTTTAATGTTCCAGCCTCCGTCACCCCAAGATGCAAAGGATAATCAACGATATCTGCTATCTGCCTATAAGCGTCAATCATAACAGGTACATCGCTGGATTTTAATGAAATTTTGATAAGGTCAAAATCAAGATTTTCGAGAATTTTGATATGCTTTAGAGCACTCTTTACAAGTTTTTGAGCTAAATCACCTTTTTTCTGAGCCAATTCTTTTTCAAGAGAACCTGCATTAACTCCTATCCTGATTGGAATTTCTTTTTCTTTTGCAAGTTTAACAACTTTTTCAATATTTTCCTTTTTGCCAATATTGCCCGGATTTAGCCTCAAACCGTCAATACCCTGATTAATAGCTTCAACTGCAAGCCTCCAATCGAAATGTATATCAGCAATAAGCGGAATTCTGATTTGTTTTTTAATGTCGCCTAACACTTGAGCAGCTTGCTTGTCAGGAACAGCAACACGTACAAGCTCACATCCACTATCAGTAAGCTCTTCTATTTGCCTGACCGTTGTCTGAACATCTCTTGTATTGGTATTGCACATAGACTGAATTGAAATAGGGGCATCGCCGCCTATTTCAACATTACCAATCCTGATTTTTCTCGATTTTCTTCTTTTCATAAAAAATCTTAATTTTTTATCTTCCTGTTGAACCGAACCCACCTGATGATCTTGAGGTGGCTGAAACTTCTCTCACTTCAATTATATCAACTTTTTGAACAGGAGAAATTATCATCTGGGCAATTCTGTCTCCAGGATTGATTGTATAAATTTCCTGAGAGAGATTAATCATTGCAACGCATACTTCACCTCTGTAATCTTCGTCTATTGTTCCTACGCAGTTTACAAGAGTCATACCATGCTTTATCGAAAGGCCTGATCTTGGTCTTACCTGCGCTTCATACCCCTGAGGCAGTTCTACAATAATTCCAGTCGGAATGAGTTTTCTCTCAAATGGCTTGAATTCAACAGGCTCAGATATTGCAGCAGTCAGATCCATTCCTGCTGAACCTTCTGTAGCATAAGAAGGCATGGTTAAATTATGTTCTAAACGATGAATTTTAAGTTCTAATCTGGATTTCATTCCAAAAATCTCCTAAATTAATAGTGGCTCTTTATTTGCATAGTCTTTTGGGCATATCATTGCAATACCCATAGCTTTTTTGTCAAACATTTTATTGCTTAACCTTATTATATCTGCTTGAGTTACTTCATCAATTGCATCACAAATTTCTTTTGTAGAAAATGTCCTGTTAAAGTATACTTCAGACCGCCCATTTCGGCTTGCTCTATATTTTGTTGATTCTAAACCTATTAAAAGGCTGCCTTTAATTTGAGTTTTAGCTCTTTCAAACTCATCTTCCTGAAATCCTTGAGCTTTAACCTTCTCAAGTTCGTTCCATATAAGTTTTATCACTTCATCAACATTAGAAGGACTTGTTCCTGCATATATTCCGAATACTCCTGCCGGCCTGTATATTGTTTCATATGTATTAATTGAGTATACAAGGCCTCTTTTTTCTCTTATTTCCTGAAATAATCTGGATGACATACTACCGCCAAGACATACATCAATTAAGGCAAGTGTATAACGATCATCATCAAGGATAGAAATACTTTCTGATCCTATACAGATATGAGTCTGTTCTATATTCTTTTTTAAAACAGTATAATCCGGCGTAACTTCAGGTATCTTTATTTCTTTTACCTTCGGGGTAAACCGAATTTGCTCCACTGCTTCTGAAATTTTCAGTATTATTTCATCCTCATTAAAATTGCCTGCAATTGAAATGGTAATATTTGAAGGAGTATAATAATCCCGGGTAAATTGAAGAATATCCTCGCGTAAAATCTTTTTAACACTAATCTGAGTACCTGTTATAGGCTGACCCAAAGGATGGTTATTCCAGAAAGATTTTATAAACTGATCATGCACAAGCTCATCCGGTGTATCTTCGTACATTTTTATTTCTTCTAATATAACCTGTCTTTCTATCTCAATATCCTCAGGGGCATATAACGAATTAAAAATCATATCCAGCAATATATCAACTGCAATAGGTACTTGATCACTTAACACTCTTGCATAACAGCAGGTAGACTCCTTATCAGTAAAGGCATTCATACTGCCACCTGTGTTTTCAATCGTCTGAACAATATCCTGCGCTGATCTGTTTGATGTCCCTTTAAAAAACATGTGCTCAATAAAGTGAGAAATACCGTTCAGTTCAATTTTTTCTATACCGGACCCTGCATCAACCCAGAGCATTATTGTGGCAGAGTATGTATTAGGCATATATTCACTAATTATTTTTATTCCATTTGGTAATATTATCTTTTTAATCATCAAATTTTAACTTTATACAAATTATTTCCCTTTATAATTTAACATAAATATTTATTCAGAAACTTGTTATACAATTGTATTTTCTCTTGCGCATATTAAAAAAATAATCATATAATGGTATAGAGACAACTGCATAACTTAGAAAATTTGTTTTTTCTTGTTACGCAGTTGTCGACCCTTGAAAAGGTGAAAGGCAGTGGTGGCGGCGAGGAGCCGGCAACAATGTCTTGACACTAGATTGCGATAAAGTGTTAATTTTGAAGTTATGCAGAGGTCTTTATAAATGGAGAAGAAATGTTTAATTTTAATAATGAACAGATAGATAAATTTTTCTATCTTGCAGGTCAAAAAACACCATCTGAAATAAATTCAGATCATATTACAAAAGCTCTTATTGAGATTGAAAACAAATTAACCTGTTCTGCGTACTATGAAAGTAATTTTGAACCTGAAACATCACCTGATATATTAATAGTTGATGATCTTGAAATCTCTCTATATCAGCTAAATTTGCTTTTAACAAAATCAGGATATAATGTTTGCATAGCAAGAAGCGTTGATGAAGCTTTAGATCAGTTTAAAAAGCAAGGTTTTGAATATGTCTTGCTTGATTTATATATTCCTGAGGCAGAAGATGGATTAAGAGTTCTTGAAACTCTTAATAATTCAGAAAAAGCCAAGGCTTATAATACAAAAGTTATTATTGTATCAGGAACTGATAACAAAGATTTAATCAATAAATGCATGGAAAAAGGAGCCAACGAATTTATAAGCAAATCACCTGACTGGCATAAAAATATTCTAAGGCATTTAAAACAGCTTGAAAGTCAAAAACATGAAAAATCTAAAATAGTATTAAATCATATTGAGAATAATGAAAAAAACATTGTTACTGTTTCAATAAACCATTTATATTCACCAAAAATAGCTGCAGAGCTGGAAAAAGAATTAATTTCACTTATAAATTCAGGTTATGTCAATATTATTCTTGATATGAACAAGTTTCAGAATATTGACTCAAAAGGAATCGGAACTTTAATATTTGGATATACAACCTGCATTGAACATAAAGGAAATTTTAAATTAATTAATGTTAACAATACTGTTAAAGATACTCTTTCATATGTTCATTTACAGGATCTTATACAGTCTTATAAAGACAAACAATTAGCTCTGGAATCATTTTAAATATTAAAAAAGGAGATGCAAAAACATCTCCTTTTAAGTATATGATTAAATTTAACTATACTTGAATGAAAGGCTGCTTTTCTTCGTCAGTAACACCTTTCATAGTAAGATTTATTCTTCCCTTTTCATCGATAGCCTGAACTTTAACGATAACTTCATCGCCTAAATTCACAACATCTTCGACCTTTGCAACTCTTTCTTTTGCAAGCTGGGAAATATGTACCATACCATCTTTACCGGGTGCCAGTTCAACAAAAGCTCCGATAGGAATAGTTCTTACAACTTTTCCTTTAATTACAAGACCTTCTGTTATTTTTCTTGTAATAGCTTCAATCCTTGCAATTGCTTTTCTGCTTGCTTCAGCTTCACCACTGGTAACATTAACTGTTCCATCATCTTAGAT
>Ga0074198_1002350_pt1 | contig 10012 bp, 8 predicted proteins | sample EPASupsiteSAE323_FD_64527 | JGI IMG/M metagenome (GOLD analysis project Ga0074198, IMG submission 64527) | Bioremediated contaminated groundwater from EPA Superfund site, New Mexico - Sample SAE3-23 | ecosystem: Environmental > Aquatic > Deep subsurface > Groundwater > Contaminated ...
ACTGCTCTTTGAAACATGCCCAGATCCAATTGAGGTAATAAAGTGGAAAGAAATATTAGAACATATGGAGGACGCCCTTGATCATTGTGAAAGCATAGGAGATTTATTACGGGGTGTGGTTATGAAATATGCCTGATATATTAATAATTACCGTTGTTCTTTTGGCCTTAGCCTTTGATTATATTAATGGTTTTCATGATACTGCCAATGCAATTGCTACTTCCGTGTCTACAAGGGCGCTGACACCAAGAGTAGCCGTATGGATGGCTGCCTTTCTTAATTTCCTTGGTGCAATGTATAGTACAGGAGTAGCCAAGACGATTGGCGGTGATCTTGTAAAATCAGCGCAAATGGTAAATGAGCATATTATTATTGCCGCGATGATAGGGGCAATTTTTTGGAATTTAATAACTTGGTGGATGGGTATACCTAGTAGCTCATCTCATGCACTTGTTGGTGGTGTAGTTGGTGCTGTTTTAGCATCAACGGGCTATGAAGCATTAAAAATTGAAGGTTTAATGAAAATTGTAGCAGCTCTTATTTGTTCTCCAATTGTTGCTATGCTGACAGGGCTACTCATTATGTCTTTATTGTTTTGGATATTTGGCAGAATGTCGCCTTCACGTATTAATCCAAAGTTTAAGCGTTTGCAGATTTTAACAGCTGCCATGATGGCTTTTTCTCATGGGTCAAATGATGCACAAAAAGCTATGGGTATTATTACCTTAACCTTAGTCAGTACGGGGTATTTAACCAATCTAGAAGTACCTCTATGGGTAAAAATATCAGCTGCTACTGCTATGGGACTTGGAACAGCTGCTGGTGGTTGGCGTATTATTCGCACCATGGGCACCAAAATTTTTAAATTAGAACCGATTAGCGGTTTTGCTGCAGACCTTAACTCGTCACTCATTATATTTGGTGCAACCTTATTGCATTTGCCAGTCAGCACCACTCATGTAGTTTCAGGTTCTATTATGGGGGTAGGTACTGCAAAACGTATTAGCGCTGTGCGTTGGGGTGTAGCACAACAAATGCTAATGGCGTGGGTGTTAACCATTCCATGTACAGCATTAGTTAGCGCTTTGGCGTATAAAATTTTTGGCTTATTTTTATAAAATACTTATATGTTAATATAATACATAGAACGGAGTGGCAAATACGCATTTATGCTTATTTGCCCTAATTTTTAAATAAATATTCAGAGTAGTATATTTATTTAAAGCACTACTATTTAGTATCAATTAATAAGTTATGGATTAAGTTATAGGAGGGGTAGTAATGAAAAAATATATTACCGTTACTTTTGCTAGCGGTCAATCCTGTCAATATGAAGCAGGGGTAAGCTTATTACAGATCAGTAAAGAGGCACAGTATTTATTTACAACACCAATTGTTGCTGCAAATATTAATAATGAGATTAAAGATTTACAGTTTTGTGTTGACTTTGATTGCACGATTACATTCTTAGATTTATACACCGAATTAGGGATAAAAGTATATCAACGTAGTTTGACCTTTGTCATGATTGCTGCTGCCCATGAATTATTTCCCCACGGGAAAATAACAGTGGAACATTCCTTGAGTAAAGGGTTATATTGTGAACTGCATATCGGAGAAACAATTACAAGAGACCACTTAGAGTCTTTAGAGAAGCATATGCGCCTTATTGTCGCAGAAAATCGACCAATTACCATGAAAAGTGTACCGATTGCTGAAGCAATCGAATTATTCAAAACGTCTGGGCAAGTTGAAAAGCTAAAACATATTCAGCAACTAAAACGTGAACGAGTTAAAATTTACTATTGTGGGAAGAGCTATGGATATTTTTATGGTACTATGACACCGAATACTGGCGAACTTAACGTTTTTGAAATAAGGCAACATGCATCAGGCTTTATTTTGCGTTTCCCACACAAGGAAAATCCTAATCAATTGCCAGAATTCGTTAACCAATGCAAGTTATCAGAGATTTTTTTGGAGGCAGAGCGTTGGGGAGAAATTCTAGAATGCGGCTATGTAGCCACCTTAAATGAATATGTACAAAATGATAAAATTCATGAAATTACGCGAGTTGCAGAAGCCTTGCATGAGAAAAAAATAGCTCAAATTGCAGATTTTGTATCGAAACATAAAGAAGTGCGGGTTATTCTAGTAGCAGGTCCTTCTTCCTCGGGTAAAACTACCTTTGCTCAAAGGCTTACCATACAACTCAAGGTCAATGGTTTACGGCCAGTAGCCTTATCCCTAGATGATTATTTTATTGATCGTGCAAGAACGCCGCGGGATGAAAATGGCGATTATGACTTTGAAGCTATTGAAGCCATTGATTTAGAGTTGTTTAATGAGCATTTAATTCGAATCATGAATGGTGAAGCCGTAGAAGTACCAACTTATAACTTTCTAATAGGACAACGAGAGTATTGTGGACATATCATTCAAATTGATAAAAATCAACCCCTTATCATTGAAGGCATTCATGGTTTAAATGAAAGATTAACAGCTTCTGTACCCCGTGAACATAAAATTAAAATTTATATTAGTGCTTTAACTCAGTTGTCGATTGATAATCACAATCGGATTCCCACTACGGATACAAGATTGATTCGGAGAATTGTCCGAGACAATCAGTTTAGATCTCATGATGCCTTAAAGACGCTAAAAATGTGGCCGTCTGTACGGAGAGGAGAGGAGAAGAATATTTTCCCATTCCAAGAAGATGCAGATATTATGTTTAATTCAGCTTTGCTATATGAACTAGGTGTATTAAAAAAATATGCTGAACCCTTATTAGAAAAAATTACACCGGAGTGGGCAGAATATTCGGAAGCAAAACGGTTATTAAAGTTTCTTAGCTATTTTGAGTCCATAGTCGATAATGAAATTCCTTTTAACTCCATTTTACGTGAGTTTATTGGTTCTTCCTGCTTTGCAAAGTAAAGACAAAAAAAGGCTAACCCTTGGATTATCCAGGGTTAGCCTTTTTCTTATGTCTTAACGATTTTTTGCAAAGTATTTTAAAGCCACTTCAGGGAATAGGGCATAGGACAATACATCTTCAACAGAGGCATTTGGATATCCCTTTTCAGCAAGTTGATTGCGTAAGAGATCCATTTGTGGGGCAATATCATCAGCAGGACGATAATCAATGATTTTTTCATCGCCAATGATTTTTGCACGAACAGATTCATCCACCGGCATTGGAGTTTTACCATATTTACCACGAGCCAAATCTTTAATCTCACGTGGTACCATTTTGTAGCGCTCACCAAGCATTACGTTGAAAGTCGCCATGGAGCCAACAATTTGGCTAGTAGGGGTAACGAGTGGAGGATAGCCAAGTTCAGCACGTACACGAGGCATTTCTTCTAGTAATTCTTGGTACTTATGTTCAATACCTTGTTCTTTAAGTTGGTTGAACAAGTTAGATAACATACCGCCAGGAATTTGGAAGTCAAGAACATTTGTATCAACATCAAAAGAAGTTTTAAGATTAAAGTCTGCCGCTAAGTTCTTCTTAACTTCTCTAAAGTGAATAACAGCGTCTTTGAGAGCATGGCGATTAAGGCCAGTATCATACTCAGTGCCTTCTAAAGCTGCAATCATAGTTTCGGTACAAGGTTGAGATGTACCAAGAGCAAATGGTGACAATGCACAGTCTACTACATCAACGCCCGCTTCGATAGCTTTCAAATAGGTCATAGAACCCATACCGCTAGTATAGTGAGTGTGAAGTTGAATTGGTACATTTACTTCCGCTTTTAATGCTTTTACCAAGTCATATGCGACATATGGTCTGAGTAGACCAGACATATCTTTAATACAGATAGAATCAGCACCACGCTCAACCAATTGACGAGCAAGTGTAAGATAACTTTCTACAGTGTGGTAAGGGCTAATAGTATATACGCATACACCTTGTACATGTGCGCCTGATTCTTTAGCAGCTTTCATAGCTACCTCCAAATTGCGAACATCATTTAGTGCATCAAATACACGAATAACACCAATACCGCTCTCAACCATTTTCTTAACAAAAGCAGTAACTACATCATCGGCATAGTGATTATAACCAAGAATGTTTTGACCTCTAAGTAACATAGAGATAGGAGTCTTTTTTAAATGGCTTTTTAGGGTGCGTAGACGCTCCCAAGGATCTTCATCTAAGAAACGCAAACAACTATCAAAAGTAGCTCCACCCCAAGCTTCTACAGCAAAGTAACCCATGTTATCAAGACATTCCAACATAGGTAGCATTTCATTGATACGCATGCGAGTTGCAGCAAGTGATTGATGACCATCCCGTAACACTGTTTCCATAATTTGCACTGGTTTTCTAGACATATGTATCCTCCTTTTGTTTTGAACTACGATTCTGGCAAAATTTAAATTATATTAATATAATTTAGTAAAAACGTAAAAATTTAACACAGAATCTATTAGTTAAATATATAACAATCTCTGACAAGTTTAATTTTACAGTATTTAAACGGCTTTTGCTAGTAGTTTATGAATGTTTTTGATAGTATATTGTATACAAAGGGCGATTTGTTAGAATGGATAATTGTTAATTTAGCTTGCGAGCTAGTAATTTGGTGATAGGGCTTTGGGGTGATAAAGTTGCACTTTCATATTCATGACCAAGACGAGTTAAAATAGCATAGACTTCAGAATTTTCGACAGGTGTATGAGCTAGAGCGCTTTGTCCATAATTTATAATATGTTTTTGACCTTCTTCGGGGGAGATTAAACAGCCAGGTCCGCCAATGCAGCCACCTTTACAAGCCATACCTTCAATAAAATTTGCATTATGTTGTCCATTGCTAATTTTATTAAGTAATTCTAAGCAATCAGAAATGCCGTCAACAGCATAGGGCACTAACTGTTGGGAATGATGTGGCAACAATTTTTCTAGAGTTGTGGCGACGCTAGTACTAACTCCTCCAGTATATCCATAGATTCTGCCACCTTGAGATGCTACTACTTTTTCCTGATCCTCTTGCTGGGCAGGAATGATGTTCGTAGCTTCAAAAATAATGGACAACTCCTGGAAAGTGAGTACATAATCAATCGCTCCTTTTACATCTGTCAGCATGATTTCTGATTTTTTTGCAATACAAGGACCAATGAAGACTACTTTTGCAGTTGGAGAGAATTCTTTTATGATTCTTCCCGATGCTATCATTGGTGAAACCGATGGTGAAATATGAGGAATTAAATGTGGGAATTTATTTTCAATTAGTTTTATCCATACAGGACAGCAACAACTAGTAAACATGAAATCTTGGTCCGTTTTTACATGGTTTTCAAATTCAAAGGCTTCTTTCATTGTTAATAAATCTGCATATAATGCTGTCTCTAGCACATCGGTAAAACCAAGAGACAATAAAGCAGAACGTAATTTACCCGGAGTAACATCCGGGCCAAATTGTCCAGGAAAAGCAGGAGCGATGGAAGCATAGACAGGATTTACTCCTTGTTTTAATAAATGAATGAGGGGGATGAAATGAGACTTTTCTCTAAGGGCACCAAAAGAGCAGGACGTAATGCAGTGCCCTTCCCCCGCACATTTTTGCTCGTCAATTTTTACTCTGCCCAAATTATCCCGGGTAATGGCATGGAAAGGGCATGCTTTCTCGCAACTACGCTGACCTTCAGGGCAAATTCTGCAGGCTTCTGGATTGGCTGTTATAATTGGTTCCTTATTCATACCCATGAGAATTTCTTCCTCATAATCATGAAAAACAACTTCATGATTATGAGGGACTAACCCCATGGCCATACGAATTTCGTTGACGATATAGCCACGTGTAGTTTGGTCTTTAATTTCGGCAGAAACTAGCTTACATAGCTCTTCACGACGATCAAATAATGTACCTTCCCAAGCGGCTTTGGCAACATGATATAAGATACGTGATTTTAGAGCAGCAGCATTTGAAATGATAAAAATACCTCCCCCACTATAGTCTTGTAAAAAACTTTGGGATTTATGTATTGTTTGACCTTGCAGTTAGATACTATATTTGATATTCTACCCTTTGGCTGACAATTTGATTCGTTAGAAGGAGTATGGTTATGCAACAAGAAATAAAAGACGATAAAAATCTCAAAAAGGATTTAGGTTTAGTTCCAGCCATGGCTTTGGTTATTGGCATGGTGATTGGTTCAGGAATTTTCATGAAACCCGGGGTTGTTGTTTTAGCTGCCGGCGACTCTACACTGGCGCTGATGGCATGGGTGCTTGGTGGCGTTATTACTCTCGCTGCTGGCTTAACAGTTGCTGAACTCGGCGCACAAATTCCGCGGACAGGAGGACTATATACTTACTTAGATGAAATTTACGGTGAGTTATGGTCTTATTTGTATGGCTGGATGCAGACGATTATTTATGGCCCTGCTACTATCGGGGCATTGGGCTTATATTTTTCTTCTTTACTAGTAGCATTTTTTGATATTAGTGAAAGTTTTAAGCTGACAGTTGCCATCATTACAGTAGCTTTTCTTGGGACAATTAATTGTTTGGGATCGAAGTATGGTGGATTTATTCAAATCGTGGCAACCGTTGGCAAGCTTATTCCCATTGCTTTAATTGGAATTTTGGGTTTGTGGAAGGGAAATGGACAAATACTAGGTATGGTTAGCGGCAATAATACGTCACTTGGCATGGGAGCTGCAATTTTGGCTACTTTGTGGGCATATGACGGCTGGATTGGTGTAAGTTTTGTAGCGGGGGAAATGAAGAATCCAGCCAAGCAATTGCCCAAGGCTATTATTATCGGACTGGGAACTGTGATTGCTGCTTATATTACGATTAATATTGCTATTTTTCATATGCTTCCTGCCGCTGAGGTGGCGAGCCTCGGAAAGCTTGCTGCAAGTACAGTAGCGGGCTTATTATTTGGTGAGGTAGGTGGAAAATTAATTAGCATAGGCATTCTAATCTCTATTTTTGGAGCGCTTAATGGCTATATTTTAACAAATGCTCGGGTTCCTTATGCTATGGCCATTCGCGGGCAATTGCCAGGATCTTCAATCTTAGCAAAAGTTCCTGAGAAGTTTGGAACCCCCGTAAATGCTATGGTTTTACAAGTGGTACTAGCTAGTCTATTAATGGTTGGCTGGGAACCAGATAGTCTTACGGATATTGCCATGTTTATCATGTGGGCTTTTTATATATCAGCCTTTCTTGCAGTATTTATATTGCGAAAACGTCAGCCAGATGCTAGCCGCCCTTATAGTGTACCGGCTTTTCCCCTAATACCTATCATCGCAATTGTGGGCGCTATTTATATTGTAGGGAGCATGTTAATGGATAAACCGCTAGACGCCATGTTGGCAGTCGGCATCACGGCTACAGGATTACCTGTATATTGGTTACTGAACAAAAGAAAAAATAAAGTCTAACTGAGATGAATGAAAATTACAATACAGTAGGATACTAGTAGTAAATGTAGTTCAATACGCCCTGCACTACAAATAACTCTATCAAGTGGGCATTGTGTATATCATCACAAAAACAAGGAGTGAGCATACTATGTTAAATCCTATTGTAAAATGTACTGTCGACCAATGTACCCATTATATGCCTGGCGATCAATGTATGGCAGCAAAGATTAGCATTTATAATGAAGAGGATAGTGGGGAATCGGAAACTTCTCGCGATACCCAGTGTAAATCCTTTCATCATCGCAAAACCATGGGAGATATGGTAGGTGCTTTTCACAATGCTAATATTGGGGGGACTATTTCAGCCGCCTTTTTAGATGGTACACAGGTAACACCAACGGTGGAGTGTTTTGTGAATAATTGCAGGTTTTGGCACAGTAATAATTTATGCAATGCCCACCATATTGAAGTTGATGGCGTGAATGCTGCCAAAACAACAGATACAGATTGCAAAACTTTTAAAGAACACTAGAAAATTTTTCATAAAAATACCGAAGGCATTAGCCTTCGGTATTCTTATGAAAAATTTATAACTTAGTGTTTTTCATGGCAACCGCAGCCGCAGTTGTGGGTATGTTCATGCTCTTTTTGAGCATCAAGGTGCACTTTCACTTGGTTTTTGATATTATCAATGTAAAGACGGCGTAAGCTTGCTTGTTCAGCACCTTCTTCCCCTGTTAATTCTCCTGCTTTTTGTTTTCTTGCTAATTCGTTGATTCTAGCAATAATTTCTGGTGTTATCATAATAATAGAAACCTCACCTTTTAGTAATGTTATTTTTTCCTAAAAAAAATAATTCATACTAAAAATTGTATATAGATATAGACGGATTGTAAAGTAGTAAAAAAAATAAATTGCTAAAGGTGAAGGAAGATGTGTATTTTGGCGTTAACAGATGTGGGCTAGGCAATTGAAAAGGATATGGGCTATGGACCTGGAAATAATATTGTCAGAAAATAGAAACATTATTTAGACCATTGGCTTTTAGGACAGATGCTGTATAATAAAATAGGAAAGATAGCTTTTTTATTATACAATGGTAGCTTTAAATAAGTAATTTTACTCTTATAATAAATAATATAGGTGGAGGATGATCATATGAAAGCAGTAATTACAATTGTTGGTCAAGATCAGGTTGGTATTGTAGCAATGGTGAGTGGGGTTTTGGCAGCAAATGGTGTAAATGTATTAAACATTAACCAAAATATTTTAGATGGTTTTTTCAATATGCTAATGATATCGGACATATCCCAAAGTAAAGTGAGTTTAAAAGAACTACAACAAATTTTAAACGAAAAAGGACAAGCCATTGGCCTGCAAATAAAAGTACAGCATGAAGATATTTTTCGGATTATGCACCGTATATAGAGTTTAGGAGGAACATGAATGTTAACAATACAAGAAATATTAGAAACTAATAAAATGATTGAAGAGAACAAGCTTGATGTTCGTACCATTACTTTAGGTATTAGCTTACAAGATTGTGGACATCCAGATTTAAAAATATTTTGCCAAAACATTTATGATAAAATCACCAGAGAAGCCGAGCATTTAGTACGGATTGGTGAAGATATTGAGGCGGAGTATGGTATCCCAATTATCAATAAACGTATTTCGGTGACGCCGATTGCAATAGCAGCAGGAAGCTGTCGTACGGATAGCTATGTGCCAGTGGCCCAAGCTATGGACGCTGCGGCAAAAGCTGTGGGTGTTAATTTTATTGGAGGCTTTTCCGCTCTTGTCGATAAAGGATATACCAATGGTGCTAAGATACTGATTCAGTCCATTCCAGAAGCGTTAGCTGTTACAGAGCGGGTATGTTCTTCTGTCAATCTAGCCTCTACTAAGTCAGGAATCAATATGGATTGTGTACGAGAAATGGGACTCATCATCAAACGGGCCGCCGAGCTAACTCGTGACCGAGATGCTTTAGGGTGCGCTAAATTGGTGGTTTTCGCCAATGCTCCCCAAGACAATCCTTTTATGGCCGGTGCTTTTCATGGTATTGGCGAACCTGAGACGGTTATTAATGTAGGCGTTAGCGGTCCTGGAGTTGTAAAATGTGCTTTAGAAGAAGTCAAAGGGCAGGATTTTAGTGCCATTGCAGAAACTATCAAAAAGACTGCTTTTAAAATAACGCGTGTGGGACAGCTAGTAGCGCAAGAAGCGTCACGGCGTATGGGTGTGCCTTTTGGTATCATCGATTTATCTCTTGCACCGACACCCGCAGTTGGTGATAGTGTAGCTCACATCTTAGAAGAAATGGGTTTAGAAAGCTGTGGCGCTCCTGGTACTACTGCTGCCTTAGCTCTTCTTAATGATGCTGTAAAAAAAGGCGGTCTTATGGCATCGTCTCATGTTGGCGGTTTAAGCGGAGCATTTATTCCTGTGAGTGAAGATGCTGGCATGATTGCTGCTGTAGAATGTGGCAGCTTAACCTTAGAAAAATTAGAAGCGATGACGTGCGTTTGCTCCGTTGGTCTTGATATGATTGCTGTACCAGGGGATACTTCTGCTGCAACCATTTCAGGTATTATTGCAGATGAAGCGGCTATTGGTATGATTA
>Ga0074198_1002364_pt1 | contig 9959 bp, 9 predicted proteins | sample EPASupsiteSAE323_FD_64527 | JGI IMG/M metagenome (GOLD analysis project Ga0074198, IMG submission 64527) | Bioremediated contaminated groundwater from EPA Superfund site, New Mexico - Sample SAE3-23 | ecosystem: Environmental > Aquatic > Deep subsurface > Groundwater > Contaminated ...
AAAAACTAAACGATCTTTCATCAAAAATTAAAAGGGACGAAGAAGCTAACGCTCACAGGAAGGAAGAAGCGGAAAAAGCGAAGCGCAAAGCGGCGGCTAAAACGGTCATAATAAAAGACGACGCGGAGCTTTTCACATCGATGTTTTCCGACGCGCGGCGCATAAAATCTAAAAAATACGGCGACGAAGATCAAAACGAAGATTGCGGCAATAAAATAATTAAGTGCGGCAGAAAATCCGACGGCTTAAAAGACGAAAACTCGCACGGCGGACATCGCGGAGCTAAAGACAAAAACTTCGACTGGACCGAGCACATAGACGAAAGTTTTAATAACCACAGGATCAAACGGTAATGAAAATCTTATTGATTAACCCGGCGACGGCGAAAGACCGGCTTGAAATTCCAGGAAAATACAAAGGCTCCAGCGCATTCAGATACCCGAAATTGGGTACGCTCGCAATAGCGGGCGTAACGCCTTCGCGCCATGAACTGCAAATCACCGACGAAACGGTCGAAATCATCGACTTCGATCAAAAATATGACATAGTCGGCATTTCGGCGGTAACCGCGCTCGCTTGCAGGGCTTACGAGTTAGCGCGCGAGTTTAAACGCCGCGGGGCTCACACTGTAATCGGCGGCTGCCACGCGACTTTCATGCCCGAAGAAGCCATCGAACGCTTCGATACAGTTATATGCGGACCGGGCGAAAAACTATGGCTCGAATTTTTAAACGATTTCGAACGCGACCCGGCAAGCTCAAAAAAAATATACCGCAGCGAAAAATATGACAGCGGGCTTTTAAACGCCGTCTCATTTCCATCGAGGTCCGTCGAAGGGCATAAAGGCTATGCCGCAGGCCATGTGTTTTCGGTAATGAGAGGCTGCAGCAAATCATGCGATTTTTGCTCGATAAACGCTTTCTTTCAAAAGCGGCTTTATAAAAGGCCAATTCCCGAAGCGTGCGGCGAACTCAAAAACCTTAAAAATAAGATTATTAACTTAGTCGATGATAATATATATTCCGATCCCGGATACGCCGCGGAATTTTTCTCCGCCGTAAAATCACACAAAAAACACTGGCTGTTTCAAGCCTCAACCGACATCGTCCACGACCGAAGGCTTTTAAAGCTGATTGCCGACGCCGGCGGAAAAGGCGTGTTTGTCGGATTCGAATCGATATCTTCCGAAAACCTCGTTAACGTAAATAAATCGCATAACAGCGTAAACAAGTTTAAAAAGGTGATCGAAGCATTCCACGATTTTGGAATAGTCGTAGAAGCCGGCATGATGTTCGGTTTCGACGGCGACGATGCATCAATATTCGAACGCAGCTATCATTTTTTTAATAAAATCAACCTGGATCTAATGCAGATAGCCACTCTCACTCCGATGCCCGGAACGGCTTATTATAATAAAATGAAAGCCGCCGGCAGAATTACGAGCGATAACTGGGACGATTTCGATTGCAAAAAGGTCGTCTTCAAACCGCTAAAAATGACCGCCGACGAATTAAGGCAAGGCACCGGCTGGCTTAGAAAAGAGTTTTATTCGTATAAATCAATACTTAAAAGAGGATTGTGCAATTTTTCAAGCCTCGGCCCCATAGGCACTCTTGGTTATTTTTTAAGAGGAAACCTCGGATTTCGAAAAAACCATTCGCTTGGCCTCGATTATCCGCCATAAAAAGGAGAAAAATATGATAAACAGGGTCCTTAAAATAAACTTCGAATACCGCGTCGAAATATCTTATTTAATTTTTATAATGGCGCTTTTTACTCTTATGTTAAACGAACCACTCGTCTACGAACGGCTCGCCGCTTCGCTTGCGATCAACACGCCGAATTCAATGACGCTTCTTTTTCTTATAATCGCCATATTAAATATAATGGCAGGGCTTCTCAGAGTTTCGGCATGCGCGCATCTTGGTTCGGACATAATGATGAAAAAAGAAGTTCAGGCCAAAAAGATGGTCATAGCCGGACCTTACTCTTACGTTCGAAATCCGATATATCTTTCCGACACCATCGCGATGAGCGCAACCGCGCTTGCTGGAAATTATTATACCTTCGCGGCGCTATTCATCGGAAAAATAATAAGCTCTTTTTTGTTTTGCATCTACGAAGAAGAAACTCTTTTGAAATATATGGGAACCGAATACCGCGATTACTACGACAGGGTCCCGCGATTTATCCCTAAATTTTATCCTTATTATAAAACCGCTATAATATCTTATAAAAACTATAAAGACGGTTTGAAAAATAGCTTTTATCCTTTTGGCATCGCCGCTGGTTTTTTCGCCGGCGCAATCACTCAAAATTTTATGTATGTTTTTTTAATCGGCATGATTGCGCCAATTGCGTGGTTCGCTCTTTATAGAAAAAAAAGATAATATTTATAATAAGCAAGACAAGAAAACGCCCATCGGCACAAAGCCGGGAGTGGTATCAATGCAAAAGCACAGTAAAATCTGCCATCTCAGCTCCGGTGTATGTTCGAGCATACACTGTATGAATAAATATACAGCCTCAAACTTCATTAAAAACGGCTAACTGTATGTTCGAGCATACACATTTTAACTTAACTTCATTAAAAACTTAAGTAAATTCCGGTAATTTTTAAAAATACTTTAAAGCATTAATTTTAAATATTCAAAAAAAACAAATTACTTTCGCCCTTTATTTAGCGCCCATAAACGTTATAAGGCAGTATGCATTATTTTTAAAATATATGTCCTCAATGTTTTGGCACGCAAGTTGCTTCATGTGTAAGTGTGAAAAAGCTAGGAGCCTGAATATGAACCACAAGGCAGAATTTGAAATCAAAACAAATGATTCATTAAAATGCCAAGATTGCGTGTTGAAGAGTTTTTTTAGTGACCAAGACGCTCAAGGGCTCGTTGAATATGCTTTGATACTCGGACTTGTAGCAATTATTTGTATAGCCTCGATATCCTCGGTCGGTTCGACGATATATAGTCTTTTTTTTACTAACGTAAAAGGCGCTCTAACGACGACCACTTAGTTAATAACCATCGTAAATAAATTAAAATTTCTGTGAAAGGAGGGCGCACTATGAAAAAATTCTTTATGAACGAAGAAGGACAGGGTATGGTTGAATATGGCTTAATCCTTGGCCTTATCGCTATCGTTGTTATCGCTGCCTTAACGGCAACCGGTACATCGCTCAGCTCACTTTTTGGAACCGCTCAGAAAAATATTTCAGCAGTTACAAATACCTAAGATATCGTTTTACAATAACAAATACCCAGCACTGCCATTGCTTGTCTATCGGCAGTGCTTTTATTTTAGTTTGATTTATTTATGCTTGATTACAAGGATTTATTATATTTTTATTTTTCATCGATATTCTTTTTGCAATTATTAACTAATGCCGGGCTTAAAGATTATGGAACTGTGCCGGCGGTTTTTTCATATTCATTTTTTTTTATATTCGGGCTCTTCTCTTTTTTTAACTCTAACAAAACGATCGATAATAAAAGCCGGCAAATTTTAAAACTTAATCTTGTAAACGTCGTTTTTCTTGCCGCGATAACTCTGGTTTCACGCTGTATCGAAATAAGCTATATCGAAATTTCCAAATACCTTTCGGCCACGCTTCTCATGTTCAGCCTGTTTATGAGTATAACCAATTTCAACGATTTACGATCATTTTTGCGAATATTTCTGTATTTCGCCGAAACTTATATTTTTATGACCTTCACTTACTACTGTTATTTTAAATATGTAGCCGGCGTTTATTTTTCCGGCATCTGCTTTACGATGTTCTATCCTTATTACTACGCTACTTTCGTAATAGCGGTAACGCCTTTAAGCATTTATTTTTACCTTACTTCACAAAAAAAATATGAAAAATTGAATTTTTTCGTGCTTTTTTTAGCCTGCTGCACCAGCGTGCTTTTAACTAGTTCACGCATCGCGCAAATCAATCTTATAATATCGGTAACTTTCACTCTGGGTTATTTTTTACGGCATGCAGGATTTAGCTTACGCGCCATGAAATTTATTTCAATAATTTTCATATTCGTTATATTAGCCGGAGGATTCTTTGCTACCGACGCATTCACACGAATAGCAAAATCTTTTTCAAACAGCGAAAATTTCGACATCCATGATGAAAACGGACGTATCAATATTTATAGAGGCGCCCTGAAAACTTTTATGGACAACCCTTTAATCGGAGTCGGCCCGGCGCTTTCTTCGATGTTTATAACAAAATACAGAGTAACCAAGATGACAATTACCGATTGCCACAATATAATACTTAACAGGCTCTGCGAAACCGGCATTTTTTATACATGCTTCTCGTTTTTCACGCTTTTAGCGACTCTGTATATGTGCATAAAAACGGCTCGCGCCAATTATGACCGCTCGCAAACGAGCCCGGCGCACTTCGGCCCGGTATGCGCAATAGCTTTACTTACGATTTATTTGCAGGGGTTTTCCATGCCGCATACTTTTCTAACTTCGCTTGTATATCTGGAATATTTTTTAATATCGCTCGCGCTTTGCTCAATAAAAATAAATTCACCAGCGTTTATTTCCGAAAACATAACCAATTACATCGATTTTTCATTTTCTCAAAAAAATATGATTATTTCTTCGCTATTTTCTTTTTTATTAGTATTCGTTCCATGCTTTATTATATTAAAAGACGAATTAATTCAGTCGCTGCTCTACTGGGTCCTCAATCTTTTCTTTTTAGCCGCCGCATTCATTATTTTTTTATTGGCTAAAAAAAGAAATAAAATTAAAAACTCATTTGCCATGATGCTTATGGCATCGGCTCTAACGAGTTTATTGCTCATTCAACTTGGTTTTCAATATAAAATATTCAAATCCGGATTTTTGTGCCAGCTCGGTATCGACGAGAGCGCTTCCGGTAAAAATAAACGGGCTCTCACACACTTTGAAGAAAGCGTTAAAATATACCCGAACATGGCATCGCATCTTTTTCTTTCTTCCTTATACCATCGTTTTAAAAACTTTGAAAAGGCATATAATGCGGCCATTTTTTATAACGAGCGGTTGCCTTACGAAATATTCGGACTAAATAATTTATCATCCTGCCTTATTTCAATGAAAAGAAACGCTGAAGCAAAAAAAAAGCTGACAGATCTCGATCGTTATTGCGCGGGCAATTATTCGTCCGCGTTTAACGGAGCCTTTTTAATGACCGGCGGTGAAATATCGGCCGGAGCCTGCGCATACGCGAATGCCGCGATAAATAATCCCGAATATATTTCAAATAAATTCTTCTTTCAAAAAATAATTCAAGATCAAACGCTGGCTGACTCATTGTTTAATTTTTTCCTGTCTGACGCCTGCAAGAAATTTCGTTCAAAACCCGAATTTTTGACTTTTTTATCTTATCGAGTAGCCGAAGGAATGTTTAATTTTTACAATTGCGGATACCAAAGGGATGCTTTTTTCTCAACCAATGAATTTTATAAGCGTGAATATAACAATCTTCAATTAAGCAAATTTAACTCTTCAATAACACTTATAATTAACGGCCTTCTCAATTTAAAACAAAAAATCTTGCTTCATCCGATTTATTTGCGCCGTATTTCAAATTACTTGAACGGTTTTTACGCAATAACTTTCAACGATACGCGGCAATTTAAAACGTTCCATGCTATAAAATTCGTCATGAAACTTATTTCGCCTTATTCCGACTATAAGTCTTATAAAAAATACCTCGAAAGCGTTTCACTCAATTATAGCGCTCATTTCGGCCTTAAATACTGGTTCGATTTTGAAAACGCCATGATAGACCCATATGCGCTGCATGAGCCGGCGCCAAAAATTCCTCAAGCATTTATATCGCTTATTCTTTACGCCGCCGGCAAAGATGTTTTAAAAAGTTCTATAGCTAGTTATTACAAAGATTATTATGGAGCGCAATAGTCAACCGATGATGGCAATTAACGAAAAAAAAATATTCAATCTGACGTGTGCCGTATATCTCGCGGCATTCCTTTTTTACTGGATATATTCCTTCCAGTACGATTGGGACACAATAACCGACATTATTTTCCTTCAAAAATTTCAACAATACGATATTTCCAGAATTCATCCTCATTCGCCGCTGCTCGGCATACTGTTATTTCCTCTAAGCGGCTTTATCGATCCGCTTTATTCGATAATCTTTTTATCGTGCATATCGCTTATCGCGACTGCATATCTTTTTAAAAATATATCGTCGCGCTTTGTTTCGGAAAAAATATCAATTTTAACGCTCATCGTTTTTTTCAGCAGCGTTTCTTTTTATAAAACGGCGCTGAAACTAGATGACAATTTCTTTCAAATACCTATTTTGCTGTTAATATTCAAATTAGTCATCGACCGGCCTGCTAAATATTATAACGCTTTTTTAACCGGAATTTTATTGAGCCTTACCATATGCATCCACATACAAGCAATGATATTCATACCACTTCTGGCGGCGGCGTTTTTTTATAAATCCGACATGAAAAAGACTGGCGATAGAATAAAACTTTCTTTTTTATGTCTCGTTTCGACTTTAATTATCTTCCTCCCGATTGCGCTAATGTTAATTACGCAAAACCACACGGGAATATGCAACGAACTTACACGTTACTTTACCGATAAACGCTTTTCAACTCTCGCCGCGACGCCGTCCCTGCAATACTTTTTCAACCTCATTCCTCTTTATATCGTTTATCTGGCCGTCAACATCGCCCCGCTACCTCTATATTCAGGCATTCCGCTGGACGCGCTTATATGCATCGCCGACATAGCATGGCTTATATTCTTTTTCGCCACAGCTCTTTCGGCAATATTTTTTAAAAAAAACTCCGCCGAAAAATTCTTCATTTATGCTAATTCATCTATAATTATATTGTCAATGACGTTTAATTTTTTATATGAACCCATAAGCAACGAACGTTGGTGCACGAGCGTACCGTTCTTTTATCTGTTATTTTCAATTGGAATTCAAAGGCTTATAAATTTCAAAGAATTTAAAATCATTAAGCTCGCCGGCAAAAATTATGCATTATTAGCGCTTTTTAGCATTATAACCAGCATTTTTATAATTAATTTTAAGTTTACATGCGAATCCGCAGTCAATAAAACCGGTGTTTATATTTACCCAAACAGAACGACGTTTTCGTTAATAAACGAAAATGTCGATAAAAATGCGCCGCTTATCATGGGATTTGACATCCCCTGGTTGATGATGTCTTATTTACGGCCTGAAATAACGGTGTATCAAAATGATTTTTACCTTCACAGCGTCCAAAACGGCATTTTCTGCGATTTTAAAACCATCGATGATTTCAAAAAATATATTCAAAAATACAACGTTATTTATTTTCATGAGTGCGCACGTCCTTTCATCGAAAAAAACTTCAAGGATGCACCGGGAAAAATTGAATTACATAAAGTGGTTCAGGACTCCTTCTTCATTAATAACAGTCCAGAATCCGGCCACTCTTTTAAAATTTTTTCGCTTCGCGTTAAATAAGCATAAAAACAAAGATTTAATTTGTTTATACGACGCTTCGCAGGGGTAAATGTAATTTTAAATGTTGCGGTTGCTTATTCAAGCTTAAGTATGTTATAATACAAAATAATAATGAGCAGGAAAAGATGTTATGACTTATATTATTTTTATTGATTCATTGCTATTCTTTATAATTTCTATCTCACTTTACACCGACTTAAAGAGCGGGAAAATTTATAATTGCTTCACACTTCCTTCAATAATAGCAGGTTTTATTTTAAATATGTTGTTAAATCCCGCGAATCGCTTTGCTGGATTATCCAACAGTTTCTTAGGATTTGCCATAGCTTTTGCATTTTTTATCATACCTTATGTGTTTGGCGCGCTTGGAGCGGGCGATGTAAAACTTTTAATGGCGATAGGCGCACTAAAAGGATATTCTTTTATTATTTACACTACAATTGCGACAGGGCTTGTAAGTTTCATTCTGGCGCTTCTGGTTTTTATAATGGAAGCTGCTAAAAGTTATAAGTTTAGAGGTTTATTAAACATTATCGTTTCGTTTTATTATAAGAATGTTTTAGTCACCAAAGATGAGCTTCAACCTATTTTGAAGAAAAATTTAAAATTTGGAATTTCCATATTTTTTGGAACAATAATTGCTTATTTTTATATGAAGTATTAATGCAACAACCAGTTTTTTTAAAACCTAAAATTCGCAGGAGCATAATTTATGAATAAAAATAAATTTTTATTTGTTAACGCCAAAGGTCAATCGATGGTCGAATTCGCTCTTGTATTGCCGATTTTACTTTTATTCTTTATAGGCACGCTTCAGCTCGGAATGATAATAAACGATTACATCGCGCTAAACCGCGCCGTCGCCGAAGCATGCAAGTACGGCTCTACTCTGATCGGCTATTCTTCCGCAGAAGTTCTCATAGTCGGAAAACTTCTTGACAGCCTTAGCGAAAACATAAAAAAAGACCAGCTTAAAATATTATCTAAAACAAACCAGAAGTATGGCCCTTATTCAAAAAACTCGGCAGGTTCTGTTTTAAATTCGAACGGCCAGGCTATAACTATGTTCGCCGAAACTTTATTTTACCGTTACGACAATCAAACACCGAATAATTTTACCGACGATACGGTTATATCCCCGACCGCCTGGAATTGCTCTTACGTAGAAGTAAAAGTAGAATACGAACACCATGTTATAGTTCCTTTCGCCGATTTAATAAGCGCTTCTACCGTCATTTTAAGCGCTTCCAGCACTTGGCCCATAAGCGCTTACTATCCAACTCTGATGCCGCCCGGCCAGTTTCAATTAAGCGGCGGCATGCCCATCGCGGTAAATGAAAGCGCCTGCGTCGCAAGCGGAACGCCGATCGTTATAAAAGGAAGCTGGGTGCTTCCTGGAGGTTTCGGCTGGCTCGATCTTTCGGTTTATTATAATAGCGGCACAAATCCGAACGCCACGGTTAATAACGAAATTAACGACTGGATCACCGATCCGACTTCGGCGCCAATTTCGATCATACCGCCGCAAAATGTATATTCAGTCACCGGAAATTCGCTTCAGCCGGTAGAAGATTCTCTTGCTCCTTTAATCGGCCACGAAATATTAATACCCATATACGATACCGTCGGGTCGCAGGGAAGTAACGGTTATTATCATATAGTCGGCTTCGCCGTTTTTATTTTAAACGCAATCGGAGCGCAGGACATAACTGCGACATACGTTAAAACGATAATGAAAGTCAATTAATAAAAGGATATAAACATGCTTGATAAAAATTTTAAATCGCTCAATAAAAAAGCGCAGGCGCTGGTAGAATTCGCGCTTGTTTTTCCGATCATAATCGCCACGATTATGTGTATTTTCGAATTCGGATTATTATTGAAAAATTATCTCGGCATGAATTTCGCCCTTGGAAAGGCGGCCAAAGAAGCCGCTTTATGCCGGGGCCAGCAAAATTCAGACCTTAAAGTGATTAAAGTATTGCTTGAAAACGCCGTTGCCTTCAGTTCGACCAATCTCCGTTTCATATCTCCTACAAACAGGGTGCACGGGCCTTATAAATTAAAGGACGAAACCGTATGCGATATGAACAACACGCCCGTAACATCCATCGATGAAGAGCTATTTTTTTTCGGCGACAGCGGAACTCCTAATAACACTTCGGACGATTTCACGGTCGACCCGTCGAATGCATCCCTTCCTTCCTACGCTAAAATAAGAGTCAGATATACCCACACCATGATAAATGCCCTGATTCTCGGCCTTGAAAAGCAGGGCACCTTCAATCTGGAACTTACTATGCAATCACGATTGACTCCGCAATAATTTTTTTATTATATTTAGAAAGGTGGCACGGCTATGAATATTGATCATTTTAAAAAATTCATCCGCAAAAATAATATAGGCGCGGTGCTCATCCTGGTCGCCTTCGGAATAGTAGCATTCTGC
>Ga0074198_1002367_pt1 | contig 9945 bp, 9 predicted proteins | sample EPASupsiteSAE323_FD_64527 | JGI IMG/M metagenome (GOLD analysis project Ga0074198, IMG submission 64527) | Bioremediated contaminated groundwater from EPA Superfund site, New Mexico - Sample SAE3-23 | ecosystem: Environmental > Aquatic > Deep subsurface > Groundwater > Contaminated ...
TGCATGTGGTTTCTTCGATCTATTGCCCGTTCCAGCATATTCATCACCCATTTAATTTTACCATAACCATGACAAAACCCCCGCTATTCCTTCGAAATATCGGGGGTTTTTTGACAGTCTGAGAGGGGCTATGAGCCCCTCTTTCATTGTCAAAGAAGCAGGCAGAGCGAGCAAAAAGCGTGAAGGTCGAGGCACAAACATGCCCAGCGATTGAGACGTACTGGGGTACGTTGATTGAGCGGGGCTTGTTTGTAACGAAGAGATTCGCGCTTTTTGACGGTCTGAGAGGGGCGCGTAGCCCCTCTTTTTATATGTAACCTAATCATATTCCAAACGCATAATCCCGCCGCGGGAACTGAATATCCGGGAATTGCCGGCGATGTTGGCTCTATCATTCAGACGGCAGCCGCTGGCGATAACCGCCCCCGGGTCCACTCTGACCTCCTGCCCCAGAGAGCAATCCGCTCCAATCAAGGCATCCCTGATAACGCTTCCGTCGCCTACCTGAACCCTCTCCCAGAGGATGGAGTTGCTCACCTGGACCTTGCCCTCCAGCGAGCAGCCGGGGCCTAGCACCACCTGGCCGGCAAAGCTAACCTCCGGGCCGATACTGGCGCCTTCTCCCACCAAGACCAGCGCACCCTGATCAGTACGCAATACTTTGCCATTTGGCGCAATAGCTAATTTATTGGTCAGCATATCGATATGGGCTTGGTGATAGGTCGCCAGGCTGCCGATATCGCACCAGTAGTTCTCAATCGGAGCGCCGTAAAAGGGTGCGCCCATCTGAACTAATTGCGGAAAAACCTGTTTGCCGAAGTCATAAAACTCGTTAGCCGGTATGTACTCAAATATCTCCGGTTCAAAAATATATATGCCGGTATTGGCCAGATTACTCAAGGCCTCCTCCCGGCGGGGCTTTTCCTGAAACTGTGTTATTCTGCCCGTCTCATCACAAACCACTACCCCGAACTGCTCCACCGTACTTACCTCTTTAAGGGCTATGGTCGCCAGAGCTCCCTTAGCCCGGTGCTCTGCCACCAAGGCGTCCAGGTCAATATCAGTTAAGGCATCGCCGCTGACGATAATAAAGGTGTCATCCAGAAACCACTGACAAAGCTTGACCCCGCCCGCGGTGCCCATCAGTTCCTTTTCCGGCGAATATAATAAGGAAACCCCTTGGCTCTGACCATCGCCGAAAAAGTTCTCGATAACTCCGGCATGATAATGCAGGTTGGCAATCATCTCCTTGATGCCATACCCGCGCAGTAAGTCAACTATTATTTCCATTAAGGGACGATTTGCCATGGGCACCATCGGTTTGGGAACATTCAGCGTTAAAGGCATTAAACGAGACCCTACCCCTGCTGCCATAATCATAGCTTTCAACCAACAAACCCCCAAATTAACCAGCTAAATCATAAATATCCAATGCTTTATCAAAAACTTGGGACGGGCAAATGAAGCAATACACCTCCACCCCAGGTTTTCAGCAATGAATCGCGTCCCCTCCGGGATCGTGGCGGCCGGCCCGGTTTTTATCCGCTCGGCTCCCGCAAGCTTTCTAATAACTAATATACACTAGCGGGCCAACACCTTTCAATTCCATGTTTGCTAGTTATTTTTCGGAGTAGGGGAAAGATGGCCTAAGGTCAGGCATTGATGGCTTTGATCAATGGATTTATATATCGAAGTTCTCCAGCAGGTACCTTAACCAGGGCAAGCAATGAAAGGTAAATTCCATTACCCCACCCCCAGATGGGTCGCCCGCTGACAAAAGGCCTCCCGTCCGCCTTCCAGAGTAGTCATGATCTCTTCTCTGACCCCGGCTTCATCCAGATTCCCCTGGGAGGCCGCCCGGCAATAAGCGCCATGAGCCTGCATCACGATTACCTGCTGAGCCGCCCCGCCTACCACTATATTGGGATTATGGGTGGCCAAAATAAGCTGCCGCCGCTGCCCGATTTTTAAGAGGCGTGAGATAATCAGCTTGTGGATGCAGCCATTATCCAGATTGTCCTCAAACTGATCGCCAATCAACACCTGGGAGCGGTCCATTAAAACCATGGGCAGGAGCACCGAGCACTGCAGGCCGGGCGACAGCCGGTGCGCCTCCAGCGGTTCCATCCCATTGGGCGGTTGGTAATATATCCTGAGTTCATCAGTGAGCTCAAGTTCGGTGAGCCGGCCGGCGTCCCCGGCAGTCCCCAGGAGCAGCAAGACCTGCATGGCCTCTTCCTGCCAGCAGTGCACCAGGTCAGCCAGGGTTTCGTAAGCCCCCTCCTCGCTCAGTTGCCATAACTGTTCCGGTTTAACCATGGTGACTATCCGCTCCAGTAAGCCGCGTTTTACGGCTCCCTTGAGCCGTGCGCTCAAAAAGGTCAGATAGGCTGAGCGATCAGCCTGCCGCTTATATTTGAGCAAAGGATTGGCGGCCAGCGACAGATTCAATTGCTCCGCCAGGCGCTGGCGTTTGCCGGTTATAGCATCTTCTATCCCCCGGGCTTCTACCACCAGCAGGCTCTTATGCTCCCGCAGGCTCCGGCAGCGTTTGGCCGCTTCCCTTCCCTCTTCCTCGCAGCCCTGTAGGGCCGCCAGTTCCTCCAACAGCCGCCGCTTCTCAGCCTGCAGTTGCTCAGTTGCTTGAAAGCCATGTTGCCGCAAGCTCTCCCTTAACTCTTCATCCTGTTCCTCATGGCGCGCTTCCAGGCGGCCGCGGGCCTCTTGCCATCGGCCCAGGCCTTCCTCACTCACCCGGACCGCCTGTCCCAGCAACTGCAACACCTGTTCCGAGCAATCGTTGAAAAGGTTAGTCATCTCCTCCAAAAGCTCAAAGTTAAGATAGCTGACCTCCTCGCTCCGGCAACAGGGATTCCAGGTGAATGATGCCAGGCTCTGCAGCTGGCTTCGCCATTGCTTCTCCAGTACATCGACCAGCCCACGCTCCTGAATAATAGCTGCCTGCCTCCGCTCCGGTTCCCCCAGATCCAGGGCCCGGAGCTCGCTCAAGAGCAGCCTCTTACGTTCCAGCCGATTGCGTTGCTCCTCCGCCTCAGCCCGCGCCGCTTCATAGCGAACCTGTATTTGCTCGCGCTGTATCCGGTTGTTCGAGGCGGCCTGTTTCAGTTCCTCCATCCCTTCTATCATACCGTCCAGAAAATCCAAGGCTCTCGCCGCTTCCCGGAGCAACATACCTTCCAGCTCGCCCTGGCCAAAGGCTTCCAGTTTGACGGCCAGTTCGCAGCCCTCCTGCAATAACCGGCCACCCTCGTCGTAAAGCCGAGGATACCGCCCGGGGCTGCGTATGATACGCAGACGTTGGCCCAATTCGTTGGTAAACTCCAGAATCGTCCGACCCGATCCCAGCACGGAGAAGATCTCCCGCATAAAACCCTCCCGCTCCCGGGCTCCCGCAGGAAGTACCCCCAAGGCAAACCGCAATAACTTCAATAAAGTGCTTTTCCCGGTCCCGCGGGCTCCGATCACACAATTCAAACCGGGACGGAAATCTACCCGGCACCCGTCCAGAATCCCGCCATCGACCTGCAGGCTGTGTATCTCCCGGCATAACATAAGCTCCACCCCATTTCACTTACTGTTGCCGTTATGATAGAACATTTGTTCGTATATGGCAAGCGAAAATTTTGTCGCCAATAAAAAGCCGGGGTACGCCCCCCGGCTTATCATTAACAATTCAATAATTATATTTTGGCTTATCCCAGCCTAAACGGATTATAGCTGACATTGCTATCGAAGATATCGATATCCTCCCGGTCCTTCAACCGGCCCACCACATAATAGGTAACCGGGGTCAACAGCACCTCGTAGACCACCTTCCACAGATACTGGGCCAGCATCATCTGGCCCAAAACCTCCAGGGGCATGGTGCCGCCGAAGGCAATCCCGATGAAGATCACCGTGTCTAACCCCTCGCCCACCACCGTGGATGAAATAGTACGGGTCCACAACCAGCGCCCCTCGGTTATCAGCTTCATGCGGGACAATATCGCGGCATTACTCCATTCCCCCAGGAGATAGGCCAGGAGCGAAGCCGCCACAATGCGCGGGGTCATCCCCAGTACGCTGGCGTAGGCGCTCTGCCCCAACCAAAAGCCCGGAGCAGGTAGGGCGATGGTGGCCAGGAAAACCAGGGCCATCAGGAGATTACAGGCAAAACCGATCCAAATAACCAGGCGAGCCCGGCGAAAGCCATATACCTCGGTCATCACATCGCCAAAGATATAGGTTACCGGAAACAAGATCACCGCCGCCGGCAGGACCAACCCGCGCACCATTATTAATTTGCCGGCAATGATGTTGGACAACAACAGGCAAGTGACAAACAGGCAGGCAATGATCAAAAAAAGTCCGGAGAATTCACCACTCCTATTTCGCAAAGAAACCAAGATTCCAATCCCTCCAAGTAATAATCTAAAGACAGTTACTATAATATAATATCCGGCTACCTTTTTTAAAGCCCTTTTGCTGGGCTACTTCTTTAAGGGTTTAGCGTAAATAAAATGTTTTGACTCTCTATAAGCAGGCAGGTGTAGATCATTGGCCGGTTGAATGGTTATCTCCGCCCCAATCGCCTGCAGGGCCTCAACCTCGCCGCCCTTGAGCCGCAAGGCTCCAGTCAGGGTTTCCGGGGGGCCGATGACTGAGATGCGGTAGGGTGCTTGGACCATCTGCCCGTTGACCGTCAGCCGACCGCCGCTTTCCCCGATACCACTGGTGGCCACCAGGCGTTCTCCATTCAAACTAATAGCCTCTGCTCCGCCGGATTTTAGTTCATTTATTATCATCATAAGATTCCAGTATTGAATAGTGTAGCCCAGATCCTCCGGGGACTCCCTGACCTTGTCATTTAGGATGACCACTATTCCCGAACCGCTTACCGGGGTCAGCCCGGACGCGATATCAGCCTTGTCCAGCAATTCATGCAAGGCGGCGTTTTGCGCCTCGGCTCCATTGACAGCAATCTTGTTGCGCAGGGAAGTCAGTTCATTGAGCAGGGCATCATGCTGGTTGTGCAGGCGCTCCATCTCGATAGTCATTTCCGCCCACTGGTCGCGTGACAGTATATTGCCCGCAGTAATACTGGAACGGTATTGAATAGAAAACATTATCCCCAGCAGCAGGGAGACCAGCGCCATTGATAAATAAGCCTTTTTCACAGGTATAACACTCCCGCCAATCGATTATATCCGGTTTAATGATCCAGCATCGCTCCGGACGAGCGGTGCCCCAGACGGTAGATGAGGCTGCGCCTGATAATGGCCAGGTTCTGAAATATTCTGACGCCGAAGGCGAACACCGCAGCAACATACAGTGCAACGCCTAATTGGTCGCCGATATAGGCCAGTCCGGCCGCCAACAGGGAATTGGATATAAAGCCGGTCAGCAGCACCGTGTTATCAAATTCGCCGTCCAGGTAGGCACGAATCCCGCCAAACAAGGAATCCAGACTGGCCAGTATGGCAACGGAAAGGTATTTGGCAAAAAACACCGGGATCAGCAAGGGTACATGAAACCCAATGATAACCCCCACCAGCAAACAGAAGATTATTAGTAGCCACATCAATATCCCTCCAACCTATTTATTCTTGGCATATTTGTACTTGAGAATCTCCTGGTATGCTGGTATCTCAAGGTTTTTTGCTCTCTGAACGCTTACCTTGATGCCCGAGAACCTTAGATTCTCCAGGTCCCCTCCCTCGCGGCGCATGGCCTGTTCTAATTTATCCGGGTCTCCTATGGCCTGGATCTCGTAAGGGGGGGGGATCCGGTTTAGATTGACCAGAATGGTCGGTCCCGCACATCTGATCTCAGTGCTGGCGATAATCCGTTCCGAATTGATGCTTATAACCTCAGCCCCGGAGTTTCTCAATTGATTGATCACCAGCAGCAGGCTGGAATCATGGATCAAATGGTCCTCCGACTGGTCATTTTGCTGCATGGGATCAGGATTATCATCCAGCATGATCACCAGCCCCGGGCCGGCCACCGGGGTAAAACCAGCCAGAATATCGGCCTGTTGCAGCCGGCTTTTCAGAGACTGGTTTTGTTTTCCGTAAGCCGCTCCGGCCAGGTCAGCCCTCAAAACCATGGTCTCTTTTGCCAGTTCATCATTTTGCTGCTGCAGATCCTTACCCTGGGCCAGCTGCCTGGACCACTCCCGGTAGGAAACGTAGCTGGGACTGTGCAGATTAGTTCTATATTGCATCGCCAGCATAACCCCGATCACAATGCAGACTACGGCCATAGCGCCGGGGGCCTTTTTTAACCAAGATTTCATGTTATCATCCTTCCTCTATACATATGTAAGACCAGTTATATCAATAGTAAAGGGCTCCCCACGGACATTGGTGAGCCCCCTTAGTCGGGTGCAAGGCGTGTATATGTTTCTGTTTACGTAACAATTTCCACCGGCTTGCATAGAACTGCTGCAGAATTTTGAACCAAGCAGCCGGCCGTTCCACTGCCTATTCTCATGAGATTGTTACCGGATCATTATACCATCTATTCCCTTTTATGTTCACCCGGGTAAGGCGTTATTGTTTTTTATTATCGACCAAGGTTACAATGTCCTTAGTGATACTATAGCTGCATAAATTGATAATTATCGGCTGAAGGGGGGTGTTGCAGGACTCCGTAACATTCCGAGGATTATTGAGGGAGGAGTTATTATCATGAAGAAATCAATAGCGATTTTGCTCAGCCTGCTCCTAATTACCGCACTATTAAGCCTGGCCGGCTGTTCCAAGGATAAAGCCGGTGAGCAGGCGGCCTCAAACAAGGTAACTGAAAAAACTACCAACAGCGACACCAGCGAGCTGGAAAATCTCTTCAAATCAGCCAGTACGGCACAAGGATTTTCCTACGATATGGTCAGCACGGTTAAAGGTCCCCAGGGTACTATGACGAGCCAGGGCAAACTCTATGTCAGCGGAAAAAAGATGCGCATGGAAATGGAGACCCAGGGCATGAAGTCTATTATCCTTTACAATGGCAGCGGTGATGCCTACATGTATATCCCGTCTACCAAAACCGCCATGAAAACCCCTATGCCCAAGGAAAAACCCGCCGATCAATGGGCAGCCTCTGAGCAAGATCTGACCAAGTTCAAGATCGTTGGCCATGAAACAATAGATGGGGTTACTTGTGTGGTAGTAACAACAACCGAAAATGAGGGCACGGTTAAGATGTGGCTGCGGGAAGACATTGGCCTGCCGGTCCGTATGGAGTCCGCCGATGACGCTAATAAAACAGTTATCGAATATAAGAGTTACCAGGTAGGACCTCAGGATGATTCCCTGTTTAACCTGCCGGCCGGAGTGCAGGTCATGGACATCAGCAAGATACAAAGCGGGCAGATTCCCGGCGGTCTGCCTCCAGGTGTAAATTTGCCCCAGCCCCCCCAGGGAGCCCAATAGCTCAATAATACCTGTAATCTAAAAACAGGGTGTTCCCAAGTGGAATGCCCCGTTTTTATCTACATAATCATAAATATTTTATGATTAGTTCCTTAAAATTTGTACGATTCTCACCTCTAACCTCAACCGGGCCTCCCATTTGATTGGGAGTTTCAAGGAGGTGTCGGTCGATCAGACCAGTGAGACCCGCCGGACCTTCCGAGTAAAAAGCTATCTGGATTAGATACTCCTCAGCCTGCATCCCAATCTGAAGAAGACCAGTCACGTAATAACGATCAACTGCGATGACACTTTGGAAATAGACAGCTATCCGGGTGCCTTTGCCCAAATACTAACCAACCTGGTCATGAACTCATTGGTGCATGCCTATAATCTGGGAGAAAGCGGACATCTGACCATAGAAGTCAGTAAACAAAACGGCTCCCTGCAGCTCGATTACCGTGATGACGGTAAAGGAATCGAGCCCGAGAGCCTCTCCAAGATATTCGACCCCTTCTATACCACCGACCGTGAACACGGCGGCACCGGATTGGGGCTTTCCAGCGTCTATAATATTGTCACCATACAACTGGCCGGCACCATTGAATGTTCCAGTCAGCCCGGCCAGGGCGCCCACTTCCGCATCAGACTCCCCCTGAGCAAGCAGGAACCCGCCTAGGAAGTGCCATTCAATCTCTTCTTCATTAGTAAATAGTTGATACTATCCACCAGGGCCTGCCAGGACGCCTCGATGATGTTTTCGGAAACTCCCACCGTACTCCAGGTTTCGTTGCAATCCGCCGAGTCTATGAGCACTCGGACCCGGGCGGCAGTTGCGTTTTCCCCATCCAAGACCCGGACCTTGTAGTCGGAGAGGTGCATGTCGGCTATCTCCGGATAGACCTGGGTCAAGGCCTTGCGCAGCGAATTGTCCAGGGCATTGACTGGGCCGTCTCCCTCCGCCACGGTATGATAGGTAGTGTCGCCCACCTCGATCTTGATCATGGCTTCGGAAGTAATAATTTCATCCTCATTTTTTTCCAGGATGATCTTCATATTCTTCAGACTGAAGAAATCCTCGGTCTGCCCGAAGGCCTTGCGCAGGAAGAGTTCCAGCGAAGCCTCAGCCCCTTCAAACTGAAAGCCCTCGTTCTCCAATTCCTTGATCTGCTTGATCACCTTGCGGGTGTCAGCGTCGTATTTATCGACATCCAGGCCAAACTCTTTGGCCTTATAGAGCAGATTGGACAAACCGGAGAGCTCAGATACCAATACCCGGCGATGATTGCCTACCGCATCAGGGTTGATGTGTTCATAGGTCAGGGCATCCTTTAAGAGCGCGCTGACATGAATGCCAGCCTTGTGGGTAAAGGCCCCGGAACCGACAAAAGGCTTGTTGCCGTGATGGGGCATGTTGGCGATCTCGCCAACGTAATGGGAAACCTCGCTGATATGGCGCAGGTTATCCGGGGGCAGAGCGCGCAGCCCCAGCTTTAATTCCAGGTTGGGAACGATCTCACAGAGATCGGCATTTCCGCAGCGTTCCCCATAGCCGTTGATAGTCCCCTGTACCTGGCGGCAGCCTTTCCGGATCGCTATTATCGAGTTGGCGGTGGCACAGCCCCCGTCATTATGGGCATGGATACCCAGCGGAATGGCCGTGCTTGGCAACACCTGCCCGATAATCTCTTCAATTTCCCATGGCATAGAGCCTCCATTGGTATCACACAAGGCTATAAGATCCGCCCCGGCCTGCTCGGCGGCTTTAAGCACTTGCAAGGCATATTCCCGGTTATTCTTGTAGCCGTCAAAGAAGTGCTCCGCGTCAAAGATGACCTCCAGTCCCTTGTCCTTGAGATAGGCAATGCTATCCCGAACCATAGCCAGATTTTCTTCCAGGGTGGTCTCCAGAGCCCGGAGCACATGGAAATCCCAGCTTTTGCCGAAAAGAGTGGCGGTCTTGACCCCGGCATCCAGGATAGCCTGGAGGTTGCCGTCCTGCTGCACACTCACCCCCGGTTTGCGGGTGGAACTGAAGGCGGCGATCCGGGCATGCTTGAATTCGATGTCCTGGACCATCCGAAAAAAATCCAGGTCCTTGGGATTGCTGCCAGGCCAGCCGCCTTCGATATAGCTTACGCCAAGGTAATCCAGCTTGCGGGCAATCTTGATCTTGTCCTCCAGGGAAAGCGACATACCCTCCCCCTGCGACCCGTCCCGCAAGGTGGTATCATAAACCCCTACATCCAACCGATAATCCCCAAAACAAAACTCCTCCTGTCAATTAAGAAAAATTCAACACAGATGCACACTGATGAAACACAGATTCACACAGATAGTATTACAGCTTATAAGATTAAATTCAAGCAGTTGAATTATATACTATACAACAAGACAACTGCTGAAATGTCATTGTTATGAATACTCTACTATCGGGTCGCACTTAACTAAGGGTGGTGGTTAATAACACCCTACAAAAGCTCTCATGTTGAGAGAATATATATTAGGTAGCCAATGAAACGGGAATTGA
>Ga0074198_1002368_pt1 | contig 9942 bp, 12 predicted proteins | sample EPASupsiteSAE323_FD_64527 | JGI IMG/M metagenome (GOLD analysis project Ga0074198, IMG submission 64527) | Bioremediated contaminated groundwater from EPA Superfund site, New Mexico - Sample SAE3-23 | ecosystem: Environmental > Aquatic > Deep subsurface > Groundwater > Contaminated ...
CGCCCTGCCAGAGTCGCTTTTACCCATAGCCGAGGCTTCTATGGTGGAGGTAATGACCCGGGCCCTGGCCCAAACCAGCCAGGCGGCCATTGCCCGGGAGGCCCTGCCGGCTATAGAGAATATGTTGGGTACTTCTTCGGTGTGTGCGATCGGACCAGGTATGTCGCAGTATCCGGAGGCCAATGCCATAGTTCGTTTTGTTTTAGAAAGATCAGGCATACCGGTCATTATCGATGCTGATGGGTTAAACGCCTTGGCCGGAGATATCGGAATTCTCAAACAGAGGCAGATTCCGGTGGTACTGACCCCGCATCCCGGTGAGATGGCGCGCCTAACCGGCAAGAGTGTGGAGGAAATTCAGGCCAACCGCATCGCGGTCGCCCGCAGCGCCGCCCTGGAATGGGGGGTTACCCTGGTATTAAAGGGTAACAAAACTATAGTCGCCAATGCGCGCGGTGAGGTTTATGTAAATATTACCGGCAATCCAGGAATGGCTACCGCCGGCAGCGGTGATGTGCTCTGCGGAATTATCGCCGGGTTGATTGCCCAGGGGTTGAAACCGGCCGATGCCGCTTGTGTGGGGGTATACTTGCATGGCTTAGCGGGGGATGCCGCCGCCCACTTGAAGGGGGAACGCGGCATAATAGCGGGGGATCTGATTAGCTGCCTGCCGGCAGTGATGAAACAATACGATGCGCCGACGCAGGTCAAGGGTGTCCAGGACACCATTATTTAATAAAGGAGGGACGGTTATGCTGGCACGGGATATTATGACCCGGGAGGTTATTACCGCTTACCCGGAGGAGAAGATCGAAGAGGTAACCCGCTTGATGATAGAGAACAAGATCAGCGGCATACCGGTAATCGATCAGAATCATCACGTTCTGGGAGTGATAACGGAACAGGATTTGATGGTAAAGGCGAGCGAGTTGAAGGTTCCATTCTATTTGACTCTGTTTGACAGTATAATATTTCTGGAGAACCCTATGCGCTTCAATCAGGATTTGAAAAAATACACGGCTTCGCGGGTGAAAGAGGTCATGAACACCAAGGTGGTGATTGTAGAAGAGGATACTCCGGTGGCCGATGTGGTGGAGCTCATGCAGCACAAGAAAATCAACCGGGTGCCGGTGGTGCGCAATAAAAAGCTGGTGGGAATCATCACCCGCAATGATATTTTAAAAGCATTGGTGAAAAGTAATGGATAATAGCAGACCAACCTGGGCAGAAATAGATTTAACAGCTATAGAGCATAATTTGAACAGTATCCGGCGGGCCGCCGGACCCGCCCGGATCATGGCGGTGGTTAAGGCCAACGCTTACGGACACGGGGTGGAACAGGTAAGCCATACCTGCCAGGAGTGGGGTGTTGATTATTTCGGAGTGGCCAGCCTGGAAGAGGCCCTGGAATTAAGGCAGGCGGGCATAACCGCACCGGTGCTGACCCTGGGATATTTGCCGGAAAGCTCGGCCGGGACTGCGGTAGCTGCTGACGTTACTCCTTGCATCTTTACTATGGATGCCGCGCTGGCTTTCAGTCAGGCCGCTCAGGCGGCCGGTAAAAAGGCCCGGATTCATGTCAAGATTGACACCGGCATGGGGCGCCTGGGTTTAAAGGTTCAGGAAGAATCGTTGGAACTGGTCGAGAAGATTGCCGGGCTGCCCGGTATCGAGTTGGAGGGGATTCTGACCCACTTTGCCGAGGCGGATGGCGACAGCGATACCTTTACCCGCAGACAATTAGCTTTGTTTGCGGACTTTATCCAGGAATTGGAGAGCCGGGGGCGCCATATACCACTTAGGCATTGTGCCAATAGCGCGGCCCTATTTAAATATCCCGAAGCCATCTTCGACATGGTACGGGCCGGCATAGTACTCTACGGATTGGCGCCGGCCCCGACGATGAAGAAGGAACTGGATATAATCCCGGCGATGACCTTAAAGAGTCAGGTAAGCTATGTCAAGCAATTGCCGTCCGGCTATCCGGTCAGTTACGGGCGCAAGTATTATTGCCGGGAAGAGGCCACGGTGGCCACGGTTCCCATCGGCTATGCCGACGGCTACAACCGCCTCCTGTCCAATCGTTCCTGGGGAATAATCAAGGGTCAGCCGGTCCCGTTAATTGGAACCGTATGTATGGACCAGTGTATGTTTGACGTGAGCGGGGTAGAGGGAGTGAAAACCGGGGATGAAATCATCCTGTTCGGTAAACCGGAGGACGGAATCACCGCAGACGATCTGGCTGCATTGATCGGCACCATAAACTACGAAATAGTTTGTTCCCTGGGGGTAAGGGTGCCGAGGTTTTACAAGGGGAGCCAAATTTGATGCAATTATTGGATTTGCGGGTTGGCAAGAGAATTAATTATAATAGATTCGTCGATATGTATCTATTATGTGGAGGTGCTCGCTTTGCCAGCCACGAAACGAATCATCATAACGGTTCCAGAAAATCTCCTGTGTGAAGTTGACGATATAATGGTTCTCGAAAGCAAAAATCGCAGTCAAATAGTGCGGGAGGCCATCAAGTTTTATCTGGGGGAGCGGAAGAGAAGGTTGAAGTTGGAGCATATGAAGAAGGGCTACCTGGAGATGGCGGAGATCAATCTGGGTATCGCCTGCGAAAGCCTCGGGATAGAGGAAGAGGCTCTGGTAAATTGCATAGAAAAATTATTGGAGTGATATGCTTAAATGACCAAGAGAGGCGAAATCTATTTTGCCCAGCTGAACCCGGTGGTAGGTTCCGAACAGGGAGGAATCAGACCGGTACTGGTAGTACAAAACGATATCGGCAACCAGTATAGCCCGACCACCATAATTCTGGCTATTACCTCGCAGATAAACAAGGCCAAGCTGCCTACCCATGTTGAGATCGATGCCCACACCTACGGATTGGAACGCGATTCAGTAATTCTAGCCGAACAGATCAGGACGATTGACAAGAGCCGCCTCAAGCAGCGCATTGCCGTACTGCGGGAAGAGAGCATGGAAAAGGTGAATCAAGCCCTGAAGATCAGCTTGGGCTTGGAAGAAATATAATTACATAGTGCCAGGACGATGACAAAAGCGAATATCTGCGTTGTTGCGAAAAGCCCGCTCAATCAACGTACGTCAGTACGCCTCAATCGCGGGCTTTTCACACGCCTTGATCTTCACTCCCGTCATCGCCCTGGCAGATTGCCGATAATTTAGGGCAGGTTCTTAACGGAACCTGCTTTTTGTATTATATAGCATGAAATTAATGGGGGGAGCAGGATGAAACCAGTCATTGGCATTAGCGCCGATTATAGCTATGAGGTAGTCAAACATTGTCTGGGTGATGGTTATGTCGCCTCAGTCCGTGCAGCCGGGGGAGAGGTGCTCATTCTTCCGCCGGGTGATGACGAAGGCACGATCGCCCGCTATCTGGATATCTGCGACGGACTGATTCTGAGCGGAGGAGGGGATCTGGACCCGATCTTCTGGGGTGAACAGCCGTCAGCCGGATTGGGCGAAATATGCCCCCGGCGCGACGTTTTTGAATTGGCGCTGACCCGGCAAGCCCTGGCGCTGGATATTCCACTACTGGGGATCTGCCGGGGTTGTCAGGTGATTAATGTGGCGGCCGGCGGCAGCCTGCTGCAGGATATCAGCAGTGATCTCTGCCATAATCAAAAAGCCCCCCGTGATTATCCCTTTCATGCTATATTTATAGAACCGGAGACTATATTGGCGAGGCTTATCGGCCAGGCTGAGGTTCGTGTCAACAGTTTCCATCATCAGGCGTTAGGTAAGCCGGGCCACGGTTTATTGATCAGTGCCCGCGCGGCCGACGGCATGGCGGAAGCCCTGGAAAGTTCAGCCTACAATTACCTGCTCGGCGTGCAGTGGCACCCGGAAACCCTGCGGGATAGGGCATCACACCAGATTTTTTCCGGCCTGGTGCAGTCGGCGGCTGGCGGCAGACGTAAATAGAACAGGGGATAATGCAGCTAAAGTGTCGCTTGAACCGTGGTTGGGCAGCCGACATAGAATATAGGGCAAGGGAGGATTACCATTGATAGCTATAAAGGGCGGTAAGATATATACCATGGGTGCGGCCAGCATAATCGATGGCGGGACCGTATTGATCGAAGGGGATATCATCAAGGAAGTCGGCAAGGATCTGTCTGTACCCGACAACTGCAAAGTAATCGATGCGCTTGGACAATATGTACTCCCTGGCTTTATCGATGCTCATACCCATATCGGCCTGGAGGAGGAGATTTACCGGGTGGAGGGTGATGACGTTAATGAAGCGGTCGATCCCTCGACACCGCAGCTGCGGGCGGTGGATGGCATAAATTTTGCCGATATAGCCTTTGTTGACGCCCTGCGCGGCGGGGTAACCCGCACCATGAGCATGCCGGGCAGCGCCAACATCCTGGGTGGGCAGGCGGTGTTTCTCAAGCATCTGGCGGCCAACCCGGCCGAAATGGTTTATCGCCAGCCCTGGGGCTTGAAGGCCGCCCTGGGCGAAAACCCCAAACGGGTCTATGCCGGTCAGAAGAAGACGCCGGTTACCCGCATGGGCAGCGCCAATGTGTTGCGCGAGGCCTTTTATAAGGCGGCCCGGGCTCTGGAGGGTGAGGAAAAGGATAATAAGGATACTTGGAAACAACAGCCGTTAATGATGGTATTGAAAAAGGAAATGCCCCTTCTGCTCCATGCGCATCGGGCGGACGATATCCTGACTGCCCTGCGCATCAAGGACGAATTCGGCTTTGATCTCATTATTCAGCATGGCACCGAGGCGCACCTTATTCCTGATGAATTGAACAAACGCGGGGTAACGGTCTGTCTGGGCCCCCTGTTTACCAATCGGGCCAAGGTGGAGATGAAGGAGGTCGCCTTCAAGAACGCCGGGCTGCTCTCGCGGCAGGGCATCAAGTTTTGTATGATCACTGATCATCCGGTCATACCCATCGAGCACCTGCGGGTTTGCGCGGCTCTGGCGGTAAGAGAGGGCCTGGATGAGGAGACGGCGCTGGCTGCACTGACCATAAATCCAGCGCAAATGATGCGGGTAGACCATGAACTGGGCTCGCTGGAAGCGGGGAAAAAGGCTGACCTGGCCATATTTGACGGACACCCCTTCGACTATCGCTCCCGGGTACGCTTGACCATGGTGGATGGTTTAATTTGGAGGGATCAGAGTGAATAAAGGGGATCTCTTTACCGTTTACATGAACGGGGCCATGATGACCATATGTGTGCTGGGCTTCTATAATGAGGAATATACCGGCGAGGAGATGGCTATCCTCGCCGTGGTCGATCAGGATAATCTGGTGCATATGCCCATAGAGGATCTGGAAGCCCTCTTCCCGCAGAAAAGGCTTATCAATTAAAGAACCGGTGACAATGGTTAGGTCAATATAATGACTTAACCAATGCCCCCGGCTCACCCATTATTTACATCAAGGATAATCCGGCACTGATTGCGAATTTAGTAGGATACATTTTAGATATCGAGGTGAGGCGATTGGACAGGCTCTGGCGAGCAGGCGGCGGACTTTTGCTATTGCTTATCTTAATAATCCTTACATATACCACTTCAGTTCAAGCCGCTGACATAAAGGTTGCCATTGATGGGCAGTCGCGTTATTTTGAAACCCCGGTGCAGATTGCCAACAATCGGGTTATGGTTCCTATTCGCTTTGTGATTGAGGATCCGGCCCTGCAGGGTAAGGTGTATTGGGATAACAGCTTGAAAAAGGTGGCCATCGACTGCCGCGGTAAGTATGTAGAACTCTTTATCGGATCCTTACAGGCATTGGTGGACGGGAAAGCGGTGCAGATTGATTCGGCGCCTTACATATACAACAACCGGACTTACATACCACTGCGCTTTCTGACGGAAAACCTGGGTGCTCAGGTGAGCTGGGACAGCTATAACCGCGAGGTTTCCATTGCTTTTGCCTATCAATTCCGGGTGATGCCTTATTATTACCTGCCCGCCCGCGACGAGCTGACGGCGCATGCCGGGGTGTTTACCGATATAGCCTTTCGCTGGTTCAAGACCAATGGACGCGGGGAGTTGGACTATGAATACCGGGATAATTATGCAGAAATGATCGAGCTGGCCCGCTCTAAAGGATTGAAAACCCAGGCCAGTGTGGTTTTGATGGGCGAAGAGGAATTGCATCAATTGCTCTCCATTGGGGAGAATCGAGCCCTTCTGATTGGGAATATAATGGAGCGGGTTAAGAACGATGGCTATGACGGGGTGAATATTGATTTCGAATTGATGGGAGCAGATGATGCCAGTAGTTTCACCACATTTCTGCGTGAACTGAAGACGGCTTTGGGTGATAAAACCTTGTCAGTCGCCGTATTCGCCCGGACGGCTCGTGACAAATGGCCGACCCCTTATCAATATTCCTCAATCGGGCAGATCGCCGATCAGGTGGTGGTAATGGCCTATGACTATCATTACCGGACCTCGGCGCCGGGCCCGGTTGCCCCGCTGTGGTGGGTGGAAGATGTAGTTGATTATATGTGTTCCCAGATGCCGGCCCGCAAGGTATTGCTGGGGCTGCCTACCTACGGCTATGATTGGGGAGGATCGGCCAACGGTACCAGTGTAACAGCGAAAAAACTTGCTGACCTCAAAGAGAGTTATACCCTGGTGGAGGAGTTCGACCAGGCCAGTATGAGCCCCAGCTATAACTATTGGGATCAATACGGGGTATGGCATCAGGTATGGCTGGAAAACGAACAAAGTCTGCAGGCCAAACTCAATCTGGCGCAAACCAAAAAGCTGGGCGGCATATCCTTCTGGCGCATCGGCACCGGCTTTACTGACTTATACAAGGTATTGGAATAGAGACCTTCATGACCACGTAAGTGGTCACCGCTAGTGGTATGAAAACCCATTTGTTACTTGGTCTAGACCCGATATATATAGGTTCAGCAATGTGTTTTCAGGGCGGATAACAAACGGCACAGTAATACAGGGGCATTCCGCCTCGGTATCACTGTGCCATTTATATTATGAATTTATCGTGGTGCTGGAAAATCGGTTCGGGAAAGATTAGAATGAGACAGGAGGGGAGAAAATGTCAGTTAAACAACCTGATCTGTTTGGATTAGAACCACCGGCAGTCAAAGCGGCGGAGCCAGAGAAGGAAGAAATTAAGCCGGAGATAATGCCATTCCTGCCCGGGGTCCGTTTTGAATCATCCTTTCCTGGGGTGGAGAGCCTGGAGGAGCTTGAGGTGCTGGCCCGGGATTGTCAGGCCTGCCGTTTGCGCAGCACTTGTCAGCAAGTGGTGTTCGGCGAGGGCAATCCCCACTCCCGCATCATGTTTATCGGGGAGGGACCGGGCCAGGATGAGGATATCCAGGGGCGTCCCTTTGTCGGCAAGGCCGGTCAGTTACTCAATAAGATCCTGGAGTCCGCCGAGTTCTCGCGGCCGGAGGTTTACATAGGCAATGTAGTCAAGTGTCGCCCGCCGGGCAATCGCATACCCAATCCCGATGAGGTGCAGGTATGTCGTAATTTTCTGGAAGCCCAGATTCGTTTAATCAAGCCGACCATTATAGTATGCCTGGGAGCGGCGGCCAGCAAGGCAGTAATTGATCCGAAAGCGCAGATTTCTGTTTTGCGGGGCAAATGGTTTATTCGCCAGGGCATAAAGATTATGGCTACCTATCACCCGGCGGCGCTCTTGCGGACCGAGTCCTATAAACGCCCGACCTGGGAGGATTTCAAACTCATTCGCGACGAATATAAACGGCTATAAACAATAGCTTATAAAGATGGACAAAACCACGTATTATGCAGGCTGGAGTGAGGTTTCTGCAGATCAACATATATAATGAAACGGAAATGGAAGGGTTGGGGGAAAGCCTGGCCCGGGTATTGGAGAGCCGGGATCTGGTTTACCTGATGGGAGAGTTGGGTGCCGGCAAGACTACTCTGGTGAGAGGTATAGCCCGCGGTCTGGGTTATGCGGGGCGGGTAACCAGCCCGACCTTTACCCTCATGAATATCTACCCCGGCGCTATGCCGATATATCATTTTGATTTCTATCGCCTGGAGGGGCAGGAATTGATGGACCTGGGTCTGGAGGATTATCTGGAGCAGGAAGGCATCACCTTGATTGAATGGCCGCAGGCGGGCTTCGCCCACGGGGAGGGCAGCCAACAGGACCGGTTGCCGGCTGAGGCTTTCTATATTCAGATCGAACTTACCGATGACGATTACGATAGGGAACGTCAGGTAACCTTTAGGGTCCGGGGCGACCATTATAAAGACAAGCTGGAGGAATTACAAAGATTATGCGCATGCTAGCGGTTGACAGCGCCACCCCGGTTGCCGGAGTGGCCTTGCTGCAGGATGGGATTATATTAAAAGAAGAGTTCACCAATTTTAAGAAGACCCATTCCGAGACTATGATGCCCGCGGTTGACAGGGTGCTCCGGGAATGTGAGTGCAGCCTGACCGATTTGGACGCCCTGGCGGTGACCGTCGGGCCGGGCTCGTTTACTGGTTTGCGTATTGGTCTGGCCATGGTCAAGGGTCTGGCTTTGGCTACCCATCTGCCGGTTGTCGGTCTTAACACCCTGGAAGTTATAGCGCACAATCTCTATCACACCGATGCCCTGGTTTGTCCCTTGCTCAATGCGCGAAAAGGCGAGGTTTACTGCGGATTCTACCAGGTGGACGACCGGCCGCGAATGCTGGCGGAGATGCGGGCTTGTGCGCCGGAAGAATTTATTGAGCAGGCCCGCTCACTTATGCAGGAACAGGGTTTTCCCCAAACTGTTTTGCTGGGGGACGGTTATCTGCCCTATGCGGAAACCTTTCAGGAAGGACTGGGGGAGCAGCTTATGGTTGCACCTGCTCATTTAATGCTGCCGCGAGCCGCGGCTCTCGCGCATCTGGCGGCGGACCTGGCCAACCGGGGAGAGTATGTGGACATCATTAACCTGTGTCCGGTATATATACGTCTGTCAGAGGCGGAGTATCGTTTGGGAAAAGGAGCGGTGTGATGCTGAAGCAGGACTTCATGATACGCAAGATGACCCCCGTGGACATTGACGAGGTGATGCGCATAGAAAAGGAATCCTTCAGTTTGCCCTGGTCCCGGGAGTCTTATCAGGGAGAGTTAAGCAATAACTTTGCCACCTATCTGGTTGGCGATTACGAGGGTGAGGTAATTGGCTACGGCGGTATCTGGGTAGTCTTTGAAGAGGCTCATATTACCAATGTGGCAGTTGATCCAGCGTATCGCAAGACGGGAGTGGGGCGGGCCTTGATGGAGGAGTTGGAGAGGACGGCCCGGCAGAGAAAGGCCTCCCGCATCCTGTTGGAGGTGCGGCCGTCTAATGTAGCGGCACTGGCTTTGTATCGCGGTTTGGGTTATCTTACCTCGGGTCTGCGCAAGGAATACTACTCGGACAATAATGAGGATGCCATCATTATGACCAAGCTGCTCTTTTAGCGGTTCGACGGATTAAATAATACCTGAATCGGTTTTCACTATCAACAAAGTGAGGATAGGCTAATTGCAAGAAACATTAATCCTGGGAATAGAAAGCTCCTGTGACGAGACGGCCGCGGCTATTGTGGCTGATGGCCGCCGCATCATGTCCAATGTCATCAACTCGCAGATCGATATCCATCGCCAGTTTGGCGGTGTGGTCCCTGAAGTGGCCTCCCGCAAGCATATTGAAAATATCGCCCTGGTGGTGGAGGAGGCTTTTACTCAGGCCGGGCTTACCCATCGGGACATAAATGCGGTAGCGGTTACCAACCTGCCCGGTTTGATCGGCGCACTGCTGGTTGGGGTATCTTTTGCCAAATCTTTCGCCTATGGCCTGGGCAAGCCTCTGATTGCGGTAAATCACCTGCAGGGCCATATCTATGCCAATTTTCTGGAGCATGACGATATCAGCTTCCCGGCGGTTTGCCTAGTG
>Ga0074198_1002369_pt1 | contig 9940 bp, 9 predicted proteins | sample EPASupsiteSAE323_FD_64527 | JGI IMG/M metagenome (GOLD analysis project Ga0074198, IMG submission 64527) | Bioremediated contaminated groundwater from EPA Superfund site, New Mexico - Sample SAE3-23 | ecosystem: Environmental > Aquatic > Deep subsurface > Groundwater > Contaminated ...
CATTTATTCCCAGATCGCCGCAGCCGCGTCGGTTCCGGTGTTCATCACCTCCAGCGCCAACCTCGGCCTGGGCGTTTTCGGCGGCAAGGTCAACAGCGGCGCCGCCCAGGGGCAGTACGCAGGGGAACAAGCCCTGCGCATCCTCCTGGGGCAAGCCTCGCCCAAGGATATGCCAGTGGAGACCGGAAGCCGGAACAGCTATTTATTTGACAGCCGCCAGTTGACCCGTTTTGGCGTTGCGGAAAGCGACCTGCCCGCGAACAGCGTGGTTCTGTATCGGCCTTTTTCCTTTTACCAGACCTACCGTTATCTGGTCTGGTCGGTTGTTGGCGTGTTCTGCGCGTTCGCGGCGATGATCGTCACTCTGCTGATCAATGTCCAACGCCTGCGGGAAACGCGCTCCAATCTGGCCCGCAGCGAGGAAAACCTGCGCATCACCCTGCATTCCATTGGCGATGCGGTAATCACCACCGACACCCGCAGCCGCGTCACCCGGATGAACCCGGTGGCCGAATCTTTGACGGGCTGGACCTTCGCCGAAGCCGTTGGCGCGCCGCTGGCGTCGGTGCTGCACATTGTCAACGCCGCAACCAGGGAGCCCCGCCCCAACCCGGCGGAGGCGGTGTTCTCCTCCGACGCCGTTGTCGTCCTGGAGCGCAACACCCTGCTGCTGGCCAAGGACGGAGCCGAATATCGCATTGCCGATTCCGGCGCGCCCATCCGCAACAGCAACGGTCAGGTGATTGGCGCGGTGCTCGTGTTCCGCGACGTCACCGCAGAATTTGCGCGGGAGACGCAGCGCAATCAGAGCCGCAAGCTGGAAGCCATCGGTCAATTGGCCGGAGGCGTGGCTCACGATTTCAACAACATGCTGGGCGGCATCCTGGGCAGCGCCGAAATTCTAGCCATGCAGCTGGGCAAAGACAGCCCCCTGCAGCGCTATATCACAACCATCATCAAGGCCAGCGAGAATGCGGCCGGACTGACCCGCAAGCTGCTCGCCTTTTCACGCAAAGACACCATGGTGATTGTTCCCATGGACATCCACGCCGCCATGGCCAACGCCCAGAGCCTGCTGGAACACAGCCTGGACAAAAACATCGCGATTGAGCGCCAGTTCAAGGCGACGGCCTCGGTAATCAAAGGCGATTCGTCGCTGCTGGAGAACTCGATCATCAATCTCTGCGTCAACGCGGCCCAGGCCATGCCGAACGGCGGAACACTGACCCTGACCACCGAAAACGTGCACCTGGACGACGCCTTCTGCCAGGCCAGCCCCTTTGCCGTTGCCCCGGGCCTCTATGTGCAGGTCGGCATCCAGGACACCGGCGCCGGCATCGAACCGGAACTGCTGGGCCGCATCTTTGAACCGTTTTTCACCACCAAGGACGTGGGCAAAGGCACCGGACTGGGGCTGTCCGCGGTCTACGGCACCATCAAGGAGCATCGCGGCTGCATTTCGGTCTCGAGCGAGTTGGGGGTGGGCACGGTCTTTTACCTGTTCTTGCCTGTTGCGAGCACCGTCCTCAGCCAGGTTGGACGCCAGGACGACACTGCGGAAACCGGCAGCGGTTGCATTCTGGTGGTCGACGACGAACAGATCATCCGCACCACCGCCGCCTCTCTCCTGGAAGATCTGGGCTATCAGGTTCTGTTGGCCAAGGACGGGCAGGAGGGACTGGAGTTGTACAAGAACCAAGGCGTTCAGATCGATCTGGTCATTCTCGACATGATTATGCCGCGCATGGGCGGCAGCGCCTGTTTCAAGGAAATCCAGGCCATTAACCCCGCCGCCAAGGTCTTGATTTCCTCCGGTTTCACCAAAGAAGGGAGCATGGAGGAACTCTGGCAAGCCGGGATTATGGGCTTTGTCAAAAAGCCCTACCGCAGGGCTGAACTGGCCCGCGCCGTGGCCCAGGCCCTGCGTCAACCTCTTGTGAACAATACATAATTTTATGCAGTCTCTGAACGCTCATCCTTTTTCAACCAACACCGCAACCAACCACAAGGAGAACCCGCCATGCTCAATTTCAACAACATGAAGATTCGCTACAAGTTGATTGCGACCTTCACCCTGATCCTGCTGTTCATGGCCGGCATCGGTTGGGTCGCCAATCGCGGCATGACCCATATCGACCGCAATCTCAACGACATTTTCTCCGTCAGCCTGCCCAGTATCGATCTGTTGATTGAGGCGGACCGGGATCTGCAACAATTGCTGGTGGCCGAACGGTCAATGATCTCCGCCGATCCCAAGGCGCCTATTTTTGCCTCGCTGCAAAAGGATTACGAAAAAAATCTTCAACAGGTTTCCGAACGGTTCAACAAGTACAAGATGCTGGTCGACTCGCCCGAGGAAAAGGCGTTGATCGCCAAGTTCGAGCGCGATCGGGCCGCCTGGGAACCGGTGTCCCGCCAGATCGCCGAAAGCAGCAAATCCGGCGAGCAGGAGGCCCGCGTCAAGGCTCTGGAAATGTCGTTTGGCAAAGCAAGCGAACTGTTTGAAGCCGCGCGCGACAATCTCGACAAGTTGACTGAAATCAGCTTGAAAAACGCGGAGAAATCGCAGCAGGAATCCCAGAGCATCTACCGCCGCGCCCAATTCACCCTGATGGGGATTCTGGTTGCAGCAGTGATTGTGGCTGCAATCTTGGCGGTTATCCTTGGCGTGGCCATCGCCAAACCGATCAATGCTGCGGTTGCCGGCCTGCAGGACATTGCCCAGGGCGAGGGAGATTTGACCAAACGGCTCTCTGTGCGCACCAAAGACGAGATCGGCGAACTGGCCACCTGGCTGAACGTATTCATGGAAAAATTACAAGGCATTATCGGCAAGATCAGCGCCAACACCCAGGCCCTGGATCTTTCGTCCAGCGACCTGCGTGGCTTTGCCGACAAACTGGCCGTCGGCGCCGGCGACGCCTCGCGCCAGACCGAAAGCGTAGCCGCCGCCGCCGAAGAGATGAACGCCAATCTCGCCAATGTGGCGGCCGCGATGGAAGAATCCACCACCAACATCAGCATGGTGGCCAGCGCCGCCGAAGAGATGACCTCAACCATCGGCGACATAGCCCATAACGTCGAGCAGGCCAACCACATCGCCAGCGACGCGGTCCAGCAGGCGGCCAAAACCGCCACGAGAATGGACGCGCTGGGCGACGCGGCCCAGGCCATCGGCAAGGTGACGGAAACCATTACCGAAATCTCGGAGCAAACCAATCTGCTGGCGCTTAACGCCACCATTGAAGCGGCGCGGGCCGGCGAGGCAGGCAAGGGTTTTGCGGTGGTTGCCAACGAAATTAAGGAATTGGCCAAACAAACCGCCGAGGCCACCCTCAACATCAAAGAGCAGATCGCCGGCGTGCAACAGACCACCGCTGAAACCGTGGCCGACATCGGCTCCATCACCACGGTCATCAACCGGATGGGCACAATCGTCGGCACGATTGCCGGCGCCGTGGCTGAACAGGCAAAGGCCACCCAGGAAATCGCCGCCAACATCTCCCAGGCGTCGCTGGGCCTGCAGGAGGTCAACGAAAACGTCAACCAGAGTTCGGCGGTGGCCACCTCCATCTCCCGCGACATCGCCGGCGTCGGCAACGCTTCCGGCGAAATCGCCAACAGCAGCAAGCAGGTCAAGTCCAGCGCCGGCTCCCTGCAGAATCTGGCCACTGAACTCAAGAGCATTGTCAACCAGTTCAAAATCTAAACCCAGCCGTCCCGCTCCGCTCCCATGCTAACCCCGGCGGTTGCATGGGAGCGGTTTTCCGGCGACCGGTTCACACAGCCGGCATCTATTGCCGGCTTTCCCCCAGCATCTCCCGACGATTTGATCCTCTGGAACTCCGGTTGAAGCCGCTCCTGCAAAAAAAGCGGACCTTTGGCAGCTGATTGGCTTAAAAAGGAAAACCGATTTTGGTGGTGATGCCGTAGCCTTCGTCCTCCACGCCCCCGTCCTTGGTCGAATATTCCTTGTCCAGATAATATTCAAGCGTGAGGGTCGCGGAGTCGAACATCTCCATGGAGGCCTTGGTTCTGTACCGCTCTTCCGGCAGGTACAACTGGAGGGATTCGGACGATTTCTGATAGCCCACCGCCAGGGTCGTTTCTTTGCGCAGCAGTTCGGTGGAGTAGGCCAGTTCACTGTTCCAGGCGGTGGGTTCGGCCTCGTTGCCGGTCAGATCGAGATCCGCCGGGCCAAGTCTCGCCTCGACGGCGCGGATGTAGCCGCCGGTCAAGGTGAAGGCGCGGTAACTGGCGCCCAGGGTGAAATTCACGGCGGCAATCGTCTCGGAGGACACCGCGCCGTACCCGATCGCTTCCTCGACCGGCGAGAGCCCCTGGGTGTCGGCCAGATCCTGAATCCAGGCAACCCCGGCATTGACCGAGGTTTTTTTATCCATTCGGTACCGATAGGCAAAGGGAGAAGCCGAGGCGCTGGACGTTGGCGAATAAAAACCTGTTGCTTCCAATTCGGCATATCCGGCGTCGGCGGCAAACGGATCCATGCCAAGCGCCGCCAATTGGGCAAACGAAACCGCGTCCGCGGCGGTCAGCAACGGGCCGGCAATCAGGGGCGCAAACAGATCGCCCGCAAAGGGGTTGAATGCGCCAAAGTTGAGATCCAGGGGTTGGATGTCGATATGGATGCGCCGCAGAGCGTCCCAACCCGAGGCGTCGTCGCCGGCCAATCCTGTCGAACCTTCCAGCCGGGCAGAGGCCCACGACACCTCCTGGGCGGCAAACAGCAGCGCCTCAGAGGCGGTTGGGTCGAAAAAGACGGCGGATGCACAATGGCTGCAGGCAAAGGGCTCGTAGAGGATTCTCTGGCTGAGCAGGACAAAGGCGCTGGGTTTGGAGGCGCCTTTTTTCTTGGCGCGGCGAACGCGTTCTTTTCGCGGCGCGACGGCATTTTTGCCCGCCTGGCGAGCGGCCGCAGGTTGTGCGGCGGCAACAGGGGCGGAACCGTCCGCTGGCGGTTGATTATCCTCGGCTCCGGACGCCGCCGCAGTGAGCAGGCAAAGCCATCCCGCTGCGGTCGCGGCGAGGAGTTGATGCAGTCGGTTGGCCATCTGCTTGATTCTTTGCAAAACCTGGTTAAAAAAGAAGAAACGGTAAAAATCGTTTTGATTGGCGGATAATAGAGTAGAAACTTTAAAGAAATATTGCAAGCTGCGCCGCGCGGATTGCCCCTGTCCCGCAGGAACGTCAATGCAAAAAATGGAGATGGGGAGCCTTGCGCGCCGGGAAAAGGTTGCCGCCAGGGCGTTGCAGGGGACCCAGCCACGTTTCAAGGTAGCCAAAAGCGCAAAGTTGCGGTATGGAACGAGGGATAAGCACTCTCAATCCACACAGGTTTGCCAGGAATGAAACAACAATCGCAACTCAGCGCCAGCCAGGAGGACTACCTGGAGGCGGTGTACCATATCGCCAAAGAAAAAAAAGTGGCCCGCGCCAAGGACATAGCCAAACGACTTGACGTCCGGGCCTCTTCGGTGACCAATGCGCTGCGCATTCTCTCCTCGCTTGGCCTGATCAATTACGCGCCCTACGACCTGATCACCCTGACCGAAGCCGGCTTGACCGCAGCCCAAGAGATTGTCGGCCGCCATGTGGCCCTGTCCAACTTCCTGGTGACCGTTCTCGGGGTGGATGAGGCCGAGGCCGATCAGGCGGCGTGCAAAATGGAGCATTCGGTGCCGAAATCGATTGTCAACCGGTTGATCCAATACGCCGACTACATCACCCACTGTCCGCGCGGCGGCATCACCTGGGATTCGGGATTCGGCTACTACTGCAAAACAGGCTGCGCGCCAGACGCGTGCGAGCGCGGCAAATCCTGCGACAGGCCCCAACCGGATTGCGCCGCCCCCCCGGACAAGTGAGCCCAACGGGCCGATGCGGTCGTGTGATCGCGCTGTGCCTGTGGGGGGCGCTGGTGTGGCTGTCGACAGCCAACGCCGACGGCCCCGCCCCATCAATCATCAAGAACCAATCGTCTTCTCAAGCAATTATGGATCGACCTGAAATCACCCAACTCATTTTCCACCCCATCAAAACCCCTCAGAACACCCCGCCCGCCGGCGCAATCGACCTTGAGGTTCCGATTGCCGACGGCGTGACCATTGCCTGCAGGCTGCACAGCCACGCAGTGGGCTCGCCCACCCTGATTTTTTTCCACGGCAACGGCGAAATCATTCCCGATTACGACCAGGTCGGCCCCGGTTACGTCCGCGAGGGGCTCAATTTCCTGGTGGCCGAATACCGTGGCTACGGTTGGAGCACCGGGGCCCCGCTGACCAGCACCCTGCTGCCGGACAGCAACGCTGTGTTTCTCTTTCTGCAGGCCTGGCTCCGCGACCACGGCTACACCGGGGCGCTGTTCGTCATGGGTCGGTCTCTGGGCAGCGCCAGCGCCATTGACGTGGCGGTGAACCACAGCGACGCAATCTCCGGCCTGATCATTGACTCCGGTTTTGCCAAGACCCTGCCGCTGGCCAAGGTGCTGGGCGTGGATCTCGCGGCCATGGGCATCGGCGAGGAGCAATCCTTCAACAACAGCGGCAAGATCGCCAAATTCACCAAGCCCACCTTCATTCTCCACGGCCAGTACGACCAGCTGATTCCCCTGTGGCAGGCGGAAACCCTGCAGGCGGAATGCGGCGCCAGGAGCAAGGAATTCCAGATCGTGCCGGGCGCGGACCACAACTCGCTGATCGCCGTGGCCGGGCCGCTCTATTTTCAGGCCATCCGCAAATTCATTGAAAAATCGGCCGGATTGGCCCCGGACTGGCGGGAACGCAGGCGGCTGTTCAAGGCGCAGCAGGCGGAACAACAGGCGAATCAGGCCTCCGGCGCCCCCCGATGACCAGCAAGCGCGCCGACTACCTCTCCTGGGACGAATACTTCATGGCCGTGGCCATCCTTTCCGGCCACCGCTCCAAGGATCCCAACACCCAGGTGGGGGCCTGCGTGGCCAACAGCCAGAACAAAATCGTCGGCGTCGGCTACAACGGCTTTCCCTGGGGCTGCTCGGACGACGAACTGCCCTGGGCCCGCGAAGGCGACTACCTGGACACCAAGTATCCCTACGTCTGCCACGCCGAACTCAACGCGGTGCTCAACTCCATCACCTACGATCTGCGCGATTGCCGGCTGTATGTGGCCTTGTTTCCGTGCAATGAATGCACCAAGGTGATCATCCAATCCGGCATCCGCGAGATCATCTATCTGTCCGACAAATACAAGGAGACCGACGCCGTTCGGGCCTCCAAAATCATGATGGAAAAATCCCACACCCGTTACCGCCAGTTTTTTCCCTCGCGGGATTCGCTGCTGCTCAATTTCAAAATCCTCTGACGGCGGCGACTCCTTCCTTGCCGGATGCGCCGGCAATGTCTATTATATAAGGGCAACATGAACGAAATATTCAACACAACCAAGGAACCGAATGCGATTTGACGAACTGGCTCTGCCAGAATCCCTCGGCAAGGGTATTGCCGAAGCAGGCTTCACCGAGTGCACTCCCATCCAGGAGATGACTTTCCCCCTCACCCTGAACGGCAAAGACGTGGCCGGCCGGGGACAGACCGGCACGGGCAAAACCGCCGCCTTTCTCATCACCCTGTTCGACCGACTGCTGAAAAACGACCAAGGTCCGGGCCAGAATCCCCGCGCCCTGATTCTGGCGCCCACGCGGGAACTGGTGGTCCAAATCCACCAAGACGCGCTGTTGCTCGGCAAGCACTGCGGCTTTTCGGTGCAGGCTGTGTACGGCGGCGTGGACTACAACAAACAGCGCGACGACCTGCGCCACGGCGCCGACGTCGTTATTGGCACCCCGGGCCGCCTGATCGACTATCTCAAGCAGAAGGTCTACACCCTCTCCGATGTTGAAATGCTGGTCATTGACGAGGCCGACCGGATGTTTGACATGGGCTTTATCGGCGATTTGCGCTTTATCCTGCGCCGCCTGCCGACCTTTGACAAACGCCAGAACCTGATGTTTTCCGCCACCTTGAACCACCGGGTGATGGAACTGGCCTATGAGTTTATGAACATGCCGGAAAAAGTCAGCGTCACCGGCGATCAAATGACCGCCGACAACATCGAGGAGATTTTGTTCCACGTCTCCCGCAAGGAAAAATTTCCGCTGCTGCTTGGTCTGTTGCGCCGCGAAGGCATGGAACGCACCATGATTTTCGTCAACACTAAGCGCGAAGGCGAATACCTCCAGTCCCGCTTAATCGCCAACGACCAGCCCTGTCGGATGATCTCCGGCGACGTGGCCCAGGAAAAACGGTTGCGGATCATGAGGGATTTCAAGGAAGGCAAACTGCCGATGCTGATCGCCACCGATGTGGCTTCACGCGGACTGCACATTGAAGGCGTTTCCCACGTCGTCAACTACGACCTGCCCGAAGATTGCGAGGATTACGTGCACCGCATCGGCCGCACCGCCCGCGCCGGCGCCGAGGGCAAGGCCATCTCCCTGGCCGACGAGCAAGGCGTGTTGTCGCTGGAGGCCATTGAAGAGTACATCGGCCATCCGATTCCCACCGAATGGGCGGAGGACGAACTCTTTGTGAATGATTTCAAACACGTGGTTAAACCAAAACGGACCAAGCCCGTGCAACGGGGCGCTTTTTCCGGCTCCCGCAGAAGCAATCGACCGTTCCCGAAGTAATCCTGTTCTTGACGCGCCAAGCCACGGAAGGCGCCTGACCAACCCAAGGCTCCTTCCGCCCCCTGCTCCATCATCACCTATTTGAGGAATCAAACACCATGGCAAAAGAGAAGAACATCAAACAGCAGAACACCAAAAAAGAACCCACCAAATCCCTTAAGGAAAAGCGCGCCGCCAAGCAGATCAAGCGCGAGGAAAAATTCAAAGACAGAGCATAACATATAACCCGGCATTGAGGAGTTGACGGGGCCCCAGCCGCAAGGACGAGATCCCCGAACACCCGCCGCCGGCGGCCCGGAAAAACCCAAGCGCCAAACCAACTCAAAACGAAGCGTCAAACAAGCCCCAAAAAATCCGCACAATCAAGCCAATGTTGAGCGGCGACTTGGGGCTTGACGCACCAGCGCAGTAATTGCTTGGGCCCTTGCGCCGCAGCAAAAAACAACTGTGGCAAATCCCGGCATCACCAACCGCTTGGCCTGCAGGTTGGAGATTAACCTCGGGTGTTATTCAAAAGCAAATCCATACCACGGGGCTTGGTTCATATAGCCTACGGCGTGCCGTTCCACCTCGCCCGAACCCATTTTTTTCTCAACAAAATCCATCCATTCCATCGCCTGTGATCGAGAAGGGAATGGCCCCGCCTCCACGATGTCGTTATGCGCAATCCCTTTTGATGCAAGATATGTATTGATCTGTTCCTTTTCTTGAAAAATTCCCATCTGCACTTTCACGTTTCACCCTTTTATCAATCACACATTGTGCTGTAATTTTTTATCATCGCCGCAGCCGCACCAAGAGATTCAGTGGTTTTGAGGCGCACACCTTGCCTGTTGTTTTGCCGGAAAAAAATCCAAAATAAAGCTTTGCCAAGAAGCGCCAGAAAGTGCTCAAATTCCTGCACGCATGCGTGCAGAGCGGCGTTTGTCTTGCCCACTAGCGCCGCCTGGCGGACAAGCAACCTGACGATGCTCCTCCCCGCGAGACACCCTGTTGACCGATGCTGTACCCAGCAAATCAGCGCAACAAAAGAAGACATACCAATCATCCCGCTCTTGCGGCTGCGCGTTCAGGATCTTTTTCTCACCCGATAGCGCCCGCGCGAGATCCTCAACAGCCTGACCCGCAACGGTTGCCAGATGAACTGCGCACACCAGCAGCACTAATCCGCTAAAATATAGATTCATCTCCATGGCCGACCTCCTGACTACTTTGAAATACCCTTTGAGGGGGAGTTCCTCTTCGACCTCTCCT
>Ga0074198_1002370_pt1 | contig 9934 bp, 6 predicted proteins | sample EPASupsiteSAE323_FD_64527 | JGI IMG/M metagenome (GOLD analysis project Ga0074198, IMG submission 64527) | Bioremediated contaminated groundwater from EPA Superfund site, New Mexico - Sample SAE3-23 | ecosystem: Environmental > Aquatic > Deep subsurface > Groundwater > Contaminated ...
GCTTTATGAAAAGAGAAGGTAGACCTTCAGAAAAAGCAATTTTAACATCCAGAGTAATTGATAGACCAATCCGACCTTTATTCCCAAAAGATATGAGAAATGATGTGGCTATTGTTGCAACAGTACTTTCTGTTGATCAAGATAATTCTCCTGAAATAACAGCAATGATTGGTACATCAATTGTACTTTGTATTTCTGATATTCCATTCAATGGTCCTACAGGTTCAGTTGCTGTTGGCTATGTAGATGGTCAAATTGTTATTAATCCAACAGCTGAACAACGCGAAAATAGCCAGATGAGTGTTGTTGTTTCTGGTACAAGAGATAAAGTAATAATGATTGAAGCTGGAGCTAATGAGATTCCTGAAGAAATAATGATTGAAGCAATAAAAATGGCTCATGTAGAAATTAAAAAGATTGTAGCTTTTATTGATGAAATCGTAAAAGAAATTGGTAAGCCCAAATTTGAATATCCATCCTGTGAGGTTGACAGCGAAATATATGATGCAGTTTATGCTTTTGCTAAAGATAAAATGCTTGAAGCTGTTCAAGCTACTGACAAGCAAGTAAGAGATGAAAATCTAACTAACTTAAATAAAGAAGTTCACGAAAATTTTTCAGAACAATTTCCTGAAAAAGAAGCTGCAATTGGTGACTGTATGCATAAGCTTGAAAAGAAAATGGTTAGAAAACTTATACTCGAACAAGGCAAACGCCCAGATGGAAGAAAAATGAATCAAATCAGAGAGCTTTCTGCTGAAGTAGGCTTATTGCCTCGTACTCACGGTTCTGGACTTTTTAGCAGAGGTCAAACCCAGGTTCTTTCAATTGTTACCCTTGGAGCAATTGGCGAAGAACAGATGCTTGATGGAATAGAACAAGAAGAGTCAAAGAGATATATGCATCATTATAACATGCCACCATATAGTACTGGAGAAGCTAAAACTTCACGTGGACCTGGAAGAAGAGAAATAGGACATGGCGCCCTTGCTGAAAGAGCTCTTGAACCAGTTATACCAAATGAAGCAGATTTTCCTTATGCAATTCGTGTTGTTTCGGAAGTATTAAGTTCTAATGGGTCGACATCACAAGGAAGTGTTTGCGGAAGTACGCTGGCTCTTATGGATGCTGGTGTTCCTATTAAAGCTCCTGTTGCAGGTATTTCATGCGGGCTTGTTACCGATGAAAATGATCCGGAAAAATATGTACTTTTGACAGATATTCAAGGTATTGAAGACTTCTATGGAGACATGGATTTCAAGGTTGCTGGAACCAAGAAGGGTATAACAGCAATACAGGTTGACACAAAGATTAATGGTCTTTCAGAAAGTGTAATCGCAGATGCTATATATGATACAAAGAAATCTCGTAATTATATACTTGATGAAATTATGCTAAAAGCAATAGATAAACCAAGAGAAGAACTTTCCGAATATGCTCCGAAAATTATTACTTCAACAATTGATCCAGACAAAATTAGAGAAGTTATTGGACCAGGTGGTAAAATGATAAATAAGATTATTGCCGAAACTGGAGCAAAAATTGATATAGAAGATGATGGAAGAGTATTTGTTTCTTCGGCAGATATCAATAAAGCAAGAAAAGCTTTGCAAATTATTGAAGGTATTGCTAAAGACGTAGAAGTTGGACAGATTTACCTTGGTAAGGTACAAAGAATAATGCAATTTGGTGCTTTTGTTGAAATAGCCCCAGGCAAAGAAGGTCTTGTTCATATCTCCAAGCTCGACTTTAAACACATTGAAAAAGTTGAAGATGTAGTAAACATTGGAGACGAAATAATGGTTAAGGTAGTAGAAATAGATAAGCAAGGAAGAATAAACCTTTCAAGAAAAGATGCTATGCCAAAGCCTGAAGTAGAACAAAAATAATATAGTATAAAATATTTAAAACAAACAAGAATGAAATTTGTTCTTGTTTGTTTTTTTTTTGCCTTTTTTAAGTTAAATTAACTGGATAATAGTTTTTTTAAACGGTTATCTTATGAAATATGATAACTGTTTGCTGATTAGAATAATAAAAGGTTGACTGAAAAAATATTATGTAAACTGGAGGGGCTTTTGTGCTCACATTTAGGAAAAAAAGGCAATTTAATAAGTACGTTTTATTTTTTCTAATAACCCTATTAATAATTTTTACATTTATTTATTTACAAGCATTATCACAAATACCAAATAAATTATTAATTATTGATGGAAAAGAGTATGTTTGTGATTTTAAAATGCCATTTTTAGTTAATCTTTCCCAAGATAAAAAGGTAGATTTAAAACTTAATGGAAATAATGGAATAACAAATCTAAATATGATGAATAGATTTACTTTGTTTACAAAAACCAATAAGGATTCAAAAGTGAATCTTAATTTTAAAATGTTTGGCTTTATACCTATAAAAACAGTATTAGTAGATGTTGTTTCAAATAAAATGCTTATACCCTGTGGAAATTCTATCGGCGTCAAAATTCATACAGATGGGGCTCTTGTTGTTGGAAGTACTAAAATTCTGGGGATTGATGGTATATATCATGAGCCTTATAATTCTTCAAATATCAATATAGGTGATTATATTATAAGGATAAATAATATTCAAATAAATAACATTTCACAAATAACATCAATTATGGAAAAGAACTTAGGGAAGGCATTAAAACTGAAGGTCAAAAGAAATGGTGTTTTAATTGACACATTGATTACTCCATGTAAATCAAGAGATGGGAAGTATAGGATTGGATTGTGGTTGAGAGATAGCACTGCTGGAATTGGAACGCTAACATTTTATGATATGGGAAATAAAACATTTGGAGCCTTAGGACACGGCATAACTGATGTCGATAGTGGAACGCTAATGACTATAAATAATGGGGAGGTTATTCCTTCAAATATTATAGCTGTTAAGAAAGGATATAGAGGCAACCCTGGGGAATTGCAAGGGGTAATACTGGAAAATAAAGGTAAAGGAAGAATTATAAAAAACACTGAATATGGAATATATGGTCAGATTGATAATCATTCAGCAATTATTCCTCAAAATAAAGCTTTGCCAATAGCTCTTAGAAATGACATCAAAGAAGGTCCTGCTCAGATTATAACAAATATTAACGGTAGCAATTTAAATGTTTATAACATAGAAATTCAAAGAGTATTAAGACAAAATATTGATTCTTCTAAAAATATGATTATAAAAATAACAGATGAAAGACTTCTAAATTATACTGGCGGTATTGTCCAAGGTATGTCAGGAAGCCCAATTATACAAAATGGCAGATTGGTTGGTGCTGTAACCCATGTTTTAATAAATGACCCTACAAAGGGATATGGAATATTTATTGAATCAATGATTCAAAAAGCTGGTGAAATATTTAATAGTTCTGAAGAATTATCTAATGCAAGCTAATATTATTCATCACGAAGCTTATATTCTTTGAGAGCTTTCCGTTTTCTTTCAATGTTTAATTCAGCATAGTGTTTTTTAGTTGTTTCGACACTCTTATGACCTAATAATTCAGCAACTAGGTAAACATCCTCAACTTCATTATAAAGATTGGTACCAAATGTTCTTCTTAAAGCATGTGGTGTAATATTCTTTATAATGCCGCATTTTTTTGTGTATTTTTTTATCATATTTCTAACAGATTTTTCATCTATGCGGCGTTCTTGAGTAGAAAGGAAAAACGCATTTTCGTTTTCCGGACTGAGTCCTTTAATTCGAGTGCGTTCATCATAATATTTTCTTAATGCACTGATAACTTCATCATTGCAAAAAATAATTTCTTCATTTTGTCCTTTTCTAGTTACTTTAAAATGACCTTCCTTAAAGTTAATATCACTTATATTTAGATTTACAAGTTCTGATACACGAATGCCTGTGCCAAGGAGAGTAGTTGCAATAGCCAAATCACGAATCTTTGTTTGTTCATGAAATGCTTTTTCCTTTTTAGTAAGCCCTAAGCCTTTTTCAATAGTATCTAAAAAATTCACAACTTCATCTACAGAAAGCTTAGATTTTATCTTGTCGTGAATCTTAGGCATTCTAACCAATTGGGTAATATCTTTTTCAATTAATTCGGAAGAAAATAAATAGTCAAATAATGATCTTAGAGAAGATAATTTACGCATTTTTCCATGGTTATCATTCTGAACGCTTAGATTCACATCTTTACCAGTACGTGTAGTATAAGATACTGAATAACTCTCAAGATAAAGAAGATAATCTTCAATGTCAATTTTTGCCAATTGTTTTATGTGATCAAGGGTAAAATCTTTAATAGTATTTACCGATTTAAATTTAGGTAAAGTTTTAAGAAACTCAAGAAATATTTTTGAGTCTTTGCAATATGCAATCTTTGTATTAATTGCTGTAGTATTCTTAATATATCTTTGAACGAAATTAAAAATAAAATCTGGGAGTTCTGATAAACGATAACGAAGCTCATCAATTTTTTTAGTATTACTATTTATTGCCATATAAGACTCCTCAAATAAAAATATCTACGTGTAATTATACTATGTTTTGATTTAAAGAGTAAATATTTTACGTAAAAGAACAATAATATTGATATAATCTATCACTTACTATATATTATATTAAGATATTTAAATTACTAAGGAGAATTAACATGAAATTAAATGTAAAAAATACTTTTAAAAAAAATAAATTTATAATATATCTGTTAAGTATTGCAGTATTTTGTGTTTTAACCTTTTATTGGTTAACAAAACCAACTCTTACAGATACAAATCCTCACCCTACTAATCTATATTCGGAAAATTTTTTAAAAGAAGTTAATATAGCAAGATATGGACGAGTTGGAGATGAAGTAGCACCAAAAGTTATTATAGATAATTGGGATAAAAATTGTAAGAATTCAAAAGTAACAGTACAGTTTCAAAATCACCCATATGTTATAGAAAATACAACCATAAAACCTAGTATACAACAACAAACTGGTTCAAAAAATGGATTAACTTATAGTATATATGAAAAAACTATATCTGAATTTTTTAATAAGTTATCACAAAAAAGTGTTTATAAAATTAAAGATATTCAATTTTATAAAAATAATGATCTTAAACTTATTTTATATTATCAAGAAGAAAGTTAGCTCTTAATAAAGTGGATGTTTTAACCTCCACTTTAATTTTAGTACATATATCTATTCTAAAAAGTTTTCTTTACAGAATAGATATATGTACTTTATACCCTCTTTAATTCAATATCAATGGCATAAATGTCTAATGACACAAAACTATGTCTTTATATGACATACGTATACTTTGATTGATTTTTTTAATTATAAATCGTGACACAAAACTATGCTTAATGAATTTAAAGGGCATATTTTTGTGTCATGATTTTTTAGTACTCCTTATATTATTTCGATTTTTTACGATATTCTGGTATTGCAAAATACTTAAAATTTAAATCTAATTTATCTTTTCTTCTCTTTTTAATAGATGAAAATGGACATTCATAATCAACTTCTTGCTCAACAGGTTCACTCCAACAATGACATTCTATATTGCTTTTATTGTCATTAACTTTAAAATAAAAATTTGGCATCAATTCATAATCCATTTCAATAGAGTTTACTATACCTTTGCTCAATAATAATGTCGCATTTCTTAATATATAATTATAATAATTAATAATAAACAATCCCAAAACCTTATCCATTATCCAAGTTAGATTATCCACCTCGTGAAAGATTTCTTTTGAATTAGTTATATAGCCACTTTTTATATAGTCTTCTAAGATATGATCGTAAAAACTTATAGAAAAATATTTATAGTTTTTCTTCCAATATCTAGTATTATCTTTGTTATCAACATCTGAAATCCTATATAGGTTTTCTAGATTTTTTCTTAGCATTGTATAGGCATATGCATATGGACACACTATAATGTCGCTAAGATTATTTACATACTTTCTTATTGTTAGGCTTTTAATACATGTTTTATGTTTATGCAATAATTTTTTTCTAATGTACCTTAAAATGCTACTATACGTTTTGCAGGAAGACAAAAATATTTCTTCCTCTTTCTCAGCCAAACTTACTATCGGAAAATTTTCCAGCTCTTTACTGGATAACTTATCCTTAGTTAAAGATGTATATGTTGTTTTGTAATATTTTTTGTCTTCCGAGAATTCTAATATATTCATGAGCGTTAATATTTCGCTAATTAAGTAATTATGTTGCGTCTTATCTAGTCTACTATTGAAATATATGTTTCTTGATATTTTTTTTTGTTCTTCGCTTAAATTTAACCATAAATTCAGTTCAGGCATGATTATTTCAGTTCTAGGCTCTATCCCCCACCTTGTGACAAAATTTTTAATTGTATTATTACTTAAAAACCAATATCCGCATATACATCTAAAAGGTTCCAAAAAAGATTTATCACAAATTTTATAATCAATCCTAGCATTACAATTAGGACAAACAGAAATTAAATCTATCAAATGAAATGGACATTTATTAATTAGTGTAACTTGATGGAAAATGCTATGATAACCATCCTTAATACATTCAGGACAGTAAGTTAATTGACTTCTAATATACTTTGTTATAATTCTATCTATGTTAATAATATGACATTTTAAATATACATCAGAAAGCTTGTCAATCAAAGCTATTATGTTTTTATTGTTTTCTTTTTTAATATTAACCCCAAGAATATTTATTAACTGCTCACCATCTAATCTACTAAGATTAGTCAAATCTTTATCCCTGTCTGACCATGAATTACATTTAATTTTATCTTCAAGTCGACTTATACTAAATATATTAAGTATATCATTATACGAAGCAGAATTAGCAAATTGGAACTTTTGTAAGATTCCCCATGGAGATTCGTAATCATGTATCCATAATTTTCTCCATGTATAAGAAATATTTGAATGCAAAGAATTGTCAGAATTTATCATATCTTTTTCCTTAGTTCATAGATGATTGCTGTGCTTCTGCTTCTAGATAGCCAGAATTTAGTATTGCATCTTTCCAATGAGATTTTGACAACCATTCAACATTTTCACCGCTAACTCCAAATGAGCGTAATGCGTATTCAATTGTTAAAGTCAAGTATTGCATAGGTATTTCAAATGTATTCTTTAATTGTCCAACTTCTTGTCTCAGATTTTTAAAAGCGTCGTATACATCTTCAGCACAAGACTCTAACCGCTTTCCTTCACAGAAAGAATCCGGGAAATAGTATCTAGTAAATGACCAACCACTGTTTGTTGGATACTCTGAATCAGCATCATAGCCTTTTAGACAAGTTTGTATATCCCCAGAATTCTTTAAACCAGTAAATTTATATTCGTGTACCATAAAACGTCCAATGATTTGAGCCTTTTTAGCATGAATGAATGCACTCCTTTGATGAATTAATTCCTCTTGACCGACTAATATAACTGTAAGACTTATTCCATAATTATCTAATTCGTTGTAAATATCCATTAACCAACCATATTGTATTTCAAACAATCTTTGAGCATCGTCAATAAACATTATAACTCTATTTGTTCCCGAAGATTCTGTTCTTTCAATTAAAAATTTCGTTAGCCTATCCCTTTTTATATTTGACTTTCCACTTGAATGTAATGCATGTTTAACATCCCGTAATAAATCCTCAAAAAATACTCCTTCATTAGGATTCTTATACTGCCTGCATGCAATTGTATAAATAGGCAACTTAGAGTCATAGTTTACTGAAATAATACGTTTTAAATATTCAATTGCTCGCGTTTTTCCTAGTCTTGGTCTCCCATAAATAATCCCTCCAGGAGCTCTATTTTTGATCCATTTTGTTATCTCAGTGTAAAGATTGAATATTTCATTCGTTGGTATAACATACCTCCCTGTTTCAATCGGATGGCTATCTTTAGGGATAAATGGTCTCCTTCTTTCATCATCCATTTTACTCTCACCTTTTAAAAAAATTAATAAACTATTGTCTTAAAATCCTTTAACTCATCTAGCTTGTGCTCACATAACTTATGACCACAGTTTTTTAGCTCCCTAATTTTATTTACTTTTAAATCATCTTGATTGTCGTTTTTGGTTTTTTGATTATTACAATAAACTTCTTGTTTCTGATTATTAAGACTAGCCAAACGATTACGGTGAACTTTACTATTCTTCGCTTTGCTCTGCAAAAAATTATTGTAAATTTCTATTGGGTCATCCGTAGATGTAAAATGTATTAGTTTGTCTATTCTTAATTTATTAATATGTTTACGAGTATTAAGTGAATGTGGTTTAACCCCCCACTTCCCTGTTGCAGTTAGTAAGCCAAATTCACTTCCATCAGGCAAAAACGCCCTAATAGCCCTAAGATCATCAATATTTACAAGTATATCTAGCTTGATACCAATAAGATTCGGACTTCGTGCTAATACGTCATTACGGTACACTACTCCTTCATAATATAAATAGGGTCTTTTCCCTTCAGAAATACCACCTTTGATAACTCTCTGAGTTTGAAGAGTAAAAAAAGATAAATCATTCCTGTTTTCTAAAGGTATTGTTCTTGGTATTAATCCCCTAGATATTCGTTGTTGCATTACTTCTAAAGGGCTTAAATTATTTATACCATCATTAGGAGTATTATTATAATTAGCAATTAAAACTTCAGTTAGTTCCTCGAGATGCTCAAATGATATATTGTATTTAATAGCTTTTTCTTCAGGATTCTTTCTACGCGGATCTTTCGGATTACTTCCAGTTGTATTGGGTAACCTATGGTAACCATTTTCTTCAAGAATGCCAAAGAAACGTTCTATTAAGCTTCTACGGGTAGGAGTTTTAACTGGACCAGCATTTATAGAACAACCAATGAATTGAGTTAGGCGGTCCCGAACAATATCTGAAAGGTTTGCTTTACCATTATCATAACAGAATTCGTCCCAAATAGCCCATTCAGTTTCAGGTATAGCTATCGAAGTAAATCCCCCGTTTTCGGGATATTGTAGTGCAGGTATAGTCAAACTTTTCAATTGTTTTGGTATGGTTGCATTACGAATACAGTGTAAGACATCACTTGCAGCATACTCTCTATTTAAACATAAGTGATAACCTAGAATAGTCCTAGTTGCGACATCTATAATTGCGAGTAACCAAATTCGTTCTAATACTTCGGTTGTCTCATCTCCTTCAGTAGTTTCATATGTGATAGAAAATATCGCATCGATACGATGACCATCAAATTCAACTCGTTCAAAAGGTCGAATTATCATTGGTCTATTCATTTTACCTATTCCAGTTGTTTTAATATGTGTTGAAACATTCTCTCCCTCTCTCTTCGCTGATTCTAGAAAATAAATATTCGATAGTTTATTTATATATCTATATAGAGATCTTCTACCCAAATCTCTTGTATTGAAAGGATAGTCATTAGGCTTTAATCCAGCAAAGCGGCATTGATCAAGAAATGCCTTGTGAAGATATTTTATTCTAATTACTGGTTCAGAAATAATATCTTTGTTGTTATTTAAGAATAGTGAATCAATCTTCTCCTTTACGATAGGGTACGTATCCATCAGTAGACTAAATAATCCAGTCATCTTATTGGTATTCTTATAGAAGTCCTTTCGTTCGTAAGAGTTTATTCTTTTGTTAGGTATTAGTGCTCTATACCCCCATATAGAACCATCTTCAGCAAGCTCAAGACAACGCTTAACTAATCTTCTTATTTCTTGAACTGAATAGCTAGTTTCTTCGCCAATCTCTTTAATTTTTAGAGATCCATTCATGTACAAATCAATAGCTTTTTTTCTCTTGAAAAATAATGCTTTATCATCAGGTGGCATATTATCCGCCAATACTATTGGCCAATTAGATGTATTTAGATAATACGGATCAATATTAAGGTTTTCAATTAACCTATTCCCCGCCATTTATCCAAACCTCCATTTTATTAC
>Ga0074198_1002375_pt1 | contig 9914 bp, 10 predicted proteins | sample EPASupsiteSAE323_FD_64527 | JGI IMG/M metagenome (GOLD analysis project Ga0074198, IMG submission 64527) | Bioremediated contaminated groundwater from EPA Superfund site, New Mexico - Sample SAE3-23 | ecosystem: Environmental > Aquatic > Deep subsurface > Groundwater > Contaminated ...
TTTAGCGCCACTGTCTGAGCCGGAACAACGAGGAGGCGAGTTTGGCGCGGTGAACATAATAGTTATTTAATCAAGTTCTTAGCAGCCGTTATGAACAAGACGGGTTTTCTTCTTCTTTGCTTCATTTCTTCTTCTTTTGTTTGTCAGTAAAAGAAGAAGAAATGAAGAGATAAAAAACATTCAACATTCAGCTTTTCAAATATGTATCTTAAATTCCATTTTGTTACATTCTTTTTAAATTAATAGAAAGACAGAGACTTAATATCTCTGTCTTTCTATTAATTATGTTATTATTCACCTTCAATTTTAAGTTTCTTTATTTTTTCTATCTCTTCGTGGGATTTTGGAACAGTAACGGTTAAAATTCCGTTTTTAAATTCAGCTTTTGCATTATCTGTTTCAACTTCAGAAGGTAAAGGAACTGTTCTCATAAATTTCCCATATCTAAATTCACTTCTATGGATATTTTTAGCTTCTTCTTCCTTTTTTTCTTCTGTTTCAGCGCGAACAGTTATATAATCTTCGCTGATTTCAACATCAATATTGTCTTTGTTTACACCGGGAAGCTCTGCTTTTAGCTCGAATTTGCCGTCTATTTCATTTAGTTCAATAGCAGGCTTCCAGTTCATTTTCATACCGGATCTTGATTCAATCAGACCAAGATCACCAAAAGCATTCTCTATCATTTGATTCATTTCATCTTGAAAATCCTGCATAGAATATTCAGGTCTTCTTATTTTAATAAGATTCATAGTAACCTCCTTTTTCCAGCCTTAAATAATATCGGCAGTAACTATTTTTTATTATTTTTAGTTAAATTACTACCCACAAATTGCTATATTTTAAGTTTTCAGGGTTTTTAGTACAAAGATAAGTTAGCAAAATAGAGGTGAATGATAATTTAAAAGGCTGCTATAAGCAGCCTTTTAAATTATCATTCTTTAATTTTTATTTGGGATCCTGATCAAGAGATTTTTTTTGAACTTTATACATTACAGCATCAACCAAAAGATTAAATGATTTTGAATTTTGAATTTCAGGAGAAAATTCTTTAATAATGGATTGTTTAACAATGGTTTCAAGTTTTTCAAGAGAATCTGTACTGGTTTTGTTTAAACCAGGACATAAAAAATCGATATACTTTGAAGTAAGTTTAAAATCTTGAAGCTCTGAAAATAAAAACCACTTTAGTTTCGGCCCAAAATTCTTAAGCCTGTTTTTAAGCTTTGTACTTTTTGACTCTCTCATTTTAATTTACCTTAATCCCTAAAATTTACCCTCTCAAAAATACCTTTGAATTTCCCTAATTTTTTATTACTTATGTATAAAAACACCAAATTGAAAATAATTAACACCTTATTTAAAAATTTTACAAAACTTAATCTGCGTGAGGATCATCTTCTATTTCTCTTTTTTCATAAAGCAGATTTCTATATGTTATCACAGTAACGAGAGTTTCTTCATCCACAGATTGATTGTAGTTTTTAGCCAAAAATGAAATAATTTCAGCTTTATTTTTTAGTCGGTTTTTGTTTAGCAAAATTGTATTTTCAGGCAAATCTTTGATTTTATAAAGTTTTAAATCATCAATGATAACAGCTTTTCGTACAATTTTATGATTAACCCTGATATCAACTATTTCATTATTTACATAATAGCCGTTATTATAATAAATATCCCCTATCCTTAATGCAATTTTAGGATTATGCGAGTCTTCACTTATAATTTCCTCATAGAATTCCTGAGGCCAATTAATTGTTTTAGCCATATGCACATACCTTAGCCTGGTAAATTATTTTGTATATTAACTTTAACATAAAAAGTACGATCAGGGCTAATTATTTACAATTTATTGAACGGATCAGAGTTTCTAAATTCTTTTCCTCTATTCGCACTATGACAAAGAATTGCAAGTCAATTACAATTAAATTGGCTTACTATTTATAAATACAATCTTATTTAAAAGTATTGTATGATTAAAATACAAAGCTGGTATATAGGACATTGATTTTAGAAGGAACAAAATGCGTATATTAATTTCCAATGATGATGGAATAAATGCTAAAGGAATTAGAACATTAGCTGAATGTCTTGCTTTTGAACACGATGTTTTTGTTATTGCGCCTGATCGAGAAAGAAGCGCTGCAGGTCATGCTTTAACACTTAATGATCCCTTGAGAATTGAAGAAGTTGATATGGGCATTGATGTTACAAGAGCGTGGGCAACGTCCGGAACACCAGGTGATTGTGTAAAAATTGGAATCAGTGCAATTTTAGAAGAGCAGCCGGATCTTATTATTTCAGGAATTAATCATGGACCTAATTTAGGAACAGACGTTCTTTATTCCGGTACGGTTAATGCAGCAATGGAAGGAGCAGTTCTTGGTTATCCAAGCATTGCTATATCACTTGCCAGTAATCGAAATCATCATAATGCTGATTTTATTTATGCTGCAAATTTTATTTTACGCTTTGTTCCAAGAATAAAGGAAATAAGCTTCCCTAAAAAGACAATTTTAAATATTAATGTACCTTCTATAGCATCAGATGATATAGGCGGCATTCAGATTACAAAACTTGGAACAAAAATGTTTACTGATGCATATGAAAAACGTATTGACCCAAGAGGTAGAATATACTACTGGCTTGCTGGAGAAATTCTTGACAGCGCTGATGATGAAGGTACAGATATCACAGCTGTGAAAAATAATAGAATTTCTATTACGCCGATTACTTTTGAAATTACTCATAAAAGTATAATGGCGGAATTGGAAAAAGCTTTTTGCGACGGCAAATGTTCTTATAAGCTGTAAAATGAAGGAAGTTTTTGTTTTTGAGCAAAATTGCGTAATTGAGGAATGAGGTTTGGAAATCTTCCATAATCATGCCCCATTTCACGCATTTCTTGAACACAATTTTCAACAGAATCAAGGTTATTTTTAATTTTGTACATTGCGGACATTATGCCTGTTCTATCCTGTCCTGCCATACAATGTATAAAAACTTTCTGCCCGTTTCTTTTAGCTTCTTCAATAATGCTAAAAAAGTTTTTAATATCTTCTTCTGAAGGACCAGCAGTTGTAACAATAGGAATATTATGATATTTCATTCCTAAATCTTCTACAACTTTCTTTTCCTCAAAGTCCAACCCGCTGGCATATAAAGTTCTAAAGTTTATAACAACATCAAATTTCTGCTCTTTAAGCCATTTGAATTGAGTTTCACTGTCAGGCTGTGCTCCTCTTGAAACACAGTCATCAATTTTTTTAAAATTATTAATATTTACAGGATTCTTATCAGTTGATTCCTTGAAACTTACTGCCAAAATTTTATTTTGCGGTATAAAGCGGTTAATAGTAAGCATATATACTCCTTTGTATTTGACCTAATGTATAAAGTCAAAACAAAGTTAAAAGTTGCTAGAGGGTGCGGAAAAATTCTGATTTTCTGGAATGAGTTATTCAAACCTTCCATGCAGGCAAAGCCTGCCTTGATACTAGATCATGGAAGATGCGGAAAAATATTTTTAAATATTTTCAATAATGTTTTTTATATCCTGAATCATTGTATCCAGTTTATCCTGAGAATCAGTTTCAAAGTAAATTCTGAACAGCGGTTCTGTGCCGCTGGGCCTTATAAGTATCCAACTGCCGTCTTCAAAATAAAATTTGATACCGTCAAGTTTGCTTATATTGGAGACTTTTATTCCCCCGATTGACTTCGGCGGATTTTCCCTGAACATTTTCATTGCAGAGTTTTTTGCTTCTTCGCTCAGATGAAGGTCAATCCTGTGATTTATATAATGTGAATCTATTTCGTCTTTTAGGTTTTCTACAATCTTATAAAGAGGTTTATTTTCATAAGCCACAGCTTCCAGAATTGAAAGATTAGCCAGGATGCCGTCTTTTTCAGGTATATGACCCCAAATGCTCAGACCTCCAGATTCTTCGCCTCCAATGATTACTTCATTTTCTCTCATTATCTGGCCTATCCATTTAAAGCCGACAGGTGTTTCTTTTATTTCTATACCGTACATAGAGGCAATTTTATCTATCATTTTGCTTACTGCAACTGTTTTTACCACAATGCCGGATCTTTTTTTGTTTTTGATTAAATGCTTCAACAGTATTGCTATAATTTCATTCGGGGTAATATAATTGCCTTTTTCATCAATTACTCCAAATCGATCAGCATCTCCGTCTGTGCTAAATCCAAGTGAAGGATAGTTTTTTGTGACCAATTCCTTAAGTTCTCCAAGAAATTTTTCTTTAGGTTCAGGCATTTTGCCGCCGTAAAGAGGATCTCTCCAATTGTGAATTGTAGTGACATCACAGTCTGCCTCTTTCAAAAGCTCGTCAAAATATCCTCTGCCGGTTGAATAAATGGGATCATAAAAAGTTTTAATTTTAGCATTTTTGATCTTTTCAAAATCTATTAAATTCCTGATCCAGTTAAAATATTCAGGTTTTGGGTCGAATATTTCAGTTATTCCTTTAGTCTGAGAGGTTTTAATAAAACTTTCATCTCCGTTTTGCAGTTTTTGAACATTTTTAATGATTATATCAGTAATATCAGTTGTAGCAGGACCGGCATAGTCTGGTATGTATTTAATACCGCAGTATTCAGGTGGATTATGACTGGCAGTGAACATTAATGCTCCGGCTGTGTGGAGATTTTTCGCTGAATAAGCTATAACAGGTGTTGGAGCATCTCTGTCTGCTATCTTTACGTTTAATCCAATTTCATTAAGAGTTTTTGCAGCCGTATCGGCAAACAGATTAGCCATAAATCTTGTATCATAGCCTATAACAACAGGTAAGGACGGGTCATAAGCTGTTTTTATGTATGCAGCTATTGCCTTTGTGACAAGTATTACATTATCAAAAGTAAAATCTCGGGCAATTAAGGCTCTCCATCCGTCTGTTCCGAATTTTATATTTGTTGTCATACTATATTCTCTTCATACTATAAATATGATATTCAGAAGGTTCCAGTTTTTCAAAAGTAAGCCTGTTATCTGAAATATTTTTAATACCGGTTTTTTCAGCAAATTCAAGAGAACCTTTCTTTAGTATATATTCAGATTCAATCTTAAAACCTTCAGGAACATATACTTCTTTATTGTAAACCGGCTCGCCTGTTTTATTTATTAGTTCAAGAGAACTGTCTTCCCTGTAGTTTCTAAAAATCTCAGTAGGTGCATTTTCGTTTGCAACTATAAATAATCTTTCATCATCGCTAAAATCGTTATCTTTTCTGATATACCAGCTTACAAAACCGCTGCCGTCGTTATTCTGATAAAGTTCGGCGACTCCATAACGGGTAAGGTTATTGTTCATTGCAAATCTGTTTATTGCATCAAATTTTCTGAAAAATTCACGATTTTTGGCTCTTTTCATAGCTTCTTCTGAGCCTATCACTTTTTCAATGCCGACTTTTGTAAATGATTCGTCACCATCTATGTACATAACAGGTCTTCTGGCATTTTTACCACCGGGTAAAAACTTGAATTTAAACCATTTGAAAAGAGCTCCTTCTGCGCTGAGCTGACCAGGATACTGATCAATTGCTTTAAATTCACCATCCTGATTATTATATGTTTTCAAAATCGATAATGACGGTGTATTTTCAGAACAAGTCAGGTTATAGTCTTCCAGATCCTTATTATCGTATATAATCTGGGAAACATTTTTTAGATATTGAGAAACAATATCACTTCCCCATAAAAGATCAAAACTCATATCCTGATGGTATGCTCTGTAGAATCTTTCCCAGAGCATATATTCAGCAAGAGTTGCAAAGTGCGGGATAGTTTTTTTAATTTCGCTGTTTGCCCTTCCAAGAACATATCTTGGTGCTCTGTAGCTCATAGGCTGGCCATGCTGATTTTCAGAATATTTATCTACTATATGATCAACATGATCGACTCTAAAACCGTCAAAATTATAGTCAGACTGAATCTTTTTGAGAAATTTAACATAAAAATCAACTACTTTTTCATTGAATTCACCATTTTCAAGATAAACAAAATAATATGGTGTCTGACAGTCAAGATTTGCAAAGTGTGTAACATCATTACCATCATAGTCATAGTGTTTAAATAATGGATGACCGCCTTCACTGCTCATTTTATTAAATACAGGAATGCCTGATGAATTCCATGCTCCGCCCGGAGCAGGCCATAGCCCTGATTTTATCAGTTCACCAATAATGTAATTTTGATCCTTTATTTCTTCTTCCTGAATCTCATCAAATTCAGATTTTTCTAGTAATTCAGATATAAGTTTTTTTATTCTTAAGTGCAATAAGTCCTGATGGTCATTATTAAGCATTTCATTTGAATACCATTTACGCTTTTGATCAAGTTCCCATTCAAACCTGTCAGCTATATGTCTCAAGTGATCGTGTATAAATTCATGTTTTCCATAAAGACTCTTTGACATTAGACCTTTTATGTAATCAACATCTCCATGATGAAATTCATGTTTAAGATTTGCTGCGATCTGGTTCAGATCGTTAACCAGTTTATTAATTAGTTCCTTTACATCAAACCACCTTGCAACCCAGGGATTGGAAAGAACAATTTTAGAAAATCTTCCAGTCTGAGGTAAAACGTCGTACATTACCGGATGGCCTGAAAGCTGTGTAAGCATAAGAAATAATTGTACCTGTTCCTTTGCATCAAGGCTGAAAGATTCTTTTAATATTTTATCTTCCAGATTAGGGCTAACGCCGCTGCTCAGGGGTAAATATGCGCATCCGAAATCTCTTGGATGGAAAGGAATTAAATACATTGTAGTTCCAAGAACTCCTTTTGAGATGTTTCCGGAAGGAAGAATCAGGAGCTGTTTCAGCCAGTCAATAAATTTACCGGATTCTTTTGATTTATTCCCATCTCCAAGGCCTGCAAGATTAATTAATTTTATGTTGTGCTGTTCGGTTTTTATCCATTCCGAGTTTGTAAAACCTGCTCTTTTTACGGGGCTGATTTCATCTGTTGTGAATAAAAACTCATTATTATTATAAATATTATTTATTTTAAGTTTTTCTTCAATACCAATAATCGTTTCAGCAGGTGTAAGTTCTTCCTGTGCTTTGACAAAAGGATATGGCAAGTAACCATATTTTGAAACCTGTTCTGTTATAAAATCTCTTTTGTCTTTATCAATAGAATCGGTATTATATAGTGATTTTAATTTTTTAAATAATAAAGTTAGAGAGTCTGAATCAAGTCTGGATTTGACCAAAGTTGAAGCCATAGTATAACCTTTCCTTATAAAAAAATAATTTATAGATGTATTTTATCATGCTAAAAATTTTGATAAAGGAGAAAGCAAAAGTTAAAGTAATTCTTCTCTGGATTTGAAGATATGGAAAATTATAATTTTCCATATCTTCTTAGATCTAGTGTCAAGGCAGCAGTGCCGGCTCCTCGCCGCCACAACTGCCTTTCACCTTTCCAAGGTCGGGCTTGAAAAATTCTGATTTTCCCAGAAAATCAGAATTTTTCCGCACCCTCCTTAACAATATTTTGCAGTTTTAAAAGAATGTTTTGCTTTTTAAATTCGCCTTCTTCATTTAAAATTGCATCGAGAGCATTTTTCAAGTCAAGCCTTGATGCGTTTTCAAGATCAATAGTTTTAATATCAATATCTAATTTGCGGCAAAGAGCTTTATAATAAGCAATCTGCTTTTGAGTAGGCGGCTGCTTTGACATTTTTTTGTCTCTTAATACTTTTCTTTGCTCTTTTAGATACTCTTTTTGTTTCTCAAGATAAGGTTTTTGTCTCTCATTATAATCAAGCTTTTTCTGAATTTCTTTGATATAAAGGGCTAAGTCTTTATAAAAAACCTCATCTTCAAGATAATCCCCTATCCATGGATGCCTTGAAGAGTTTATTTCAATGTAATATTTTTCTTCTTCAATTAGCAGGTTTAAAATATCATCTATACTCTTGCCTGAATGTTTTTTTGTAAATTTTGAAATATAATGACAGAGCTCTGACTTTTGAGAACTCGTTAAATAATTAAAAACTTTGCTTTTTATAGATTCCATAAGAATTTTTGTTTAACTATATATAAAAATTATCTTAAATCTTTAGGTTTAAAATCGGAAAAAGATTTATAATTACCTTTACCGTCTATTTTAGAATGAACAAGCTTAAATAACTGTTGATAAATAGGATTAGTTTGATTTTTGGAAACAAATTTTTCTTCACCTGATTTTTTTTCAGTATCTGAAGTGAATTTTCCTGTTAATATATTTCCTTTTTCGCTATCTTTTTCCATATTTTTTCCTATTACGACATTATATCAACATAAAATCAGATTTTAATTCTTTCTGCAACATTTTATCAGATGAGAAAAGTATATTTCTAATATTAATTATATAAAAACAAATTTCCATGTATTTTTGCCAGTTTCTGAGTAAATTTTACAAATATCAAATTAAAATAACTTTAGCTGTTTATTATTATGATATTGTTCATAATCAAAACAGCCTACGTCATTGTAGATTTTTGAATCTATGTCTACATTTTGAATTCTTGACTGACCGCATTTGCATTTGGAAATATACTTACAGTCTCCGCAAATCACCCATTTTTTATTTTTCATAAGAGTAAAGTTGTTCCGTCTGATCTACAATATTTTCCCATATAAAATACTCTTTAACAATGTTTTGGGATGCAGATCTCATTGAATTTACTTCTTCTTCAGGCAAAGAAAGCAATAATTCAATTTTACTTCTGCAATCATCAATATCATTGGTTTTAAATATTAAGCCTGATCTGTTATCGTAGGAAACAGGTTCAATATGAGGAGGAATATCACTTAATATTAAAGGCAGGGAATAGGACATAGCTTCAAGAACAGTTATTGGCAGTCCTTCCAGTTTTGAAGCTGAAATATATGCAAAAGCATTTGAATAAAGTTCATTCAAGTCTTCCCCAAAAAGGTAAGAAGTAAAAATGATTCTTTTATCATCTTTTGCAAGATTTTTAAGCTCTGCAACGTAATTATCTGTGCCAGCTGAATCTCCCACGATAACAAGTTTTTTATCTGTTTTCAAATTCTTAAATGCTTTAATTAATATATCGGGTGCTTTTTCAGGCACAAGCCTTCCTACAAACAATAAATAATTATTTTCTTCAAGGCCAAAATATTTTTTTCCATTCATTAAAGGCAGAGTTTGAGGAATTTTAATTCCGTTATATATTTTATACATTGAGATATTATATTTATTTTTGTAATAATCAACCAGGCTCAATGATACACCGATTTTAAAATGAGGAAATATACTACTGGCTTTTTCTCCAAGTTTTATAATATATCTTGCTGTAAAGTTCCACTTGTCTCTTTGCCAGTCAATACCATGACAGGTAAATACTACTTTCTTTTCAGGAGCCAATAATCTTGGAATCCAACTAAATATTGCTGGTCCCTGTGCATGATAGTGTATTATATCAGTGTCAGAAAATATGGCATACAGTGTAGCCATAAAAGAATAAATAAATGTCTCAAAACCTTTTATATTAGGGATAAAAAGGCTTTTTATCTTTACTCCGTTGAAATCCTTTTTATCTGTATAATATTTTCTGGCGTAAATTGTTATTTTATAGCCTTTTTTAGCAAGGCGAGTATAAAGTTCTTCGCAGTGTTTTTCAATTCCGCCGTATGTTGCAGGCAGCCCCCGTGTTCCTATTATAGCCAGCTTAAATCCCATGCTCTCCCTCCAAAAAAATTTTAGAATATTATGCTGGCATAAAATAAAGCAAAGCACATTCGTCTTGCTTTTTTATTTTTAATTTTTTAGAATTATTTTTTCCTTTTTTTTAGCCCAAAGAATCCGCCTAAACTCAACATGCCTAAGAGCATAGATGACGGTTCAGGTGCTGGAGTTCCTCCTCCTCCGG
>Ga0074198_1002381_pt1 | contig 9880 bp, 6 predicted proteins | sample EPASupsiteSAE323_FD_64527 | JGI IMG/M metagenome (GOLD analysis project Ga0074198, IMG submission 64527) | Bioremediated contaminated groundwater from EPA Superfund site, New Mexico - Sample SAE3-23 | ecosystem: Environmental > Aquatic > Deep subsurface > Groundwater > Contaminated ...
CAACCACAGGGTAAATTACAATATAACTAACGGCAAAATAATCGTTGAAAAGGGACAGCTAAAGACCATCGACGAAAGAAAAATCGTCGAAGCCGGAAATCGTATCGCTAAAAAAATAGTAAATGAAAAATATATCAATATAAAACGTTAAACGAGTTTTTATTCTCGCGCCAAATAAAAAAAAGAGAGCGGATTTTCAAAGCCCGCCCTCTTTTTTTTTATTATCAAATTTATAGATGGCATCTGTAAAAATGCGTCTGATTAACGTTTTTAACGGGAGGAATATTTTCGCACTCTTTAGCGGCTCGATGGCATCGCTGTTTAAACTTGCAACCTTCAACGCCGGCGAATATCGACGGCACGGTTCCGGGAATAACATGCAAACGCTCGTTCCTGCCGCAAAATTCGGGCAGGGCTTCGAGCAGGCCGACCGTATAAGGATGCCTGGGAGAGCGAAATACCTCTTTGGCTTCGCCTTTTTCAACTATCGTTCCACGGTACATAACGTATATTTCATCGCAAACATTGGCCACAACGCCAAGATCGTGAGTAATTAACACGATCGAAGAGTTAAAGTCACGCCTTATGTTGTATAATAAAAAAAGAATCTGCTCCGAAACAGTTATATCAAGTGCGGTCGTCGGCTCATCTGCAATTATGAGATCGGGGTTGTTAGCCACCGCGATCGCAATAACGACGCGCTGACGCATTCCGCCTGAAAGCTGGTGCGGATAGAGGCCGTACACATAAGCCGGTTCGGGCATGCCGACCTTCGAAAGCATCTCGATCGATAACTTTTGGACTTCAGCGCGCGTAAGAGCAGGGTTCTTGTTTGAAATAGTTTCGTCTATCTGAGCGCCTACCGTATAAACCGGGTTAAGAGACGACATCGGCTCCTGAAAAATCATCGATATTCCGCTGCCGCGATATTTTTTCATTCCGTGATAGTTTAAGTTTAAAAGGTTTTCCGATTTATCGCCCAGCGAATCGTAAAAAAGAATCTCTCCCGAAAGAACGCTGGCGCCACGCTCCGGAAGAAGGCCCATGATACTCGAACCAAGAACTGTTTTACCGCAGCCGCTTTCACCGACAAGTCCGATTATTTTTCCATGAGGTATTTCGACGCTGACGTTATCGAGAACTTTTCCATAACGCCCGTTTTTTTCGAAAGCGACCGAAAGCTCGCGCACGGAAACTAAGCGCCTTGAAGCCTGCGGCGCATCGAGGGCCAGCGTTTTTATCTCTTGCTGTTTAACATCGCTCATATCAACGGCAGTCCTGTTTTCGATTAATGTAATCACTCTATTTTCCATTTTTCAATGTTATAAAAAATCCCGGCCTGAGAAGGTTTTACGTTTTTTATTTTTTTAGATACGGCATATAAGGTATCGGCAATATATAAAAAAGCATAAGGCTGCTCTTTTATAATAATTTCATGGATGCGATGATAGCATTTCACCCGCTCGTTCTGATCGAGCGTCTGACGAGCTTCATCTAAAAGCTTATCAACCTCGGCATTGCGATACGATATTGAATTCAGGCCGAACTTCGAACGCTCCGGATCGGGAATTTGAGATGAATGCCATATGCTCGATATATCCGGGTCGTAACCAAGCGACCAGGTTAGCGCGAATGCGTCGAATGCCGTCGCATCTATCGCCTTAATAAAATCTTTCCACTCGAGCGTTTCAATATTGACTTTTATTCCTATTTTTTTCAACTCGGACGCTATAAATTTAGCGCATAATTCACGGTCTTTATTTCCGGCGTTAATAAGAAGCGAAAATTCAAACCTTCTAACTTCTTCAGTATCGTCATAGCCAAAAAAAGAATTGATTTTAAATTTCTTTTCAAGAATGGAACCGGGGCCGGCGGCATCCCATCCGCTTTCCGCCAGAAGCTTTTTTGCCGCGGCCGGATCATAAGAAAGGTTTTTTATAGCCGGGTTCGACGCCCAGGAAGACGGATAAAACGGGCCGTCGCTTATCTGGCCGAGGTTATATAAAGTTTTTTCAATAAGGGCGTTTTTATCGATAGCATATCCGATGGCGCGCCTTGTATTTTCATCGGAAAAGAGCCTGTTTTTCAAATTCCAGCCTATATATGTATATTCACGTTCAGGATATCTTATTTTAATAAAACGTTTTTCGAATTCGGGCGTTTGGGTGAATTTTACGAATTGGTCGGGCTTTAGCTGCATTATATCGATATTGCCCTGCAAAAGTTCAAGAAACATTATAGATTCGTTCGGAATTATGCGAAAAGTTATTTTTTCAACTTCGGGAACGCCTCCGAAATATTTTTCGTTGCGCTCGAGCATTATATATTCTTCGAAAGCCCGTTCTACAAATTTAAACGGACCGGTGCCGACCGGCGTCATGTTAAAACGCGCATTAAATATATCCTGGCCGTTTAACTTGTGACGCGGAACGATAGGCACCTGCAGGGTTTCATAAGCCCTCGGGGTCGGATATTTAAAAATTATCTTGATGGAATGCTCTGATAACTTTTCGATTTTTTCGATGGAGCTTATATTATAGTTATCATAAGCCGGTATTTTCTTCACATTCTGAAGCGTTTCGTAAGTAAAGATAACGTCGTTCGCGCTAAAATCGGTCGCATCGTGCCATAAAACGCCTTTTTTGAGTTCGATTATAAAAGACGGCCTGTATTCGGCTTTTTTTATCGCTAAGCCAAGCCGGGACTCAATCATCTTACATAAAGGCATAGAAAAAACATTAATGTTAATAAGCACTTCATCGCTTCCCATCCGATATACCGCAGCGTCGAGTTTCGAATACTCATCGGACGTCAGAGAATCTCCTAACGGTTTTGAACAAAGAAGGCTTTTAACTTTTTCTTTAATTTCAGCGAGGCTTTCATCGCTAACTTCCGTGGTCGATAATTTCAAGCATTGATCGATGCTGACTTTATAGCTTTCTGCAAGCGCGCATTCGATTTTCATATTCTCATCATATTTTAAAAGACCGTTAAACATGCGATTATAAATAGCCGACGAAGCCGAATCAGACGTTAAAAGAGGATTCAACGATACGACATCGCCTTTTTGAGCGATTATAACAGTTCGGGCCGTTTCGGCAAAAGCCGGAAGTGAATAATTCAAAAGCAAACTTGTGAATACGAGTGTAATACAAATTAATACGGTATGTTTTAATATCGGTTTTTTATTATTTTTCACATTTATCACCGTCAAAATAAGATAATAACGTTTCTCAATTATACTTTAATTTAAAAGCATTGTCAATACTGAAAAACTCTGCCAATAAACACGGCGCATAATTTTCAGGCGCTTGCGAACGCAATTTTAAAAAATCGGGGCTGTTTCAAAAAGTTAATTTTCGAAACAGCCCCGATTTTTTTCTCTCATTATGATTAAAGTATTATTTTATAAAAGCACCGGCGGGTTAATGTTCCTGCCGCCTTACCACAAATATTTAATTTTCATTTTTTCATTGCCTCTGATTCGAGCTGATATAATCACGTAATTCCTCTATATATTTTTTACTCTCGGTGATTTTAGAAGAATCGGTCTCATATGAAATATAAGTGCTCCACGTCGCTATGGCCATTTCAAGCAGGCCCCTGCGTTCTAGCGTTATTGCGAGGTTATAATAGGCAGCCTTCAAATACGGATCGATTTTAATGGCGTTTTTATACATATCGACCGCTCTGCTATATTCGCCTTCCTGCGAATAAATATACCCAAGGTTATAATAAGCCGGCGCATAGCCCGGAGAAAGTTTTATAACTTTCTTGAATTCGGATATCGATTTTTTAATTTCACCACGCCTGTAATATATTATCGCAAGACGGTTATTTTTTTCAGATTCGGTGAAAGTGCCTCCATTGCGATTAAACATGGCGTAATAAAATTGAACTTTTTTAACGTAATTTTGCGTTTCTTTTATCGACGGAATGCGGCGGCCGCTTTTTATTACGGTAGTCGGCCCGGCATTATAAGCAGCAAGCGCAAGCGGTATATCTTTAAAAGTGTCATACATTTGCTTAAAATATTTCGTGCCGCCCATTATGTTTTGTTCGGGATCATACGCATTCGTAACGCCCACCAGTTTGGCTGTTTTAGGCATAAGCTGCATTAATCCCATCGCGCCGACACGCGACGTACAGCTGGAATTAAAATCTGACTCCGCTTTAACTATCGCTTTTATAAGGTTGCCGGGCAATCCGTTAAGCTGAGAATAACGAAATATTATATCAGAATATTTACTATCATCAACATCATAAAATTTAGTGTTTTGAATATTGGCTTTTATTCCGCCGGCATCCGATTTTACGGCTTCAAGCGAAACGGGCTGCTCGTCTGAAATAGACATTTGCTCTTTAACCGAAGGAATTATAACCTTGTAGCCTTTATGAAGCGGGGAATCGGTAATATGCACTTTACCGCTTTCGTCCTGAAAAAAGTAAACGGCGGCATTCGCTTCGCCAATATGCAAAAAAACGGAAATTATCAAAGCTGAAATATTCATTATTAGTAAAAAATTCTTTTTATTCATATTATATCTATCGGACCTTTTTAAAAAAATTTAATCCCGGATAATATAAAAATTAACTTCCGCCAGCTTTTAAAATTTTAAAAACTATAAGCTGGATTATTTTGCTCAAAATAAATTTCTTTCTCAATTCACTTGAATAAAAATGAATTTTTTGATAAAATATTGCAGGAAAAATTGAATAATATTTTTAGTTTTAAAGTAGTTCGGAGGGTATAATGACGCAAATAGTAGAATTAAAAGCTCGTGAAATATTAGATTCGCGTGGAAATCCAACGGTCGAAGTCGACATAATATTAAGTTCCGGCGATATAGGCCGTGCAGCTGTTCCATCCGGCGCATCAACCGGAATTAACGAAGCGCTCGAACTTCGCGATGGCGACAAAAAAAGGTTTCTCGGAAAAGGAACCCTTACTGCCGTTAAAAATGTAAATGAAATTATCGCCCCCGAACTTATAGGGCTCGATGTTACACAGCAATCGCTGATCGATAAAACCATGATCGCCTTAGACGGCACGGCTAATAAAAGCAAACTTGGAGCCAACGCCATCCTTGGCGTATCGTTAGCGTGTGCACGCGCTGCGGCAGGCTATTTCGGCCTTCCGCTCTATCAATATATCGGCGGCACCAATGCAAAAGAACTCCCCGTTCCCATGATGAACGTTTTAAATGGCGGAGCTCACGCGGACAATAACGTCGATCTCCAGGAATTCATGATAATGCCTGCCGGCGCAGCAACACTGGCTGAAGCTCTCAGGATGGGCGCTGAAACATTCCATAATTTAAAATCTATACTCAAATCAAGAAAATTATCTACCGGTGTCGGCGACGAAGGCGGATTCGCCCCTAATTTACCAAATAACGAAGAAGCCATAAAAGTAATAATAGAAGCTATAGAAAAAGCAGGCTATAAGCCCGGAAAAGATATTTTTATAGCTCTGGATGCCGCCGCTTCAACTTTTTACGACGAAAAGACAAAAAAATACACGCTCAATTACAAATCTGACAACAAAGAAGAAAAAACAACAGATGAAATGATAGCTTATTATGAAACGCTCATAAATAAGTACCCTATTATTTCAATAGAAGACGGTCTCGCCGAAACCGATTGGGAAGGCTTTAAAAAAATGACTGAAAAATTCGGAAAAAAAGTTCAAATAGTAGGCGACGATCTCCTTGTTACAAATGTAAAGTATATCAAAAAAGCAATCGACGAAAAAGCTTGCAATGCTGTTTTAATCAAGCTTAACCAGATCGGTTCTCTCACAGAAACTCTTGATGCAATCGAAATGGCAAAACGCGCCGGCTTCACCGCTATTGTTTCTCACCGCTCAGGAGAAACTTCCGACACTACAATCGCCGATCTTTCGGTTGCAGTTAATGCAGGTCAAATAAAAACCGGTTCTATGTGCCGCACAGACCGCATAGCCAAATATAACCAACTTCTCAGAATAGAAGAAGAACTTGCTACAGTAGCTCAATATCGGGGTCTTGAAGTTTTTTACAATATAAAAAAATAATGCGTCGATAAAATCTATCCTGCCGTGCCTTCATGCACGGCGGGGTAACATAAGAAAGTTTAAGGCAGGAGTCAATTTTTGGAAGCCAGCGATATCGTAATACAAAATATTAATAAAATAAATATTTTCAGCACACTCTCATTAGAAGAAATAAAAGAAATATTAAAATTTGCCTCATGCGAGTCATACAATCAAGATCAGGTTATTTTCAACGAAAATGATCCTGGTTCAGCGTTGTACATAGTACTTAGCGGAAAGGTAAAAATTTATCGCGTTCTGTCTGATAATTCCATTCACGAAATCGCTAATTTTTGCCCTTACGAAGTTTTCGGCGAAATGTCTTTCATGGACAATCAGGTTCGAAGCGCAAGCGCACAGGCATTAAGCGACACGACCCTCGTGCGGCTTTCGGCTGAAAATTTTGTTGAATTTTCCAAATTTTTTCCGGGCGCCGCTTTCAGGTTTCATAAAGATATAATTTCTGAAATACAATCGCGGCTTAGAAAAACAAACGACCGCTATTCGTATCACATAATCTGGGGAAAGACGATGAAAAGCGCTCTTGCAAAAAATTATGAAGAGCTGCTTCAATCAAATATCGAGCTTTCGGCAAGCCGCAATTTTTTATATAGCGTCATCAACAATTCAAGCGATTTAATTTTCGTCATAAACGAAAGTCACGATATCATTCTTTTTAATTCCGGCGCTGAAACTATTCTTAAATATAAATCCGACGAAATGAACGAAAAAAATGCCCAAATACTTTTTTATGACTTAAGAAATTACGAAGAATTTTTAAATAATATAGCGCGTGATAAATCGCTGGAACACTTTGAAATGACTTTGAAGACAAGCGACGGCCAAAAAGTTATAGCCGATACGTCTGCTTTTGTACTATATAACGGGAACGACGCTAAATTATTTGGCGATGGAATCGTAGTCATAGCTCGTGATATAACTCAAAAAAAAGCGCTGGAAAACCAGATTATTCAGAACGAAAAAATGATATTTCTCGGCAAAACGATTTCAGAAATAATTCACGATATTAAAAATCCGCTCACAATAGTTCAATTGGCAAAAGATTATCTTCAAATGAAGGTTTCAGATCTTGTAATCGACGAACTAATATTTTCTCAAAACTTCAGTGAAGACTTCAAAAAAATTGACGAATCAATCGAGCGCATACAAAAAATAATAGTTAATACTCTCGACTTTGCCAAGGTCGTTCCTACTAAACAATCTGAAGTAAATTTATGCAGCGTAATCGAAAAATCAATAAATTTATCTTGCGTTGAAGCTAAAAATAAAAACATTACATTTAAGTTCGAAAAACCCGATTTCGAACCTTTAATTATTGGAAATTCCTCACAGTTAGAACAGGTTTTCGTCAACCTTCTTACCAATTCAATTCACGCTCTTAATAAATCGCTCGATGGAGTGATTGATATTTCAATAACCAGATCAAATCGCTTTATTCTGGAAGTCCGTTTAAAAGATAACGGCTGCGGTATAAGCCCTGAAGATATTCCATATATATTCGAGCCATTTTATACAACCAAGTCTTCGGCGAAAGGAACCGGGCTCGGACTTTCAATATGCCAGGCAATAATTTCCCAGCACAAAGGAAACATTACATGCGAAAGCAAACAGAACGTCTTTTCAGAGTTCGTTATAAAGTTTCCGGCATCCTGTTAAATATCACTTCTTAAACTTTCGTAAAAGTAACATATAAAATTTTTTATTATTATTCCGATTTAAAAGAACATGAATCGGAAAATAAATTTTTTATTTTTTTATCCAATTGCATATTATGCTCTTAAAAGTTTCATAATATGCAATCTCATATTTTTGTTCTTTACGGCTTCGCCGTTTCAGGCGTCTTATCTTCACGCAAAAGACGCATCCGATGGAGACCGCGCCGAATCACTTATAGCAAACGGCGTTAAACACATCAAAAACAATTTTTATTCTAAAGAAAAATATCAATCCGTCCATATTTTAGAATTCGATCTAAACAGCGATTTCGAAATGGAATCGGTCTTCGGACAGGATTGCATGTATAAAAAAGAAACCGTATCGTCGATGGCCAAACGCAAAAACGCTGTAGCAGCTATTAACGGCGCCTTCTTTTCCCAATCGGGCAATCCTATGGGAATGCTCGTTCATCAGGGCAAAATAATAAAGGAGCCGATACTCGGCCGCACCGTCTTCGGCCTTACCACCTCCAACGAGTTTTTCTTCGACAATCCTAAATTCGACGCCCGCTTTTTTTATCAAAAAGACCAATCCTGCGAAATCGAATTCGTCGAACTGGATGGAATAAACCGCCAGCCGCAAGACGACGAAATAATAATTTTCACTTCAGAATACGGCAATAAAACAAGGACTTCTTACAATAATTCACTGGAAATAATCGTACTCGGAGAAAAAGTTATTTCGATAGGAACGCATAATTCTACAATCCCGCCCGACGGATACGTAATTTACGCTTCGGGCGTCATGAGCTCGGAGATGGAAAAAATAGCCATTAATTATACCGCATACATGGAATTATATGTCAACCCTGTATGGGAACAAGCTAAATTCGCCGTAGGCGGAGGCCCCAGGCTTTTAAAAGACGGCGAAATAATATGCGATAAACAGTCTGAAAAATTTAAATCAGACGTAACATCGGGCAGGGCGCCAAGAACCGCGATCGGCATTACGGCGGACCGAAAAATACTTCTCATATGCGTTGACGGGCGCCAAAAAAACGCGGCAGGCATGACGCTTAAAGAGCTCGCGGCATATCTAAAAAAACTCGGGGCTAAAGACGCCATGAATCTTGACGGCGGCGGCTCGACGACCTTCTTTTTAATGGGGCGCGTCGTCAATTCCCCTTCCGACGGACGCGAAAGGCCGGTTTCACAGGCGCTGGTCATTAAGCCGAAAGACAATCTTAAAGATTACGCTATTAACTTAAATAAAGAATATAATAATCAAAAATATTAAAATCGAAGGGCTGATAATTATGTCGAAACCTTTATTGGCATTCTCATTAAAAAGCCTGGCAACAGCTGCCATGGCTTTCGTTTTTATTGTCATTTTTTTTTACACAGCCGGCGCTCGCGACGGCGTGGAAATAATGAAGATCAAAGACGTCAAAGTCGGCATGCGCGGAATCGGGCGTACGGTCGTTAACGGCTCAAAAATAGAAGAATTCGATGTTGAAATACTCGGCGTTTTAAAAAACAATAAACTCGACGACGCTCTTCAAATATCCGGCTCGTCTTTTTTAGTGCAGGTTTCAGGCGGCGTCATCGAACGTTCCGGCGGAATAGCTGCCGGCATGAGCGGTTCGCCCGTATATATAAATGAAAAATTGGTGGGCGCGATCTCATCAGGATGGGTCATGGCCGATCATACAATAGGGCTCATGACCCCGGTCGAGGAAATGCTGGGCCTTTTCAGATACATGAAAGAAAAAAAAAGCTGCGACGTTAATTATCTTATCGACCGCGACGCGATGATTTTCATTGATAAATCAATCAAAATCGGCGATTATAAAGGCGTTAAAATAATCGACGGCGGCAAAAAATACGCGTGCGACCCGGAATTCATGTATTTCGAGCCGGCGGCCACGCCTCTTCTTGTTTCGGGCTTAAACGGCAGAAACTACGATCTGCTTTCAAAGCTGGTTAAAAAGAATGGCTATAGCATAAATATGTTGAATTTGCAGAGCAACGCCGGCATAAACTCATCGAGCGATTTCGAAATACCCGATTTAAAACCAGGGCATGCAATAGCGGCCCAGCTCGTGCGCGGCGACATCAACGTAACCGCCAT